>SDBT01016044.1_pt1 | contig 11880 bp, 5 predicted proteins | sample 2277101 | NCBI WGS metagenome assembly SDBT01 (sample SAMN10404973, study PRJNA504765) | marine sediment metagenome | isolation source: marine sediment core GS10_PC15, 103 cmbsf | place: Arctic Ocean: Southern Knipovich Ridge | collected 2010
AAAATATGCTTATAAATTCTCATAGATAATACTTATTAATGGCTAGAAAAGGTTTATATCGGCATAATACTGTAGTATCTGGAGTAGATGATGCTGGAAAACAAGTATCATTAGATTCTTGGAATGACGATTTAGACAAGAGAGGAATGTTGGGTTTTGCACCAACAGAACCAAATATCCCAATTTCATCTGGATCACTATTGGTCACAGATACTTGGACTGTTGTAGATGCAGAAGGAGCACCAACTACAGATGTCCTAGATAACATCACAACAGCAAATACAGCAACGGAAGATGTTGTAATGTTAGTAGCCGATACAAGTCAAGTAATTACATTAACACATCAAGCTGGTGGAGCAGGACAAGTACACTTACTTGGTGAAGAAGATATAACATTAAGTGAAAATGTGCCAGTACTTTTAATTAGAAGCGGTGCAGATTGGTATGAATTTGGTGGAAGCGGTGCAGTAAGTCTAACACCTTGGACAGAAAATGTCGATGCCGCCGATTTTAATCTTGACATGGGATTGGGAAATATTAGCTTTAAAAATGCAACCCAAAAAATAGATGGAGTAAATGGTCTTGACATAGATTTTAGTGTTCCAACAAGTGGACAGTTTAATTTTAGGATTAATTCATTACAACAATTTGTTTTCCACTCAACAGGGTTACTACTGAATGATAATCCAATGAAAAACTTTAGTTTTCTTGAATCTGGCACAGTAAATCCAGCTCAATCAGAAGTAATTAGACTAGCAAAAACTGATAGAATTGCATGGCGTAATAATGCAAACACAGCAGACATTGATTTATTCCTTTCTGGGTCCAATGATGTTCTTGAATTAAACAGTGGAATGAAAGTTAATTACATTCAAAATGGTGGAGTATTACCAAATGAGGGATTTGTAAGGTTTGATAAAACAACTACTATGGCATGGCGTAATGAGGCTAATGATGGTAATAATATTTTTTCAACTAGCTCGGATAGAATACGATGGAACGCAGTTAATATCCCAACAATTTCCTCAAGTGACATTCTAACTAATAAATCAACAGATGCAGACAATAACACAATCACAAACATTGGAAGTAGTGAAATTAAGAGTGAAATGATAACAGGATTTGGAACTGTTACAGGTGCTAGTGGAGACTTTGTATTAATTAGTGATACTTCTGATAGTGGTAATCTAAAGAAAGTTGATGTTCTAGATTTCCTTGGAACTATTGCTCAAACTCCTTGGTTGGCAGACATAGATGCCGATGGATTCGACTTGAAGGACATTTCCAATATTGAATTTAGAGATTCAACAGAAATTCCTGCAGGTTCTGTTAGATACATCAATGCAGGGTTAAATGGAATATTCATAAATGTTCCAACATCTAAGTTATTAGAAATTCATGTTAATGGAAATAGAGAATTTACATTTGCATCAAATGCTTTTAACGTACATGGAGGAAACATTTCTGGCGTAGTACGATTACTTAGTAATACCGCTGGTGGTAAAGCATTATCTGGTTTAGTTGCCATGAACAACAATGCACCTGCAACTGATTCAGTAACGTGGCGTAACGCAACTAATACCGCAGACATATCGCTATTCCTAAATGCAAGTGATAATTTTGAATTTGAGTCTAATATTGATTTGAATGGAAATAATTTAATTAATGTTGGTGAATTATTTGTAGAGCAAGAATTCATAACATTTACTTCTGGAGCAATAGTAGACGGAGATAACGTTGCAGGAAGTCTAGTATCTGTTGATGAAACATTATCTACAGGTGGTAATATATTTGGTCTAGGAGTAGTATCTTCTAACCAAGGATCAGCAGATGTTTATGGTTTAGGTGTTGGTATTGAAGTAAATCCTATACTACAACAATCAGGTACATTCGCTGATCTTGATACAATTTTAGAAGAGGCAAATGATGTAACAACTGAATTATCTGGTGGTGGTGCTGGAAACATTACAGTATTTAGTAATGATGATGATACTATGACTTTCGGAGATGTTGCTAAATTCCAAGAATTAGAAATTTTTATTGACACACCAGCTAGTGGAGCAGGAGTTAGACCAACATTTGAATTTTCAACAGGAGTAGGAACGTGGGCTTCATTCGATCCTCTTGATGGTACAGATGGATTCAGACAAAGTGGTGCAATTCTTTGGGATGATGTAGACATACCTTCATGGGCAGTAGGAACAGGATCCGAATTCCTGATTAGAGTTACAAGAACACAAAACACTATAAATACAGATCCAATACTAGACTTGGTACAAAGATCCGCTGTAATTTTATATGGTTGGGATAGTGTTGGAGATGTTATAATTAATAAATTAACATTTGACCCTACCACAATAACAGACCTATCAACAGTAACGGCGGCAAGTGGAGACCTTGTTATGGCAGTAGATGCAACAGATGGTTTAATGAAGAATATAGATTTAGTTGATCTATTAGGTGCCGCCGGACAAACTCCTTGGACACAGGACATAGATGGAGCAACATTTGATTTAACCAATGTAGGAATAATTGAGTTTGATTCTTCAACTAATCTATCAATACAAGATAGTGGAACAGGAGATATGCAATTTGATATTGCTACTTCTGATAAATTTGAATGGCGTGTTAACAATTCTACTATAATGGAATTAACTGCAACGTTATTGAATTTACAAGGTGTATTAGATATTCAATTCAATTCAGGACAAACAATATTAACAGATTCAGGTGGATTTGAATTTAATTTACCAACTAGTGACACGTATGATTTCAAAATTAATTCTACTTCTGAAATGGTATTATCTGCAACTGGACTAAATTTAGGAGTAGGCACAGCAGGCAAGGATATTACTTTTAGTAATGGTAGTAAGATAATTTGGGCTTCTGACCGTGAGATTTTCAATGATACAAATGGTTTCAAATTTAAAGTTGCTACTGGTGACCAAATTGAATTTAACATAGGTGGTGGTGGAGTACAAGAGTTTCGTCTAAATGCAACATCGTTAGATATTGATGCTAAATTCATAGAGATAGAATCAGTCGCAAGTCCGGGAGTCACAGCTAATGCAACTACTGGAAGAATCTTTATGGATTCAGGTAACAGTAATGAACTTTCAATAATTCGTAATGGTTCAGTAATTAGTTTGGAAGGTGGTGAAGTATTCACTTGGACAGCAGACCATGATGCAGATGGAAATAATCTAATTATGGGAGCAGGAGATATACGATTAGACACAGCAACTACAATATTCCAAGGAGCACTTACAGCCGTTCCAGCTCAAGCAGGGTTAAGCACTACACTAACACCAATAATGATGACAGGAACAGGCAATCATATTCTATTCTATGTTAACGATGAAACTATTGGTAATGGACAATCATACGGTGGAATACAATGGGGTGGAGATGATACAAGTGGAACACCCGGATCTTCTGATGGAGAAAGATCTTCAATAGAATGTATAGCTAGAGAGGCCGCTGGTGGAGCTGATATAGTATTTTCAACTGCTCAAGGTAATATGGCGAATACAGAGGCCATGCGAATAACTATGAAAAAAGATGTAATAATTCAAACAACTAAAAAAATACGATTCGATGGCCTATATACTGGAGGCACTTGGATTCAAGAGGTTGGCACCAATGAATTGGAACTAACTGTGGAAAGTACTGGTGAGGGAATATTAATCACACCATCCGAGATACAAATTAGAAATGATGATCTTAATATGGGTACTGGTGATATTATCAATGTTGATAATATTATAACTGGTGATGTTGCAACTCCACAGTGGGACTTTGAAAGAACCACCTTACAAGCAAATGAATATACCATTGGTGAGATTAGATTTAGACATAATGATGCTGGTGCAGTGAAAGTAAATTATGGTAGAATCACAGGTGTTATGGGAAAAGATGATGGAGGTAATGAAGAGGGAAGTTTGAACTTCTATGTTACAAATAATGGAGTACATGATTTACTTGCTATGACAATCAATAATACAGGTACAAACGATATTGTAATGAATTTACCACTTGATATGAGTGGAAACAATCTAGTTGGCGTCGGTAATTTTACATTCACAGATAACACTGGTGTTTTGACATGGGCAACAGGTGAAACTATTTCAATACAGGATAACGACATGGTACTAGATGTAACTGCTGGTGATACTTTCGAGTTTGATGTAGGTGGAGTAGGACAAATGACAATCACAGACTCGACAATATTTACAATCAATAATGATTTAGCGATGGGAACTGGTGAAATTATACTTACAGAACAAGCAGGTAATCCATCTACACCAGCTTCAAACACAGGATTACTTTATGCAAAAGATGTTAGTGGAGACACTCATGTATTTTGGATTGATGAAAGTGATAATGTAACTGATTTAACTATTAGTGGAGGATCCCAAACTCCTTGGACTTCTAATATAGATGCCGATGGATTTGATTTAACAGATTTATCTAATTTAGAATTTAGAGTCACAACTGAGGGAGCACCAGCTAATACTATTCACAATATTCACATAGATGCAACAAATGATATGCGTATAAACACTACTTCTGGAAACACAATTAGACTACAAGTTGCAGGTAGTGATGTACTTAGGGTATCTGGAACTTTCATAGATTTTCATAATAATGATTTATTCAATGCAGATAACATACAATTTACAACTGGCACACCACTAGCAAATGCTACATTTGGTATTTACCGTACTGTTGATGATATGGTTTTCAATGTTCTAACAGGAGATGGATTCCTATTTAATGTTAATGGCACAACTGAATATGAGTTTAATTCAACAACATTAGACTTGAAAAATAATCTGTTACAATTTGAAACAGGAGTATCAATAGAAGTAAGTTCAAACGATATGTTCTATAGAGTAACCGATAATGATACGTTTGTATGGTTTATTGGTTCATCTCAACAATTCAGAGTAAATGATGACAATATTGGATTTTATAATAGTAGATTAGATGATGTTGGAGATATCAATAGTGGTCTTGATGCAGAATATAATTGGAGTATGGAACGTAGTGCCAATATTGCTGATGATACCACAATAGGTAATCTAAGATTTAGAGCCCGTGATGGTAATGTTACTGCACAAAACTATGCTAAAATTTCAGGTGTTATGGAATCAGATGTTGCCGCCGCCGAAGAGGGAAGTTTGCAATTCTTTGTAACAGAGGCAGGAGTACACGATGTTCCATATATGTCATTTAATGATGCCTCAAGTGGATTAATAGATATTTTCAAAGATTTGGACATAAATGGAAATAATATTGTAGGTCTAGGAGATCTAACATTTAATGATACAAGTAATATTATATTCAATACAACGACTGGTACACAGATAGGAACAGGATCTACACAAAAACTAGCATTTTATGGAGATACACCAATAGTTCAACCAACAGCACTAACGGCGGTGGATGCTACTGTAATAGATTCTACATATGATTCTACAGAAGAGGCAGTTTTAAATAATGTTAGAACGAGACTTAATGAAATAGAGGCTAAACTAACTGCTCTTGGACTACTAGCCTAACTAAAAAATGTATAATATGTTTATATAGAAAAACATTCAATAATTAGTATGCCTATTGTATCTGGAGATATTGACTTTCACGGTTCTGGAGGTTCAGGTGCAACCACGATTGACCTTTGGCTTGGTGGAGCAATTTCTAATACACAGGTAACTGATAATGTTGATAATAATTTATTCGAAGATGTTTCAGGAGCAGAAGCGGCCTCAGGAAATACAGATTATAAAGGTATATATGTTAATAATGCCCACGGTTCATTGACACTACAAAACGCCGTTATTTGGATTGAATCCAACACAACTTCTTCGGACACTGCTGTTAGAATTGGACTAGATTTGGCAGGGAAAGATGCAACAATGGATACTATTGTTAATAAAGATACTGCACCTGCTCCAGCAGTTACATTTTCAACGGCCGCAAACAAAGGTGCTGGACTAGATTTAACTGATCTTGCCTTTGGTGAAAACTTTGGTATATGGGTTGAACGTGTTGTAGACAGCTCAGCCAGTGCAGTCAACGCAGACACCTTTGAACTAAAAGTCGAAGGTGATACGGCTGCCTAGAGAACCTAAAATTTGTTGGAACTGTTGCGATAAAGATACTATCAATCAATATGAACAAGGTAAAGAACCAAGTAAAGCAATTATTACTATCTTAGGAAAGGGTGCATATAAATATGGATGGTATTGTAAAAAATGTGATTTCGCCAGACCAATAGAAACTAAAACCCCTTTATGGTGGGTAACATGTTATAAGTGTGGCGAGAAAATAATCAATACAGAGAAAGATATATGTCCCAAGTGTAGTTAATCATGGCTATTGTATATGGTGGAGGATCTACATTTTATACTGGTGCCTCAAACACAGAGACAATTAACATATCGTTACCAAATATAGCAAATGGAAGTTTATGGATTGTATGGTATACTGAAATTGCTTTTGGTGGCACTCCAACATTTGAAGCTGGATGGCAACAATTATTAACACCTAGTAATTCTGGTGGACAACTTGGTAAAACTTATATTTTATACAGAGTAAGAGAGGCTGGAGATAATACTACATTTACTACAACTTACCCATCAGGTTTTGGAAGACAAGTTTGTGCAGTATCATACGGTTATTCTGGTACAGCAGTCAACGCACCATTTGATACTTTTAGAAGCCCTTTTGATGAGGGTGCAGGTACAAATCCTCCAAGTCAAGCAATAACAACTACTACAACAAATACAATGATTTTAAGAATGTGTAATTTTGATGATGGCGATGGTGTTGGACTTCCTATCTCATTTCCTGCTGGAGTTACAAATAGAGGTTCTGTAGATGTTCCTGATCCTCCAAGTGGTGGTAACGGTGGTTATATGCGTTGTGGTGAAGATGGTATACAAGCGGCCATTGGTAGTACAGGTGTAGCAACTTGGACTCAACAAATAAACGAGGGTTGGACTACCATGACACTAGCAATACGAGATGCCGCCAATGATATTACAATACCAGTCGATAGTAGTCTTACAGTAGATTATGATATTTTATTACCAGTCGATAATAATGTAACTTTAGACTATGATATTTTATTACCAGTCGATAATAATCTAACTTTAGTCTATGACCAGTTTCAGAAAGCTGAAAATGATCTAACCTCGTTATATGCTATGGGAGGGCTCACTTCTAATAATCTAACCTCATTATATGCTATGGGAGGTGTGACTTCTAATGATCTTACATTAAAATATAATGTGATTAATCCTATTACATTTGTAGGTTCTGCTGAATATTATGGTGGAACTACTAATTCAGAAACACATAACGTAACGTTACCAAATATACCAGTAGGATCTTTATGGGTTATGTTTTATGTTGGAATCAGTTTCTCCGGTGATCCTACCTTTGAAGCTGGTTGGAATATACTTCCACCGGTTTGTGGACCCGACATCCCAGATCCACCACCTACATGTTCACAAGGACAACTTGGTACAGCTAGAATTTTATACAAAATAAGAGATGGTGGAGATAATCTTACAATGACTGTAACATACCCAGTAGGTCAAGGAAGACAAGTTGCCGCCATTACTTGTGGTTATTCTGGCACGGCAACTCAAGAACCATTTGATCCTGTTCCAAATAGAAACGTTAATGGTGGTAGTTGGGATATTGGGGAAAGTGATAACCCTATAAGTGAATCCATAACAACTGTTACAGAACATACAATGATTTTAAGATGGATGACTGCTGATGATGATGATACAGCTACAGAGGGGGTGGCATTTCCGCCGGGAGTTACAAACAGAGGATGGCAAGATATCTCAGGAGCTGGTGCTGGTGGCGGTGGTCATTTTGGTTTTGGTGAACAAGGAATACAAGTTTCGGCAGGTGCTACAGGTACAAAAACTTGGACTTTAGACCCACAAACAGGCAGTGAGGAGGATTGGCAAACTCAAACAATAGCAATACGAAATGTGGTTTTTGATATTCAACAGGTAGATAGCAGTCTTACACTAGATTATGATATTCTTGATTTTGTAGATAATAATCTTACATTAGACTATGATATTTTATTACCAGTTGACAATAATCTAACTTTAGATTATGATATGCGTGAATTAGCAAGTAATAACTTAACTTTATTATATGCTATGGCAGGTGTGGTTTCTAATAATATAACATTAGATTATGATATTATAGGAAGAGTAGATAATAATCTTACATTAAATTATGATATGTTTGGATCAGTAATTAATAATCTTACATTAAACTATGATATATTAAATCTAGTTGATAATAATGTAACTTTAGACTATGATATTTTATCATTGGTTGATAATAATCTTATATTAAATTATGCTGTATTTGAATTAGCAAGTAATAACTTAACCTTATTATATGATATGGCTGGTGTAGCCAGTAATTCAATAACTGTAAATTATGATATTATAGAAAGAGTGGACAATAATCTAACTCTAGATTATGATATTTTATTACCAGTTGATAACAATCTAACTTTAGATTATGATATATTCAATCTTGCTAATAATAGTATAACCTTGTTATATGATATGATTGAAGAGATAAGTAATTCAATAACTCTAGATTATGATATAATTGAACAAGTTAATAATAATCTAACTTTAGATTATGATATATTCAATCTTGTTGACAATAATCTTACAGTAGACTATGATGTATTTGAATTTGTAGATAGTAGTGTAACTATAAATTATGATGTACTTAATCTAATTGATAATAGTATAACTAATAGGTGGGCTATCCTTCAAGTTTTCTGTACCAGTAACAACATGTTTGATAGGCAATTATTTGGAGACCTACAACAATTTGATACAACATTATGTCTAGAGGTAACCATAAATGAACCAGCAGTAGTAGTAAGTGATGATGCCAATAGAGTGTCAGTTTTAGCAAGAGCTATTGGAGAAGGAGCAGTTTCGATCGGTGGTGATGTTATTGCTAGGGCTCTTATATTAGGTAGAGCAATGATTGATACAACCATAATTACTGATATTGTAAGCAGATCACTTATCCTAAAAAGAACAATAATTGATGGAGCTGTATCAATAAGTGATACTATAGATTCAAGAGTCGCCATACCTAGTAAAGTGTTTTTCGACAGTAGAATCAAGGAATTACTCGATTTTGCTAGTCGTATCAAAGAAGACTTAAATTTCATTAGCCGTATTAAAGAAGATGAGGATGTTAGCATATGAGTTTTGATGACTTTATCAGAGTAGGAAATGTGGGAACAGTACTAATTTGTACTGTAACCAAAATTGTGAATGGTGCCGAAGAAGCAGTGGATGTAAGCGGTACAACAGAAGTACAAATCGAGGTTCAAAAACCTAATGGAGAAAGACTAGATCCAGTTACAGCTTCATTCGCAACAGATGGAACCGATGGAAAGATAATATATACAGATTCTACAGGAATATTTGATGTTGCAGGGAGATGGAAGGTAAGAGGAATAGCAATTACCGGCACGACCATTCTGCAAGGGAGTTGGTTTGGATTCCCAGTTGACGAGTAGACCTATCTACTTATATACTATAAGGTCACAACATACTTATATAGGTATGATTTGAAATGGCAGTCCCAAAGATATTCCAAACATTTAATAGTCTGTTAGGCGGAATTGTTCGTAAGCGAAACGCCACTATAGTGGGTCCGTCTAAGCAACTCGTAGGAGAGTTTCCAGAGGTTGACTTTGAAAGACTTTATCAATATTATCATCACTGGGACCAGATAAAAACAGCAGTAGATGTTATGCACCAGAAATTCCGAGGTTCAGGGATTAGTATTACAAGTAATAATGAATCATTTAATGTATTTATCAAGAAATGGTGGGACATATCTAACGCAGAGAAAAAGTGGTCACAATTTATTTACTCTTTACTAATTACAGGCAGTGCAATAATGGAAATTCAATATACACCAGATGAAAGAATAGGTAGTATTGAACAGATACCAATGCAGACAATATACCGTATATTCAGAGATCAATATGCAAATGAGCTGAAACTTGTACAGATTGTAGATGGTGTATTCAAAGAACTTGATCCAGAATTTTTCATACACCATACAATTAATAATCCAGATAGACAAGCCTTCGGGAAAAGCATGTTTAACACACTTGCAAGTCCTAGACCCATAACAGGAACAGTTGATCCTATAACAGGAGATGCTATAAATCCATCACGTAACACTATATCACTCCTAGATGCTCAAGCAGAGCTTCAAAATGCAGAGATTGAGATTAAGAAAAAGATGGCAAAACCAAGACTTATAGTTGGCGCACCGGGAATGCCACAGGATCAAATGGAGAAGGTACAAGCAGAAATGGCAGATCCAAACACAGACCAATACATATGGATATTTGATAAACCAGTACAAAGTGCAGAATTACAAGTAGGAGTACAGGGTAAGTTTAACGAGTATGGTGATAATGTAGATGCACACATAGATGTTGGTACAGTTTTCGCTAGTAATGTAATTAAAAATCCACAATCTTTTTCATACTCTGGAAGCCAAACACCTCTTGATGTTCTAGATCAGAGAATGATGGATCTTCAAGGTGAATTTATAGAGATACTAAAAGATAGACTACTCAAACCACTTGCAGAAAGTTGGGGTTATAAAGACTTTGACATGATGGAAGTAGAGATAACATTTACACCAATAGTTAAGAGACTTACAATGGAAGATATTAGAGGATTGGATCCACTATCAGTATCTAAGAAAGAACGTAGAGAATTATACAAAAAACAGAATATTGAATTAGACGATAATTTATGGGAAGAAGAGCAACAGGAACAGAAAGATCAACAAACACAACAAGGAATGATGAATGCACAAGCAATGGGTATGGGTATGCCACAAGCAGGAGATGAAGGAGATGATACAAATCCAGCAATGCCTCCAAGTCCACCAAGTGGCGGAGATGCACCAGCACCAAGCGGTGGTGTTAAGGGACCTACAGTGAAAGAACCAAAAGTTCCACAAGATCCTAATAAGAAAGGTGCACCAACTCCAACTAATAAGATATCTATACCTAAACCATTCAAGAAAAAAGGTGAGAATCTACATACAAGACTTATGAAGGAGATAGCTAACGAAGGACTATCACCAACAGATACTATTAGGGCAATTAGAGCAATAGAAAGAATTCCACTTCCAACAAGTGCAACAAGTACGAGTACTGATTTGTACGTTGGACAAGGTGTTGATCATGATGGTCTACCAGAAATTACAGACCCAGAAATTATAAAGTCATATGGTCTTGATGATGAAAGTCAAAGAGAAGAAACAGCACCAAGTGATCCAGATAAAATGGCACATGCTGGAGATAAGCAAGTACTTTCACCAGCAGATAATACGGCAGGAAGATTTACAAATACAGATAATATAGGAATCCCACAAGTTGATATGGAGAATCCAGAACTTGAAGTAAAGAGTGAAGATGAATATTTGCAACATGCTAATAATCCCGCAGACTTTACAAGTGGTGGAACAGGAGACGATAGAATAGATGATGCAAGTGACGGATCACATAAAGATCCATATGACTTACAAGATGAAATTAAAGATAATGAAGATGAAACAAGTATAACTAGCACACATACGGGACCAAACACAGGACAACTTGTTACAGGTGATAAGCAAATGAGTGGTGCAACAATAGGATTGCCAGATAGTAGTAAAGCCCAAATCCTAGGTGGTAATGATGGAGATGAGCAACCAATAGTACCAGATGAGGGATTCCCAGAGGATAAGAAACCAAAGAGTAAGATAACATTTAATGAAGAAGATGATAAA
>SDBT01016045.1_pt1 | contig 11880 bp, 9 predicted proteins | sample 2277101 | NCBI WGS metagenome assembly SDBT01 (sample SAMN10404973, study PRJNA504765) | marine sediment metagenome | isolation source: marine sediment core GS10_PC15, 103 cmbsf | place: Arctic Ocean: Southern Knipovich Ridge | collected 2010
CCAGTTAAGGTTCCGTGAAGCCAATGCACAAACTCAGAGCGTTATAGACCGCTCTTTGCTGGATGTAAATTTCTTAATGATTGCTTTAACAACGTATCGTAAGCGGTTAAAGAAGGAGAATATCGGTGACCGAGACGAGCAAGAAGCTGCCAAAGCTACTTTTCTCCACGCTTCAAGTATCGGAAAAAGAGCCAAAGCCCGAGAACGAGAAGCCAAACGAGAAGCTCTCAAGCGTGAGCGGGAGCTTAGAACTGGGCGGTCCTATTCGTCTCGGCGCCAAAGCGGGAAGGACGAGACGAGTTGAACAGGAACTCATAACGTTACCCTTAGATAAGTGCCGTGAGTGTCCATTGAAGGGCTCTCCAAGTATACGCCACAACTACAGAGGATCCTTGAAAGCTAAGGTCCTATTCATGGGAGAGGCACCAGGTGAAACGGAAGAAAAAGTTGGAGAAGTCTTTAGAGGAAAGTCAGGCAAACTCCTCTCCGCAATGCTTGAAGAGACTGGGTATTCCGAAGACGATGAAGTGTTTATCTGCAACACCTTACTCTGTCGTCCTCCAGATAACCGAGACCCAAAATCTCCAGAACTCAAATGCTGTCGAAGTAACATTGAAGCCATTATCAGTGCAGTCAGCCCGGAAGTGGTGGTCCCGCTTGGGAATTTCGCGCTTAAATGGCTCACAAAACGAACTGGAGTAATGACATGGCATGGATCCAAGATGCAGTCAGACTACGGCACAGTAATTCCTGCTATACATCCAGCTTTCGCATTGCGTCAGGGAGCCAGGATCCACCCTCGAAATAAAGAAGAGCAACAGGAGGGCATACGCGGGTTCATTGTTACTGATCTAGAATACATCCGAAGCGTTATAGAGGAGACTGAAGAGGAATTTGAGACGAGAGTAGCTAAGAATTTTAACTACCGTCTTACACTGGAAATTGAAGATCTGGAGGAACTCTTTCAGGAGATAGAAAGTCATGAACACATTGCAGTTGACATCGAGACGACGGGTCTCTCGTTTTACAGGGATCAAATCATCGGAATCGCCTTCTCTTGGGCAGAAGGACAAGGAGTCTACGTCCCACTCCAAACCCAACTCGACGACCTTATCTGCGAGGACATCCAAGGAGTCCCAATCGAAGGCGAAGAGTTTTTCCCTCTGCACCCAAGACTTACCGGGCTGCACTCTATTTATTCAAGATTACGGTCGCTCGGTAACGTTATCGGCGTCTCAAGTGAGGGAAATTCTAAGGGGACCGCAGGAGATACGGGATGCCTCAGCAAAGATGCTGCGGAGGCTCCGGGCTACACGCACCCAGTCTTAGAAGAGTGGAGAGCAAAACGCAAGAAAAAAAAGAAGAAGGCTACTGGTGAAAAACTTGTTAAGTTTTGGGGCAATAGCCAGAATGATGTCGAAGAACTCATCGGTTGTATCATGCGTCTACCCGGAAAGAGATGGTGTGGGTGGAACTTTAAGTTCGATGAGAAATTCCTCGCAACTCATTTTGGAACTGGTATCTTTAGGACCGATGGAGACGGCCTCTTCCAGGCATACCTACTGGATGAGAATACTCCCAATGACCTGAAGTCAAACACGGACCGTAATATCCCTGAAATGAGAGGATATGCTAATGAGCTGCGCAGACATACATCACAATCGCAGCTGGACGATGAAAAACTGGCACATGTCCCACTACCAGTACTATACAAGTATGGCTGCGGAGATGCAGACGCAACTCTCCGACTGGTGCTGCAGCAAGGTGAGAAGCTAGCGAAGTTCCCAAAGTTAGAGACGTACTACAAGGACTTCTATATCGAGCTGATGCATGCATATACTGCAGCAGAGATCGACGGGATTAGAGTTGACCATGAATGGGTGACGAAGGTTGCTATTGATCTGGTAGAAAAGATTGACAAAGCTGACCAAGAGATGTTCGATATGGTGGGTCAGGAGTTCAATCCGAACTCAAATCCTCAGGTCGTCGAAGTTCTCTATGGGCCTGATAGCTACTTCAAGCTAGAGGTTCCAGCCGACAAACATCTGCTCACAGACTCAGGTCTCCCCAGCGTAAAGGAATTAGTACTGAAACATTTTTTCTATAAGGAATCTGTTGATCCCGAGCTCGCACGATTTATACGTCTTCAACTTGAGCACGTGAAGCTCAGCAAACAGATGTCAACGTACATTGTTGGCTGCACAGAAGAATTGGATCATTTTGGTAGAGCACATTTTAGCACCAACATGATCGGGGCCGTGACTGGACGGATGTCCGTGAAGAAGATTCCCATCCAGACCATCCCCAGAGGCCCATTAATACGCGGGATGTTTCTCTCAGCTCCAGGCTGGAAGCTAATCGAAGCAGACTATAAAGCTCAGGAATTAAGGATCGCAGCCTGGTATTCTCAGGACGCAACAATGAAATGGGAGTTTGATAATAACGAGGATCCACATCTCAATACCGGAGCTGAGATGTTCAAATGCGATAATAACCAGGTAACGGATCATCAACGGAAACTCGCGAAATCAACGAATTTCGGTTGCCTTTTTGAAGGTGGACCGTTAACGCTAGCCGATTCAATCAATGATCGGCTGGAACTAGATGATACTCCAGTGACTGTTGCAGATACTGAACGCTTCCAAGAAGCTTGGGCAAAGCGCTATCGAGGATTCGTAACCTGGAGGTTTAAAGTCCATAGTAAAGTAAAGAAGGATGCATTCGTTGTTTCTCCACTTGGTAGAATACGCAGATTACCCGCTATCCATTCCGAAGAACAGAAAGACCGTGCGGAGGCCATGCGCCAGGGAGTTAATGCTCTTATCCAGGGGTTAGGCACTGACATCGGAGAGCTAGCCTTAGCCCGGATCCTTCCAAGATTTCAGGAAGAAAAGCTTCAAGCCAGATTCCGTTGGAGCTTACACGATGCTCTATTCGTTGAGGCTCCGGATCCAGAGGTTGTCAGAGTTTGTGAGATTATGAAGGAAGAGATGGAGAAGGAGATAGTTGATGGGTTATATACTCCAGTCGAGTTTAAGGTCTTCGAAGAGCGATGGGCGGGTGAACATATAGAAGATGACGGCAACCTCGATAAGATCCGAGAAACCTATGCACAATACCAAGACGATGATGTAAAGCCTTTCGACTCGATGCTTACAGACTGAAAGTGTCTCGCCGGTAAAAAAGTCCACACCTTCGCTTGACAAGTTTCTATATCAATACGGTTGTTACACCTATCACTAAAAGGAGGGTTCAGATGGACCTTTCAGATGTTAGTTTTTATCCCGAAGAGACCATTCAGATCAAGACTCTGGGAGAGCTAAGGGACAATGTGAACATCTTCTCCGGTTTCGATTCAGCAGAGGTAGTGGGGTCTAGTATCCGGATCGAGGAAGATGGCCAGATCACTGTCGACGGCGAGACTCGGCAGTGCACCGAGTCAGGAATGCGCTACCTCTGCAAAGCACTGAGGATCCCGGACCCATTCGCCAAGCGCATTCCTTTCGACCTGCTCCGTTTCACCCTACATCGGCTCCTGGCTGATGTCGAAGCGGTCAAGGTGTTCTCAAGCAACAGCAACAACCACTGGGTCAACTTGACCGGGCCAAGAGCCTGGGGCGTTCCGATCATCCCTTTGATCGAGCAGATCGAGGAAGACCTGGAGTCTCTGGATATGATCAGCGGCGAGATCAGTGAGAACGGCGTGATCCTCGACTTCCGCTCTGATCAAATCCCGGAAGTCGAGGATCATCTGGAGGTGGGGTCGATCACACAGTTCGGTCGGCGCTTCTCTGGTTCTGAGGCCGGATTCGGATATCCGATGTCTTCCTTCATCGCTCATCGTCTGGTTTGCTCCAACGGGATGGTTGCTCCAAGAAGCTTCGGTCAGGTCAAATGCCGCAACCGTGGCAACTCTGAAGCACAAATTGCCTCCTTCGTCCGTCGGTGCAGAGCTGGTGCCATACAGATTGGCCGGTTCGCAGCGACCTATGCCGCCATCGCAGCTGACTCAACGATCATGCCGACCAACAAGCAGCTGCATCGGATCTGGAACGGCACACGGAAGGTTATAGGGGACGCCGATCTTGCTGACGAGATAGTCGGCATCGACAACGAGCTCCGTAGTGAACTTCGTTCAGCGGTCAAAAGAGAGCGGCGATTCAACCTCTCCGATGAGATCGACGAGGAAGTTGATGCTCCAAGCGTTACTGAAGTTCCGCGGGTGGTCAACACTCCCTGGTTCACCTTGATTAATCGAGTGACAAGGTCTGCGAATGACGTCAGTGGACGTCCGAAATCCCGGCTTCAGGAGCTGGGAGGTAAAGCCCTGGCTTTAGCATCGGAAACGATAGTGCTACTGAACTGAGGAGGAGAAATGATCGCCCTCATCGACGGGGATCATCTGGCGAGAAGATCCTTTCATGCTCTGGAGCATTACACCGGAACCGAGGGACAACCAGCTGGAACAGTCTACGGTTTTCTAAATTCTCTGAAAGCCATCTGCTTCCAGCTGGTTCCTTATTTTGTAGTTATCTGTTGGGGCGATAGACGGAGCCGACTCTGGCGCCGAGAAGTATTCCCCGAATATAAGGCTAACCGGTCACCAACCCCTCAAGACTTCACAAACCAAGTTCTGATCTTACAGGAGCTTCTCGAAGGACTTGGTCTGTGTCAAGTCCTATGCCCATCTTTCGAAGCCGATGACCTTATAGCTGCAATTTCGTCAGACTGTGTAGTGGGAGGTAGAGAAGTTGGGATCGTCACTGGAGACCATGATCTTTTCCAACTGATTAAGGAGGATCATCCTACTATCTACGGCTACAAATCAGTAAAAGGGAAAGGATACGTTAAGGTCTCAAGTAAAGACGTGGAAGATAAATTCGGTGTACCACCAGCACTACTCCCCATGTTCATGGCAATGAAGGGCGAGAGAGGAGATGGAGTCCCCGGAATCCCGGGGATCGGCCCGAAGCGAGCTGCTGAGTATTTACAAGGCCAAGCCAGTTCCAGTGTTAGGAAGAAGATTAAAGCACACGGAAGTATAATAGAGCGCAACCTACGTTTAGTGGACCTACGCAATATCAGTAGTAAAGATCTAACTCCAAGCCGATTAAAGGTCATGCCAAGAGACTATGATGAAGTGAAAGTACTTGGTATCCTTCGAAAGATCGGTTTAACAGGCTCGCACTCTATTCTCCCAGAAGTTCGCTCTATGATAGAGTTCTACCAAGAGACACAGAGGAGAGGCGCTCACAGTATAGCGGATCTAACTAAGGAGATGTAAAATGGCAGACGACGGTACAATCAGGCGGAAAGCAATAGCAGAGGTCCTCGAGCGGGTGTTCGGCACCGAAGTCCTGGTAGAAGACCAGGAAGACTATTGGACGCAAAAGGCAGACGAGGTGATAGAGGAGATCGAAGCGGAGGGGCTTCTCCTTGAATAAATTCAGGATACCCATCGGACAGAGGGCCGATGTTGAAGCGGCTCCTACAGACCCGAAAGTGCGCTTAGAGAAGCTGGGGGTAGATAAATCCGGTAAGCGCTCCGGAGAGAAGTGGGGAGAGGACAGTGCTACTCCGGAGAATACACCTAAAATCACTTCTTCCGAACAGGATTTCGATGGGAACAAGCCGACGGACGAAGAGTATATTGATCCCACGTTCTTCTCTCTAGACTTCGTGATCAACGGAAAAGCCTTCCATATGGCAGTGGATCACATTCTCCGGATCCGGCATGAGGAGCTGACTGATCCGGGTATCGAAACCTTCAACGCGCAGCTAGAAGCCTGTTCCTACTACCGATTCTCTTTCTTCGCTGCAGCTCAACAGGTCATCAAGAAACGAAAAGAGATCGAGAGAGCAGCACGGAGATGGTTGGCTGATCGCCAAAACCATTGGAGGAAGGAGTTATCTAAAGATCGCAAGAAGTTCCGGGAACGGCATTCATTAACCTCCAAGGATCAAGCGAGTGTCACCAAGGACGAGATTCTTGATGCAATCCTAATGGACCTGGAAGATGGCCCTAAGTACGAGAACTTCCAGGATGAGCTTGATGTCTTACAGCAGAAGGAGAGCCTACTCCTGGAGCTTAGGGATTGCCTTCATGACCGGGGTTTTCATCTTGGGGGCATAGCGGATCGTATGTCTCAGCACCGGAGCAAAAGCGAATTCTAGACTGTACGTTCCTGTGTAATTTATATTTAATCAATCAATCTAAGGAGGAGAAAATGGCACTGAAAATCAATATGGGCCAACCACAACGCCTGAAAAACCAGGCTGAGCGCGGCTCTGATAGAGTTAAACTCAAGGAAGGGGAAAATGTCCACCGCATCCTCTTCGGCCCGGTAGTCGTTCATACCGTCTTCTGGCCGTCCTTACAGCGATCAGAGGACGGTGAGATCAAGTCGGTCACGAAGTCCGCTAAGGTTCCGGACCGTGGTTCCATCTTCGAGGGTATTGCAGCTCTGGACCGCAAGATTCAACGCGCAACAGGCTCCGAGCGGCCAAAGTCCCAGCTGGACAAGAGCACGAAGTATAACTACCTGGTCATCGACATCGACAAAGAGCCAATGCGGGTCAGCATCGCGCAGTACCCGAAATCGGTCAAGGACCGTCTCGTCGAGATCGAGGAGAAGAGGGATACCGAAAATCCCACGAACCTGCGGTACGGCTTGATTTGGATGTATAACGTCCTGATCACGAAGGATGTAGATCCCAATCAGCAGAAGCAGTTCGGCACGGATTACTCCGTGGAGCCTGACCCGAAGAACCCATGGCTTGGTCAGGTTCCGTCGGACTGGCTGAAAACGAGTTTTGGGAAGCTGGTCGAGGGCAAATATATCGACCTGGAAGAGGTCTTCAGCAAGGACATGTACCAGGCGCTCGAAGATGCTGACATCGATCTGGAGGGCGAGGGAGTCCCGGACTCAGAAGAGGTCATCGTCGAGCGGCTTCAGGCTTTCCCCATCGATCTCGACGGCAAAAGTTTTGGGGATAAACCTGCATTCATCCGGCCGGACCTGCTGGCGGCAGAACTGACCACACTGGAGATTCCGTTCCTACCAGCCGGTGAAGGTGGAGGTCAAGCATTACTCCCGTCACAAGCCGGTAAAGCTGAGGAGGAAGCTGCGGCAGTCGATGCCGACTATGAAGTCGTTGACGATGCTCCTCCCTCAGCCTCAACTGCAGCCAAGAAACTCGCACCGGCAGAAGAGACCGGGGATGCCGCTGCCGAGGAGGTTCCCTCAGGGCTGGCTGAGGACAAGGAGGAGATCGAGGATCATCCCAGCCAGATCAAGAGTTTACTGGGGAAAGCGAAGAAGACGGCAAGTGCTCTGAAGCCGGTCAAGTAGTAGGAATAAACGTGGGCTAGCCTCCGGTCGTGGGCTAGCCCATTAACGGGAAGAGGGGCATGGAAGAAATAGATAGAGCTCTAGCTGCATTAGGGAACGCAGCAGTCCTCGGTGCTAACATACCTGATCTTGAGGTGATGCCGACAGAGTCTAAGGCATTAAACGATGATATCTTGGCCTGCGGCGGGCTTCCTCGTGGCCGTGCGGTGGAGGTTTATGCGAAGTCCTCCGTCGGCAAATCTACCTTCTGCCAATGGTTAGCCGGTCAAGTCCAAGCAAAGGAATGGGATATCAGCTTCCGAGATGGGACTGGTATCAAGCGGAAAGGTACCGTCTGCTGGTTTGACGCTGAGCGGTCCATGATGAAGGATTATGCTAAAGGCTCTGGCATGGATCTTTCCCAGGTTATTCTCCCAGAGATCGGGTTAGGCAACGATACGCTTTATAAGTTAAAACAGTGTATCGCGCTAGATGTCTTCGATCTGATCGTGCTAGACTCCATTCAAGCTGTGATCCCAGATGAGATTGCTGACGTACAGGGCTCTCGGAGCATGAACCAGCGTCTAGCAGCCTCCAAAATGTGGGCGCAGTTCTTTGGTGAATTGCAGGGTGGATTCAAGATCAGAGATGCAGCCGGAGTACTGATCAAGAGCAAATGCCCAGAGTATGTCTACAATGTCAGTGCTGACGATGAGGGCAGAGGTGCTCCAAAGGAAGGTCAGGTCACCAATTTTCATAAGCTGGGCAGTAAGAAGTGCTGCTTGATCTTCGTCAACCACGCCCGGGTCAAGATCAGTACTGGATTTTCGAGAGGCCCTAAGACTTATACTCCTGGAGGTGATGAGAAGGATTTCGCTTTCGCTATCCGTATCGAGTTAAAATCCAAGGGGAACAAGATGGGGAAGACAAAGGGCGAGCGGATTCTGAAGTGGAGAGACGTCGAGTTTAAGGCTACTAAGAATAAACTCGGGATGCCACTCCGCTCTCATGACTTCGGTTTAGGCATTGATGGCCGTCTGATTCTAGATCAAAGCGATATGCATGACGTCGAGCTTGACATGGAAGCAGACCCAGATGAGGAAGAAGAACAAGCCATTGAGGAGCTTAAAGAGAAGCAGCTCGGAGGTAACGTAACGCTGGAGTCTATCCAGGAGCGGATGAAGAAGCTGAAGAAGGAGAAGGAGAAGAAAGATGGCTGAGAAAGACTCATTTGATGTTCGGTCAACTCCGATAGACCGAAGTGGAGAAAAAGAGGAGAGGACTAAGCGTGCCAAAGCTGCCAGAAGAAAAGGGAAACGAGGGGAACGAGCTCTCTGCCAACGACTTGAGCAGACTTTCGGAGTGGCTTTCCATAGAACTCCAGCATCCGGTGCAATGCGTTGGGGCAAAAGGGCTGACGTTCGAGGGGATATCATTTGTGAGGAGCTCTGGTTTCCATTCGTGGTTGAAGAAAAGAACCGAGAAGCCTGGGATCTCGAGCTCTTCTTCAAAGGGAAAGGCGGAATCTGGAAGTGGTGGGGGCAAGTCCTCGGGGACAGTAAAGATGTTGGTAAGATCCCACTCCTCTTCATCGATAAAGTCCGTTCGCCTGGATTTGTGATCTTCCGCATAAGGGACGTTGCTGAGCTATTCAACGACAAACCGAGAACCTACATGAGGGTCTGGCACGAAGAGCTCGGAATTCTTCGGTTGGTCGAAAGAGAAGAATTCCTAAACTGCTTATCTGTGGAGAAATGCAAAAATGCTATCGCTGACAATTCTCGCTGATCTCCATCTGAGGAGCAGCGAACCCTATGACGGAGTTGGGTATTCCCGGTTAGATGAGAAGCTCAACTGTCTGAAAGCCGCTGTAGATCATGCTGTTAAGAACAACCACCGTATGCTCATACTCGCTGGTGATATCTTTGACAGCAGAGAACCGCCAGAATGGTTACGGGCTAAGTTCCTTAAAGAACTAGCTCCATGTTTCGGGCATGACGTCAAGAACGTTCAAGTGTCTATTCTTGTTGGGAATCATGAGACTAATGGGGAAACACACTGCTATGAATCACTTCAGACTCTGCAGTCTATTCCCGGACTCTCTGAAACTTTACCTTTACACATCATCTCTAAGCCGATGTCGATAGTATATCATAGAGTACAGTTTAACCTCGTGCCTTACCTCAAGTCTGCTGAAGCTATTGACGCAGTCACGAAGTGGACAGGGCATGATGCGACAGGTGATAAACTTAAGATTTTGATAGGTCATTTTCAAGTAGACGGTGCTGAACTAAGCGGTGGTAATGCCTTTCAAATACCAACCATATTGCGACCGCACCACTTCTCAGGGTACGATCTCACAATCCTCGGTCATGTCCATCAACGTCAGATCCACTCCAATGATGATATTACCTGGTCCTATATTGGTTCTCCACTACCTCAGGATTTCGGTGAACGGGATGATACCTGGCCTAAGGGGTTCTACTCACTGGAGATCAGTGAGGTAGCGGAGGGGCCATTAGACACCGATCGCTGCAAGCTCAAACCAGATCTCCAGTTAATCCCCTTCGAGTCCACACCCTTCATCCAGTTGGAGATCACCGAGGAAGAAGGATTCGACGATGATCACTGCTCCTATCTAGAGGGAGTGATTGCCAAGGTTGTCTTCGTCGGTTCTGAAGAGTTCCTTAAAGGGAAGGATGTCCAGGAGTGGCGTAAGCATTGTCGACAGCTAGACCGAGAAGGGTACGCAGCAAAGATCATCTGCGAGACGCGCTGTACTGACCGACAGATCACTCAAGAGATCGAAGAACCTGACGTTAAATTAGATGACTCTATGAAGCGTCTTTGCAAAGAGAGAAACCGAGAGCTCTTCCTACCTGACGGCATACGATTCGTGGAGGAAGCACATAATGAGATTGCAAGAGATTAGTATTAGTAACTTTTCCAGCTTTGGAGAGGATCAAAAGATTGATTTCACGCACTTCGGGAACGAGCCTGTCCTCATCATCGGTGATAATCGAGATGAGCCTGGTGCCAACAGCAACGGAAGCGGTAAGTCCTCCCTCATGCATGCAATTTCCTGGGCCTTATTTGGGAAGCTTCCTACTAATGTTCCCGTCGACGAGGTCGTTCGTCTGGGAACCACTATGGGGCAGGTATCGCTTAGAGTGGAGGATCATAGTTCCATAATCGATATACGCCGCTATCGAAGCAATGAGAGAAAAAAAGATCGGGGGCTAGTATGGATCGACGAACAAACATCGCCGAGCACGTTCAACACTCCAACGGAAGCACAAGAAGGGCTATCCCGACGGCTAGGGTTTATGCCGAAGACTGCGTTCACGGACTTCTTGAACAGTGCTTACTTCTCCATGGAAGCGATGACGGCGTTCACCAGCAGATCAGGAAAATCTGAGGAGCGGATGGCACTGATCTCCCGATTTTTAGGATTAGATGTTTTGGATGCCGCGCGGGGTCTGGCTCGAACGTCTAGAAGCACGCTCATCGGGACCGTCGAATCCTTGAGGCTGCAATTAGAGGGAGTCAGAATACAGATCAGTGAGATGTCAATTGACTCCTTCCAGAAAGAACTCGAGGCGTCAAGAATAGAATTGCAGCAGCATAAAGACCAACACAGTCTACTCTCTACTCAACTAGAGCAAGGCCAAGCTCGAGATAAGCTGGCAATGCGACATGATGCAGTCCTCTCAGCCTTGACACAATTGGATGCGAAATACGAGGAAGAAGGTCGAGAGATAGAGACTCAAATAGAAACTCAGTCTTTAAGCATCGGCCCGATGGTGGATCGCATAGATGCTCTACAAGAGGAAGAAAGGAAACTGGGGGAAGAAGAGGTCTATACAGAGGAGCAAATTGAAGGGTACCTGGAGGAAATAGGATCTGAGGACCAAGCACTATCCACACAGATGTCTACATTGAGAAGTGAACTCGCGAACGAAAAGAGTTCACATTTGCGTCTGATAGAGCAAGAGGCCACTTCACAGAGGTGTCCACAATGTGATGAGCCACTATTGGTTCTCTCCGGTAAGATCCGTAGACTAGATCATGAAGCGCTTGCTATCTCTATTACAACATCTGAGGGGAAAATTGTAGAGATAAATTCAAAGCTTGCTGGTCTCCAAAAAGCTCATCTCATGTATAACGAGGCGAAAAAGAAGGTGCTTCAAGAGCGTATTTTATTGAGAGCCACCACGAAACGTATGCAGGAGAAGAAAGAATTGTCTTCTCGACTTTTCCAGCAAAATTCTGCTATCGATGACAAGAAAAAGTTGCTGACCAGCATCGAACAAAGAAAAAACCAAGAGCTATTAACTCTCAGTCTACAGGAAGAATCTCTGAAGGAAGATCTCGACGGTTACCTCGACATACCTGGTACGGGTGACCTTATAATAGAGCTACGTCACACGAGTTCAGACGTCGCCGAAGTGAGTGATGGAATAGGGAGGAGAGAAGAGAGGCTGAAGAGGCATACCGAGAATATTGCCCAGGAAGCAAGTCTGGCTAATAGGCTAGAAGGCCTGGAGAA
>SDBT01016046.1_pt1 | contig 11879 bp, 11 predicted proteins | sample 2277101 | NCBI WGS metagenome assembly SDBT01 (sample SAMN10404973, study PRJNA504765) | marine sediment metagenome | isolation source: marine sediment core GS10_PC15, 103 cmbsf | place: Arctic Ocean: Southern Knipovich Ridge | collected 2010
ATAACTCCAAAGAAATTTCCATTCTTACAGTTCAAGGTTCTAAAAACTAAACCCTCAAAATTATTAAATAGAAAAGCCGGTAAACTGCCAAAAGGTTTAAAAGCAGGGCAAATAATTAGAGTCAAAAGCGTCAAGGGATTTAAAGGCTTTTTCATGTTTAAAAAAATGAATAAAAGAGCAGTAAGACTTTTAACCATAGAAATTCTAAGGACTGTAAAAAAATTAACTAAAGAGGCAACAAGATTTAGAGGGAGATTAAAATAGTGGCAATACTTCAAACTGCATGGCAGACTTTTATAAATCGGGTTTCAGGTGATACGGAAGTTCAGAAGTATTTCGCCCAATTAGACTTAACGGATCGAACAGGAAATCGAACAGGGAATTGGCTAGAAATAAAGCCAGGACTTTTAGAAGGGGTTCCAAAAGCAGTCCCAACATTAAAAACAGTAATTTTCCCTATTGATTTCTCAGTAATTTCAATTACAGGGGATTTAAACAACTCAGAAAAACAAGCCTTAAAGGGATTAGAAATATTTATAAATTCAATTGAAAAGGTGCAAACAGATGCAACATGGCAGGCGTCTTTTGTAAATATTGATTGGGCAATTAATGAAAAATTAAGATTAGATAAAAATCAAATTCAAATGAATGGGGTTATTACCCTAAGAACACAACCTTATACCATGGGAGCACTATAATGCCAACTACATTAATAAGTCCACTAAACGCCAAAGTGGGCATAAAAAGAGAATCAACGTACGCAACGGAAGCGTCAGGCGATTATAGGGGGCTTCCAGTTATATCTTGGGAATCAAATCAAGCAGGTTCCACTAGGACAGCTTTTAAGAAAATTCAAGCTATCCAGGGGGATAGATCAGGAACAGTTGGAGGGACTCATTACGAGGTTTCATTCAGCTTTTGTGCAGGTGGAACGGATGCAGATCAAGCAACCTTAATTGATATTATAGACATGATTTATGGGGCCGACACTGTCACAGGAGCAGGTCCATTTACTCATACTTTTAATGTTGCAAATTCAAACATCAAACCAAGCTGGTCATTATACATGGAATCAGGAGATGCAGGAGAGGTCAAGGTATGGTTAGGATTTGTTGCCACATCCGTTGAAATAGAAGTAAACAAAACAGGCAATGGATTAGTCATTGTAAATGTAACCGGAATGGCTGCAAGTAAAGAAATAGATGCAGGAAAAACGGTTGATTTCACAGTTGATTACGCTTATTGGTCAATAAATACTGCAATAGTAAAATCTGGAGCTGTTCAGATGGATGAATTTGAAAGCGCAACTATTCTTTTAGAAACTCTTGGAAATGCTAAGCAAGTTATATCTGGAACTAAAGGAGCTATCGCAGTTACAGTTCCAACAATGGATGCTAGTATTGCCTTAGAGGGTCCTTGGAATAGTGGAACTCCTACAGTGCAGCAATCAATTCAAACTTCATGGGAAAGCGATTCAGATAGTGCTACTGATATTACTATTGAGTTCGGATCAGATGCAACTGATAATTATTACACTTTAACATTTCCAAGTTGGACTTGTGTAGAATTTTCAGATCCACCCCTTGAAGCAGATGCAGAAGATGTAAGATTTTCCGCAACCATTAAAAATATCCATAATGGGGCAACAGCCCAGCAGCATAATTCAGTGATTCTGTCTACCGATGGAACAGATTGGGATACCTTATAATGAAAGGAACTTTTAAAGAATCTCAGGTTAATCTAGATAAGCATTTAACAAAAAACAGGATTGCAAATATAGACAATCCCGATATTATTACCGAAGAGGAAGAGTTTAATGTTCTATGCGGTAAAGGTATTGATTACAAAATGAACGGAATTAGTATTTATATACCAGCCCTTAGATTGTTTCAAATGCTAGAAGTAAAGAACCTGGATAAAATTGAGTATACAGAAGATGGCATGGAAGAGGCTTTTAAAACATTGTCTAATTTATTAAAAGTCGATGTACAATTGCTTAAAGATAATATGGAAATGTGGCATTTTAAAGAGATCATTGAACTGTTAGTATATGCTACAAAGTTGGGATCAAAAAAACTCTTTGAAAAAAAAACTGTGTCGGTGTCGAGGGAAATAACACAGTAAAGAAAAAGGGCTCTTTTTATGATTTATACATCAAATTTAGGAGATACAATCTTGTTTCTTCTAGGGAAGAATTTTTGAATTTAACCTTTGCACAATTGGTTTTTGATATACAAATATTTTATGACCAAATAAACCAAGAAAACAGGTATCAAGAAAGAGAACAAAATAAATTAGCGAGAAAACATGGCAGACGTTAGAACCAGAATAACAGCGCAAGATAAGGCATCCCCTGTATTTAAAAAGTTTGATAAAACAACTGAGAAAGTACGTTTAGGGATTTCCAGGCTAAGAAATAGGATGCTACTTGCTTCCTTTGCCACTGGTTTATTAGGGTTCGCATTTAAAAAAATAATAAGCGTTGCAAATGCTCAGGAAGTTGCAGAAGCTAAACTTAATAAAACATTAGAAAGTACAGGCTTTGCGGCTGAACTTACTTCAAGCCAATTAAGAGATATGGCTTCGGGGCTTCAACAGCTTACTACATTCGGTGATGAGGCAATAATACCAGCCCAAGCCTTGCTTTTAACATTTACAAAAATAGGAAAAGAAGCCTTTCCAAGAGCAATAGAATTAGCATTAGATTTATCCGTTGCTATGGGCCAGGATTTAAAATCCTCAGTAGTGCAAATAGGTAAAGCTTTAAATGATCCAATACAGGGAATTACTGCATTATCAAGAGTAGGAATTCAATTTACAGATGTTCAAAAAGCACAAATAAAATCATTAACACAGCAAAACAAATTATTTGAAGCTCAAACAATTATTATGAATGAGCTTACAGTTCAGTTCGGGGGCCAAGCTCAAGAACAGGCTAAAACTTTTTCTGGACAAGTTACCCAAATGGCAAATGCTTTTGGTGATTTAGTGGAAGAAATTGGGTTTTTCCTTACTAGATCGCAAACAATGCAAGGAATAATAAGAACTTTGAAAGGTGCTTTTGAAGGTTTAACCGATGCAATTACAGGCGTAACGCAAGAAATGAGGGATCAAGTTGACTCTATTACGGATACAAATAAAAGTGCAGAAGAATTACTTAATCTTGAACAGGAGCTAGAGGAGGCGGTTACAGATACAGCCGTAAGTATGGATTTTCTAAAGGAAATGGAAGATAATGCAAATAAATCATTAATGGATTTAGGAAAAGAAACCTTCAAATTTACAACAACAGAAGCAGAAGCAACTAAAGCTATAAATAACACTGTATTCGCACTAGCAAAATTAAGATTAGAAGAAAAAGATAATTTAAAAAATAAAAAAGAAAATAAAAAAGAAACAGAAGAATTAACGGAATCTATTAAAGACCAGAATAAGGCTATAGACGAAACGGGATTTGGAAAATTATTTAAACCAGAGCCGCCTCCGCTTACACTTGCCCAAACAGAAAAGGAATTACAAAGGGAATTGACAGATCAACTAAAAGACTTAAATGATGAAAGAAAAAAAGGGGTGGAATTAACTTTTCAACAACAAATAGCAGGTAATTTATTAAGCAGTTCAATTGATGCTCTAGCAAATGGGATTGTTCGGTCTGCTCTTGCTGGTGAAAGTTTTGGAAAAATAATGCTCAATGCTTTTAAACAAATGGCAATACAATTAGGAATTTTAATAATTAAGGCTGCTATATTTAGGGCTTTATTTCCAGCGGGTGTAGAAGGTGGAGGCTTGGGCGCTGTAGTTGGGGGTGCTTTAGGATTTCAAACCCCTTCACAAGGCTCTAGGACAGTGCCAGGGCCTTCAAATTTACCTGTACCCGCGATAGTTCATGGAGGGGAAACAATTTCAAGAGGTTCTGAAATGCAACCTTCTTTAGTTATAAACGGGAATGTTTTTGGAGGTGATGCTGGGATGTCAGAATTAAATCAAATGCTATCAGAAAACAAAAACAGAAATGGATTTGAGGGATAATGGAAGGCTTTACAATAGAATCATTTTTACCTAACACGTCCCTTGAACTTGTTTCTTTTGATGCTCCCAATGGTTTACAAGGAGATGGAACCGTCTTATTTGATAAGCCTGGAGGTGATGCCGATAGCAGATTGAGGACAACCCTTACGGAATTTAAAAATTTAAGCATTTCTAATAATGATAAATATACTTGGTATTTTAGATTTAAAGCTTTTGCTAATGTTGATAAAAGAATCGTTTTCTTTTCAGGTGCAGGAGTTGAAACGGTAGTAGAATCTTATAATATTTATTTTGAAGAATCAACGGCTGATAAGAATTGGGTTATTCAAGCCAAAATGCACGATGGGGCCGCGGGTGTTACAGATGCAACTATTACATTTAGAGATAATATTGTAGATCCAGACGATGGTTTAATACATGAATTATTTGTAATAAGGGACGGGGATACCCATACCATTTATGTAGATGGGGCCTTAGTCCCAGCGGTTGCTTCTAGTACCATAAATATAATAGACGATGGGTTTATTAGTTATGGGAGTGGGGTTTATATAGGTAATGCACTAGATCCAGCAATAGGAGAAACCACATATAAATTTTTATTACATGATTTTTATTTCTGGAGGCGTAGAGTTTTAAGCAGTTCGGAAGTGCTGGCATTTATTAGAGATACAAATCACTTAAATCCACATTTTAAATTCAATTTTAACGAACCCTCAAAAACGTCTGGAGATACATTTTCGTTTGGTCAAACTGCACTGCTTACAGATGGAATAAGAGTAGACACACCTGAAAACGCCTTGTTTGACAGAGAGAGATCAAGTCAAGGAGACTTACAAAGCATCTTACAGGGATCTAAGTCTAATATAACACTAGAAATGGATTTAATTGAAGCTAATCAGTATAGAGCCATTAGAAAAGTGATTCACGATAGAACCAATCCGGCTAAGGTTTTTATTGATTTCCCAAGTGATCCATCCCAGACAATTTTATTTGATGCCACAACGGATGAAATCTTTGAAGAATCATCTAGTAATGCTGATTTAAATTTAACAGGAAGCGCAACAGAATTTATAGCAGGGGAATATGTTAATATAAACGATCCAGACGGAGCCGATATTTCTAAAGCTACTACAGATGAATTCCAATATTTCTTTTTTAGAATTGATTTAACAAGTTTTTTAGCTGCTCGCCCAACAGATCCAATAAAAAGGATTACTCTTGGCTTAAAGAGGCTTCATTTAGCAGATAACAATGGGGATAATGGAATTCTTATAAGTGCTTTTGACGCATCAAGAAGCAGCTGGGTTGAAATTAAAAGGCAATCAATAACAATTGATGAAGATTATGTTTTGTTTGCCAGTATACGGCCTATAGATGGATTTGAAAGCATGGATAATTTTATTGATTCTCAAAATAACGTAACATTTAGGGTTAGAAATCTTAATACGAATCCAGACCAAGGAACATCTAATGTTACTTTAAAGGTTAGATATGCAAAAGCTTTTATAAATGCCTACGGTGTTGTAGTTACTGGCCAAGATAATGCAACATATCGTAGCACCCATACAACCCAGGGCTATGTCCAAACAGTTGATTTTGAGGAATTATGATTAATTTTACAGATGCTTTTAAGAATGAGCTGATTCAATTACCGAATCAAGATATTAAAACCAGAGTCATTCTTAAAAAGTTACCTATTACTGGACCCGTTCCAGATACTAGATATTTATTTAATAAATCCAGGCAAAAAACAGGCACTATCTTAAATACAAATGGGGACGGCTCAGGGGCATGAATAATTATATAGGGCGATTCGGAATTAATAATAATTTCTTATGGCAGGACGGGGTTGATGATTTCTTAGAATTTACGGATGATGCCAATCTTAATAAAGAGTTTACAACAACAAGTAGTTTTAGCTTTTCTTTTTGGGCCGAATTTACAACAACAAGTACAAACTTTTTCACATTAAGAGACGATGCAAGTAATTATATAACTGCTTTTATTACGGTTGCAGATGCAGTACAGTTCACAATTTTTGACGGGGGTCTTATTAAAGGCGAAGTTCTTTCAGACGCTTCTATAATTAAAGATAATACATTACATCATATTATGATCACTAGAAGCGGGGCTTCTGCTATGATTGTTTATGTGGATGGCGTGGATGTAACCAATACAACCAACACAACCTATACGAACAAAACATTTACCGGAAATTATAGAACAGGGTTTGTAATTGGAGGATTTAATACAGCGGAATTTAAATTATACGCTTTAACATATTGGGACGCAACCGCTTTAACTAAAACACAAGTAGTTCAGCACTTCAATGCGGGTGCTCAAAATTCAAATGTATATGTTCAGGATGTAGATGTCACAAATTATGTAACCAATATAGGGAATATTACTAGAAAATTATCCTATGCTATAGGGAAAATGAGTCCTTCTAATATATCATTGTCTTTATTTGATGATAGGCAAAATAAGCTATTCTTAAATTCAAAAGTATTTGCAAAAAAAGATTGGCTTGGCAATGAATTAACGGTTGATATTTCAGATGTTGGTTTAGTTGAATCGGATTGGGTTAATGTTTTTATAGGAATAATTTCAGCTAAAAGTGAAGATTTAAAAAACGGAAAAATAGGAATTACAGCTAAGGATATTGCAAAAGATTTAACAGATATTAAGCTTTGCACTACCGTTGAAGCAAATGAAGTTTTTACTTATGCAGATAATAATTTTGATGATCCTAGATCCTTTCAGCAATTTATAAAATATGGAACTCATTCATTTTTCGGTACAAACGGCACAGATAATGAAGCTTTAAATAATAGAAATGAGTCTTTTAGCGGTGAACTGGCTTTTCAGAATATTAGTTCAGGGGATACCCTTAGTAAGGTTATTACATCGGATCAAACAATAGGGTTCTTGTGGTATTTACCAGCACAAAACAAACTAAATTCGACAGCCGCAAATATTGTTGTAAAGTTTTGGGATTATTTTAATTCGCACTGGAGAACATTAGTTTCAGTTACAGATTATTCTATTATAACAGATACAAATACTAATGGTATTTATATCCAAATTATTAAACTCACAGATATTTTTACATTTAAAATTGATAATGTATCTAAGACTTTTACATGGGCAGAATATCTTGCTGGAACAGAGGGAACGGTCACACACGATGAACCAGATCCCGCTATTTCGGTTTCTTTTGTTTCAGATATTACAACTAATCCTGTAAATATTGTTTTTGATTTGCTTACAGATGCAAGATTTAATTTAGCTTTAGATAATCCAATACCAGATCCCTATGTAGGCCAGATTGACATATCTAAAAATCCCATTGCTGGAGGTACACCCCTTACGGTTGCAAATGCAGATATAGAAAATTTTACATGGGATAAAGCTTTTGTATTTTTTGAAGGGGAAACCACTAGAATAAATACAGGGTTTAATAAGCAGATAAGTTTAATGGCAGTCATAAATGAAATAGCCAAAACAACAGGTTTTGAGTTTATTATAGTTGGTAAAATATCCGCATCGGCTGATAGAAGAATAAAGATTTTTGATAATTCTCCAAACAATTTCTGTCTAGGGGTTTCTGCAACTAATTTGACATTCTCGAATAATGATTTTGTCATTGATCCAAGTTTTAATACTTCAATAGATAGAATTAAAAACAGAGTATTAATTGATAATTTTGATCCAGACAATTCAACGAAAGAAAATTTTGATACTCAAATTGAAACAGCCGTTCCCGAAGGGGAAGTTGAAAGAACATTATCTCTACAGTCAAAAAATGTTTACTTTTTCGATTCTGCTCCTGCTTCAAGATCAGTTATTCAAAGGTATTTAAACAGACTAAGAACAGGAACGGAAATATATAATTTTAAATTAAATAAATTTGGAATAGGGCTAGAGCCTGGGGATGTAATATCATACCATGATAATTTAACAGATCAAACAAAACAGGTTCAAATACTGGAAACTAATTATAATTTAAATAACAAACAAACAAGATTTATTGGAAAAAGGCATGTTTTAGATTTTGGTCCCTCCGATGCTAATCCAAACGCCCTTTGGTGGTTTTGGGATTGTGCTTATTGGAATGTAGGACCAAAAGGCGAAACGTATCATTGGTTTTAGAAAGGAATAAAAATGGCATTTTCACCAACAAGCGCAGATGTAGTTCCAGGGCAATTAGGAACGGCAACGCAATTTAATAATTTAAGAACCGATGCTCTTGAAATAACTGGAGATGTACACGAACAATATACTAGACTTTTTAAAAATGGCGTGAATCCTTATGCTATATCTGTCAATAGCGGTTCTAATTATGTTCTTAAAACAGCTCTTTCTAGTGGTGCTTTAGATGGATCTTTAATAGCAACAACTTCCCCCGGAGGAACTCAAAGATGGCCAATGTTTACTTGGCAAAATGAATTTTTTGATGGGGATACAATACCAGCAAATATAAGAGTTAGAGTTACAGTTTTTCAAGAAGATCCAGATTATACGTATTATGTTAATATTGGAAGGTATACCCCTACTTCTGTAGGGACGGGAACGCCAACTAATATTTTTTCAGATACAACTATTACAGGAACAACAGATGTTAGAACTTTATATGATAGTGGAAATAAATCTTTAGCAGCCGTAACAGTAGGGCAAATAGTGACAGTTGAAATGGGAATATTTAGCATTGGAACTATAACAGCTCCGGACATTGCTACTTTAGAACAATTTTATATTTCATTTTCATAATAAGAATTAAAAATATAAGGAATTAAAATAGGATTATGAATGGACGAAACACAAATCATGTTAAACACTGGAAAGATGCTTGCAGACATTGGCATCGTTCAGAAGTTTCAAATTATATCCGAATGGGCATTTGCTTTATTTGTTGTGATAGTATCTATAAATCTAGTAAAGAGCTATGCCATGAATTTGGTTTATTATTTACTAATGCTTGGAGAACCAGACTTTCAATCAATAAGATACCAGAAATCTTCTTTCGATGTTTATCCAGAGGGATGGGAAGATTGCACTTGCCTTGCCTGGACTCGAAAAGGAATGAGAATTTATATAGGATCAAAAAGTATGTATGTCTCAATTAGTAATTCAGGTTTATACAGGAAGGATTTATTAATTCATACTCAAAGGAATCAAGAACAGGCTTTGGTGGATACTGTGATTCATAAAATGGAAAAGAAAAAGAATGTCTGAGTTTCTTAACATGAAATTGGATAAAACCCATAGTGCAAAGAGGGGAAGTGATTTTCTTTTAAAGAAAGGTGACTTTGTGAATTGTTACCTGGATGGGAAGTGTAAAGAACCTCCTAATGTAGATGGTCCTTTCTGGATTATTTTATGTCCAGAAATTTCTTTTCTTAAAGGCTTGGGTTATTGTGTAGAACTTGAAATAAACGGTATCATGTTAAAGAAGAGAAAATATTATTTGGATTATAACATAATGGCCCCTAATTATTTAACGGATCTATCCACTAATAGAATCACAACAATGGGTGGAGATGATCTGGTTTCGTACATTAAGGAAAACTAATGTCAGAAATAGTACGTTTTGTAAATAAAACATCAGCAAATTCCCCAGGGGGAAATGGTACTACCAACGCTACCGCTGGAGCTAATAGGGCTTATGAGTCTTTAAGTGAAGGTGAAGCCGCTGAACAAACAGATTTGGACACGGCAAATGATAATATTGTTTTTAGGGTAAACGGTGATGAGGCGGATACTGCTACTGCAAATTTTGTTGGCTGGACTACCTCTGCCGCTGATAATATTGAAATCAATCAAAATACTTTAAATCCACATGCAGGGGTTTTTGATGAAACTATCTATCATCTATCCAAAACAAACGGCATTCAATCTCTTGTACTTGGTGAAGACTTTATGGATGTAATAGGTTTGCAAATTACCATTAAGCAAACAGCTAGTGCAGATCCTATTAGGTGCATAAGAACTCGCCCCGTGGATGCTGGATCAATTTGCAATGTATCAAAATGCTTACTTAGAGAAGCGGGAAGCACTGGTGGAACTGGTAATCTTATGGGCATAGAACATGATAGCACAAATATGAATTTGCACGCTTTTAACAACCTTGCTTATGATTTTGTTGGAGGTGCGGGAAGAGGGTTTTTTCAAAGTGCTGCTGGACTAGGAGCATTCTATAATAACACGGCTATGGACTGTGATACTGGTTTTCAATCCGTTGCAAATGCTTGGCTTGCTAAAAACAATTTAGGCAATGGCAATACTACAGATTACAGTGGAACATTTACGGGAGCACTTACAAATTTAAGTGAAGATGCTACAAGTCCGAACTCGGCACTGAGGAGTTTAGCAGTAGATTTTCAAGACGAAACAGCTAATAAATTCTTATTACTTAAAACAGATTCAAAAGCAAAAAATGCAGGAACAGATTTAAGTGCTGATGGCACAAAGGCAGTTACCGATGATTGTTTAAGTCAAACTAGAAAAGGTCGGTACGATATTGGATGGCATCAAAATTTACAATTATTGGAAAGAAATAATATACATGGCTCTAATAGGGGAGTTTTAACCGGAGTACTATAAAATGGCAGAAGAAAGAAAATACGGAGTAGCAGCAACAATTAATTTTCCTTTAATCACTTCGGGGGATACCGATTTCCAAACAACTTTTACACCAATAGCGGCTGATACCCAAATAAGTAAAGACGAAGGTGTTTTTGCTGATACAGATAATGTCCCGGTCCATGAAGGCAATGGTATGTGGTCCTTGGCTTTAACTGCTACTGAAATGCAAGCTGCCAGAATTATGATTACTGTAATTGATGCTGCCACAAAAGTTGTAGAGGATCAAAGTATAATAGTTACTACTTACGGAAATGCTTCTGCCCAACATGCTTTTGATAGAGATACCGCTGTACAGCAAGTTAATATAATTCAAATTGATGCTTTAGCTACAAGTGGAAACAACGCAACATTAAAATTAAAAAGCCTTGATATTCAAAATAGCGGGGGTACTGCTTTCATTGCAAAATCTACCGGATCGAATGGTATAGGAATGGATGTTGCAGGGAATGGAACTGGTTGCGGAATACAATCTACTGGCGGGGTTTCTGGACATGGTATCTTTTCCCTTTCGGGAGCTACTATTGGAAACGGTATTCAAGCAACCGCTGGCAGTACTGGATCAGTAGGAATTTCGGCCACTGGAAATGGAACTGGAGCCGGAGCACTGTTTACAGGAGGCACAACCGGAAATGGAATTGAATCCAAGGGAGTTGGTACTGGACACGGTATGCTTTTGGAATCAGGAGCCGGGGCAACGGGGGACGGTTTCAAAGCCGAAGCCAAAAGCACAAACGGAATCGGAATGAATCTTATTGGAAATGGAAGTGGAAAAGATATTGATGCTAATGAAATCAATAATATCGAAACTGATACCAACGAGATTCAAGGCAAGTTACCAGACAACAATATTATGGGGTCAGGTGTTACTACCGACAAAGACGATGAAATAGACGCTATCAAAGCAAAAACTGATAGCTTGACTTTCACACTTGCCGGGAATGTGGATTCTAATTTACAGTCCATTGACCAACAAGTAACAACCGGAAATAACGCTGATCTAAAACTAAAAAGTCTTGATGTCAGAAATAGTTCTGGAACGGCCATAATAGCTGTATCTACTGGTTCAGATGGGCATGGAATAAGTTCTACAGGTAATGGGACCGGAGATGGAATTTTAACACAAGGAGGATCAACTAGCGGATCTGGAATAAAAGCTTTTGCAGGTGGCATAGGTCACGGGTTTGATGCTCAATCAGGAACAGGAG
>SDBT01016047.1_pt1 | contig 11878 bp, 7 predicted proteins | sample 2277101 | NCBI WGS metagenome assembly SDBT01 (sample SAMN10404973, study PRJNA504765) | marine sediment metagenome | isolation source: marine sediment core GS10_PC15, 103 cmbsf | place: Arctic Ocean: Southern Knipovich Ridge | collected 2010
ATTTGAACTAATAGAACAAGAACAAATTCCATTAAACTTACTTGCTAAACGAACTGGTATTGTACGAGAAACTATTGGTGCTTGGCGATATAATGGTAATCCTTGTTTTCAAAATATAGAAGCTTGTTTTAACGCACTTGGTTATAAATTTATTGTTATTGAGAAAAAACAAAAATTGGCAGAATAGGAGGTCTACAATGTTCGATAAATGTGTAATGTGGTTTGCGTGGCATCTACCAAAGCGTTTAGTTTATTGGTGTGCTATCCGCGTAAATGCATACGCAACTACCGGAGAATATGCAAACCAAGAAGTACCAGAGTTGACCGCGCTAGACGCTCTTAAACGTTGGTCGCCATAAAAATTGGCGGAATGATTTAGAGCACCATTCCGCCAAGTTTGGAGAGGATTAACCTCTCCACCGCCACAGCTCTAATTGACCCGCCAGATACTTGGGGAGGCTTTTTAGTCTCCCCTTTTTTTTCATTCTGATTTAGCAGGAAAACGTTCTGTCATTGCTGATAATAAACGAAGAATTTCATTAGATTTATTCGGGTTTTGAATAATTTGCATCAACCGTAAAGATGTTTTATCTACACGAGAAGTCATATATTGTTGGACTAACCAATTTGGAATATTATCTAGTGAACCTCCTTGACGAATATAATTAGCAATTCCTTTATTGAAAAATTCTGGATCTGGCTTTGATTTGCGAAATTCAGAGCGGAAAGCATCTCGCAATTCACCTTGTCTATAGCGGCGTGACAAATCAGTTGATTTAATTCTAGCGTGTGTCTCAACTCTATTAGCTTCGTTTAATGTACGCATACCCATTAAACGCGCAGTTAACGCAACACCGTTTACAACATCACCTTCAATCAAATCACCAAATGAAGGAGTATCAGAAGATATTACTTGGCCCCGTCGATCAGTTATATTACCAGAATAAAGAGACGCCATATTTCGTAAGAACCGATTAGTAGAATAGCTTTGGATAATTTCACTCATCTGTTGACCATCTAATCCTCCGCGCTGACGTAACATTCCAACGGTTTTTCTAACCCCATTGAAAAAATTACTAAACATATTTGCTATTGGTAAATCTTCAGCAGTAAAAATAGTCGGAATATTTCTAAAGTTTAAATCACCGCGAGTATATAAAGCAATACCATCTTCAGAACCAAACATTTTTGGTATATTAGATATAATTCCATTCATAAACCACTCAGCATTATCTGTACCAAATCGTTTATTTAAAGCATCTACTGGATTTACAGTACCGTCCCAGCTAGTGAAAAACATATCAGCAAATTGATTAAAACCAGGAACTGTTTGTGCGCCAAACACAGATGCTTGTGTAGCAAACTGAGTTACGAGTGCCCGGGTCTGACCATTTTCTATGTAACCAAATACACGTTGATAATAGTTCCACATGAATGTCATAAACAAACCCATTGGCATACCAGCAGCGCCTTGAAATATCCTTGGTCTGTTATTTGGAGAATAATCACCGATTACATTATTTGCAAAATGATGGGCAAATGCAAATATAGCATCTTCATTTTTTAATCCGAGTGCTCGCTTTGCGATTGAATGACCTGTCATAAACGAAAGACCACGAGCTAATATTTCTGCATTGTCTGATAATACCGACGCCATGTTAGTTGAACGTCGATATAGATTTTCTATATATCCTTCTGCCGGGGCCGTTAATGTACGAAAAATTTCAGAAACAGCTTGGTCCATATATCCTTTTTCAGCCGCACGCTTCCAAACTTCACGACCTTCTTTAGTAAACATATCATGTGTAGCAGTCATTATAGCGCGCGTTGGAGAAAACATTGCCACGTCACCAACATCAATACCAAAGGCACCAATACGTGACATATATTGTTCATGGCCTACAGTACCTAAACTTTTTTCTAAATCAGTTTTCTTCATCGCTGCAACCACACCCGGGATAGTAGCAGCAAGTGAAGTTAATGTAAGTACTGAATGGCCAACTTCAAATAATCTAAGTGTTAACAAAGAAGTTAAATGATTAAGCCGAATAGCATGATCTTTAGCAGACGTAAGAAATAATGGTTTCTTTACGTTATGTGTTTTATTTGCAAAATCAAGCGCGGAGTCAAATGGATTATGTTCCCCAAGCTGTCCTTCGAGTGCTTGATATAATTTATTATCTCTATTGTTAGCACGGATTCTAGCGACCCCAACAGGATTAAAAAATTTAGCATGACGGTCAAATAGTTTATTTAAAATAGTATCATACGCCCATTCCATACCTAAGAATGAACGACCAACAAGTTCATTTGGGTTCAATGTATTGTTACCTAAGAGTTGGCGAATATACGTTGAATAAACATCCGTACCAATTTCTGCTTCGGGAGCACCGAGAATATTTCTACGCTGCCGGGCATACGCAATTTGTGGCTCAAAGTATGTACTAATTCCACGTTTTAATACAGAGTCGAATTGACGTTGTAATCCTTTAATCTGGTCAGTTAAAACTTCTTCGCCAACATCAACAAATCTACCAACTTGTTTACCTGTAATGCCGGCAGTTTGTTTTAACGGATCAGTAAAGTCTGCCATACGTTCAAATGCTTCATCTTCTAAATCTCTGTAAAGTCCAACTTCAGGAGAGGAAACAGAAAACGTACCACCACCACTAGCTTTTGCTTCTGCCTCGGCTAATCTCTTAGCATCAGCAAGATTGCGTCCATGAGTAACAGAGATCATTTCTCCAGTTGGCGACATTACAAACGCTACATTACCAGTAGAAAAATTCCGTGGTGGCACCCAAAATTCCCTCATCTTTAATTCTGGCCTGCCATTAAGTTTTCTTAACATATTTGAATTGCGTAATAAAGTAGCACCGAGAGAAGCAATTGAATTGCCTGTCTCCATCGCCAATGGTGTAACACCAAGTGGTTTATAGTCAATAAATCGACCAGCCGCACGAGTACCAGGAGCGGGCATCATTGGTTCTTTTGGTAAATCTCGCCCATAAATACGTTGAAATCTATCACGGTTTCTTTGAGTATTTTTCATAGGGAAGAAAAACAAACCATCAATTTCAACTGCTTCTTCAACTTCCCAACCCTGACGACGCGCATGTGAATATAAATTATAACTAGCCATATCACCTTTACGCGCACGTGATTTAATTTGAGTAAATGTTTTATTAAACTGTTTAAATTCTAAATCAATTTGTTTTCTAATGGCTTTAGTTACATTCAAATTCATATTATGCGCCGCAGCCATAGCTGGTAATTCACCAGCAGCAAATGCTTGTGATGAAACTAAACCGCTTCCACGCTGTTGACCTTGTAATAGAGACTCAACATTGGAAGCAGATCGAACCATATCTTGTAAAGAAGTTAATGTATCAGAAATTAATTGAACTAACCCAGCACCACTTTGGCCAGCTTTTGCCATCTCAGTAAGAACTGAAAGACGTTCATGCGAAACAGCTTCTTGTAAATATTTTCGAGAATAATGTTCATCATGTACTGGTCTTTTTATCACTACAACTGGGCGCATATCTTTTGGAATATTTAACATACCACCTTGGAGTTCTATTCCATCGGGTTTAAAAGTAGTCATTTGTGGGAAAAAGGCAAGTTCTTGTACTTGCCTTTTTAAATGATCTAAATTTTCTACAGCTTCTTTTAAGGAAGCATTTCCGGCTAAGTAAAATTGTTCAAAACTTTCTTGCAACGGATGCATTTTTCCACCGATACCCGTTCCAGGAAGATTAAGCATTTTTCTAAAATCTTCTTCGTTAAACCTTTGCTTATCAGAAATCTTTAAAAATCCTTCACGAGATTTATCTTGCATTTGACGAAGTCTAGCGTACTCTAAATACTTAGAGGAAAGTGACGCAAATTGAATGTCATCTACATTTTTTATTCCTTGAGGTAATTGAACATCATCAAATATTTTACCATTAGTTGTTCTGTTAAGTTCTAACAAAGCGTCTAGACGAGTGTGATGATCGCCAGCACCAATTGTAATTTTATTAGCCCCGGGTTTATATAATCTAATTGCTTCTTGTAGCCCGGCATAAACAGCAGAACGCTCGCCAAGTGTTAAAGCTTCCCAACTTCCAGGAGAAAGAAATTCACCTAAGTCTTTTCGTTTTGTATTTCCTTTGACAATATATTCAACTTCTCTGCGCAGCCCGCCAACAATCATAATTACATCATCAATGTGAACACGCTTACGAATTACGTTTCCAGCTTCTCCAAAACCTTTTGCTACATTAGGATCAGCTGTCATAGATACAACATCATTAGTTGGATTTTTTGTTTCGGCTAGCTTTTCTCCACGATATAAAGCGATTGTTCCATCATTATCTGCAATTTCTGCAAGACGCGATCGCATTGGAGCATATGCGTTTATAAGAATTCCGGCTTTTGGATCTCCTTCTTTAATCCAGAAGCGAATTTGTGAAGACCCAGAGTCACCAGTCCAATCTCTAATAGAGTTTTTAATATCAGGAGGAAGATCATCAAAAACTGGTTTACCTCTTATACCATCTCTATAATGCCAATCCTCACCCATGTCTACAAGTAGTTGTTTAAAATGTTCAGCATCTTTAAACTCATGTGGCTTAATAACTTTTGTAACATTAATATTAGAAATTTTTACTTGACCTTTTGTATCCGGTAATATAACTTGAAACGTATCAGTAACACCAACAACGCGCCTCGGTGCATCAAATAAACTATCACCACGAGTTTCTACTCTAATAGTTTTAGGTTCTAATGTAGTAGCTTGTTCAATGATAAAGACACGTTCGCCATCTTGATAAATAGGTTTTCTCAATTTGGCGTCAATAAGCGCACCGTCAGTTTCAAGAATATAAAATTCAGTTGCGCTTGCTTCATCTAATTTTAATTTTGCTTTTTCTAGAACTGTTAATGCTTCATCAAACTCACTGTTTGCAACTGTACCAAATTCTTTCAATCTAGCCTTTTGTAATTCCTCACTAGCAACCACAACTTTTTTCTGCAAGTCTTTAACCGCTTTATCACGCCGAGTTAAAACCGCTACTAAACCTTCTGCCGTATCAGGAATAGCTTCTAAAGAAAACGTACCTAATAAAACAGACTCATCATTACGTAACGCGTTCATAATAGTATTAACTTCTGAGGTAAACTCTCCCTTAGATGCGGATTGTGCTTTCACTAATTCCGGTATATAATTATCTTTAAATAAATTTTCTACCTGTTGTTTAATCGTGCTATCAAGAACGAGTATTTCAGAATTTGCGTCAGTCTGGATAGTAGCAAAACTAACTGGTTTTCCACCAACTGTAACAGCTTCACCCTTCGCTAAAGCAGCATCGTAAATACGCTGTACTTCTTTTCTTGCCACAGCTTGTAATGTAATTCCAAGATCACGATTACCAGCACGCGCAATAATTTCATCTAACGCAAGCCCGGCGATATTATGAACTTTGACACTTTGTAAACTGGCACGCAGTTGTCGTCGAACTGCAAGCCCTGCACCAGTCGCTATGGTGGCAGGCAAACCAGCAATTATCGCAGCATTACCTAAAACACCAAATTCATCTGGGTATAAGAAATCTGACGAATTCATAAAAATTCCAACACCCGCCTCAAAGGCTAGGTTGTCTTTAATAATATCAGAAACGCGCGTTGTAATAGCACGACGAGCGAACAACTGTCTATACGTATCAGCTGCTGGATTTAAATTTCTTCTATTCGGATTAATCGCTCCAGTAAGAAATCTATCTCGCATTCTAACTGCGTTAAGTTCCTGTTGGTATCTACCGCTACGAGTAAAAATAGTATCAAGTAATTTACTTTTTTTACCTCCGTTAACCATCCTAGCAATACGTCCAGCAGCTTGATATGCTTTCATCACACCAAGCCCAGGAATAAACATACCTGTAAAATCGCCAATAGTTTGTGCGGGTACTTTACGACGAGAATAATAATCACCGGCAGTTTGAAAATTTTCATTTAAAAATTTTTCAACATCTCCTTGATCTAATAAACCAAGACTATTTCCCATAGTATCAGCCATACCGGCAAGAACAGCGGTTGGACCGAGTGTAAGTAAATTAAACATCTGATCTTCACGAGCTTTTGCTAACTCGGGATCAGGTTGAATTGAACTTCCAAATGGCGTAAATGATTCGTTATCATTAAATCTATCTTCAAGTGCTGCAACAATATTTTCGCTCATTATACCGCCTATGGACCTAAGTTTGGATCTTGTGCGATTGTGCGGCTAATTACATCAGTTAATGCTGCTTTATTTGCGGCCGCATTAGCAAGAATAGATGGCATAGTTTCAGCCATATCACCAAGGCGTTTAAAAATTAATTCTTGTACGCCATTTGGAAATACAGCAGTCTTTAACGAAGCTGCTATAGGACTTGCAGTAAATCTTTCGTTTAATGCAGTTGCATTTCCACGCATTAAATCAATAATATTGTTAGCTAAATTTTTACCTGGAGAGATAGTTCCATCAATAACAGCTTGTTGTTGTGCTTGTGATAAAGCCAGATAAAAAGCATCATATGAAAATAATTTTGATCGACCCTCTCCAAGATTAAATAAACTATCTGCAAGATCACCATTTTCATCTATCAAAGAAGTATAAGGATTTCCCTGCTCCGCTGGAGTCATAGGATCTTTTTCTGTAGTAGCAGTAAGTCTAATTAATGAGTCTTGTAAAAGAATTTGAAAACCAGAGTCACCAACTAAAGTTCTTACTTTACTAGCAATAATAGCATCGTTAATTAAAGCAGCATTTTCTTTGTCGCTGGCATTAAGTTTTGCAAATACAGCTCCTAAAAGGCTTTCATCATCGTCACCAGTAAAACCTGTAAAACCAGTTTTTATTAATTCAGTTGAAAATGCACGATAACCATTTTTCAAAAACGGATCAGCGTCGACCGCAAATTGATTAGGAGCATTTTCTATTAAAAGACCAGCCGCCGCAGCCGGAGAAGAAATCCTACCTCGATTTGTTAAATATTCACGAGTAGCTTCTTTACTATTTTTTGTAGTATTATCAACAATTTTTTCAATTTCTTCATTAATAATTTCATTTGCAGCAGTCCATTCTCTTGACATAACAACAGCGGCGCCTATATCACCGGCCTTAATACTAGGACCAAGAACATTACTAAGACTTTGTGCTGCTTGAACCGCTGTACGTACTTTTGTAGGCATACCTTGAAGTGGATCACCATAAGGATTACCCATTTGACCGATTGAAACAGCACCCTCAACAGCGCCAGAACGAAGTTCATCTGATTTAGTTATAGCTGAAATTAATAAAGCATTTGTTTGTTGACGTTCAACCAGCGTATCTTGTTTTGTAGCTCTAGCAGTTGCTATTTCTGCTGCTGTAACTGGAACACCAAAAAGCTCAGTTTCACCTTTTCCATTGAAATTTTTCGCAATAGTATCTAGTTCAACTAATGTCGCTTTAGAAAAAGCGGCTGTTTTACGTAATTCAGCAAGCTGTAAATCACCGGCTGCGAGTGCTTGTTTAGAAGAACGCAAATCTAATTCAATATCTGTTCGGCGTGATATTTCCGAATTAAAATCGTTGGCTCTGACAAATTTAGGAAATTGTTCAGGAGACTGTCGAAACTGTTTTTGAGCTGATGCTAAATCTTGCATAGTATCAAACTCATTTAAGAAATCTTCACGTTGAGTTTCAAATAAACTTTCTTGTGCTCGTGTATTTGAAATATCAATAGCTCTTAAGTTTGCATTTTTAACCTTACGATTAAATAATTCAGCTGTAACAAGCCGGTTTAAGCCTCTTAAATTTGGTGGCATTAAATCTGGATTAGCTTGCCATCTATTTAATACTTTATCCGTAGTACCTTCAATAGCTTGAACTTGATCTCGTCTAACACCAGACCGAATTTGAAAAGCATTGAGAATATCTGATGTTTCATTTAAAATACCTTGTTGATTAAAGTCATAAAACGCTGTTATACCACGTAAATTTGATTGTATAGTTTGAATTTGTACATTACGTGTACTTTCTGCAACAGCCATTCGGCCAGTAATTTCACCTAACTCAAATTTACCCCGTTGTAATTTACGAATTTGTACTTCTTCTTTAAAATCAGAGTCAAAAATTCCTAAAATTCTATTTACAACTTTCGGATTACTGGCAATACCAACTAATCTATCTTGTGCGGCACGAACTTCATCAATAACAACATTCCGTTCAGAAGATAAACGTTTTGTAGTATCTAATAGATTTCTATTTACATCTTGTGTTTGTTCTGTAGCTCCGATAATAGCAGGTCCAACACGTTCTGCAATCGCACGGCGGTTTTCTTGCATAGACTGCAATAAATCTTCTTCCAATGTAACTGGAAGATTAGGATTATTACGTAAGTCGTGATCATGAAGTGCCATTTGTTAAACCTTTGTCAAAGATTATCCAGTAAATAGTGAACCAACATCAAGAAGATTGCTGAATGTAGAATCTTTACCACTTTGGTCAACACTTGTCGTTCCAGTAAGTCTTGACTCTGTATCTGTTTCTTCAATTGAACTACGGAGTGCTTCAAGCAACTGGGTAATTTGTTGTTCTTCAGTTGCTACACCAGTGGCTTGTGTAGCGCCGGTTGTAACTGTAGTAGCGCCAGAAAGAATTTGTGCTAATTGGGCAATCTGCTGTGTTCCAGCAGTTTGCCCCGCAATCTCAATATCCGCTCCAGATCGTGCGGACTCAACCAACGCACCAAGCGCAGTTGCTAAATCTGAACTACCGGCTTGGCGTGCTTGTATGCCGAGTTGACCGCGTAAACCGCCAAGTTGTGTTTCTAGATCAGAACGTCCTTGTGCGTTAATTGCCTGAACAATAGAATTTAAGTTAGAACCAGCACCGCGTGCTAATGCTGTTCCTTGTAATTCAAGGGCATTTTCTCCTTGGCGCCGAGCTTCGGTAATAATACCTTCCGTATCACTACGGATAACACCTTCCGTTTCGCCAGCACGTTCCGCAAGTAAATTTGAAAAATCCAAATTTCCAGATACAGCGCCAGTAACTTCCGGCGATAAGATAGTTCCTCCGCCACTTTCAAGACCACCGGAAAGCGTCTTAATAAGGTTTTGAAGAATAGCCTGTGTTTCAGCATCAAGTTGCTGAGTAGTTTGCTGTTGAGTTGTTTCTTGTTCAGTGGTCGAAATTCCTGTTTTCAAAGACTCTTGTTTTTGTTCTTCTGTAACTTCACTAGTTTTAACCCCAGTGGTTGTTTGAGTCTGATCTGTAGTCTGTTTAGACTCTTGTTCAGACCCAAAAAATGAATCAAAAAAGCCCATCGGTTCCTCCTAAAGTTTTATGTCTAGCTTACCATTGATTAAATCAAGAAATAATTGTTCTAAATTTGTTCGACCTTCTTCACGAGATTGTTTAGCCGCTTCTACTGGTTTATCTGATTTTTGTGTAGGTGTTTTATCACCAGCAGTTTCTTCAGTACTGGTTGTTTCTTTAGTCTTAGTTGTTTTAGCACTTTTAAATTCAGTCATTAAATCTTTTAAACCACTTTGGTCAATGATACTATCTGCGAGTTGTGTAAAATCAAAATTTGATTTATTAATTGAAGCTACCAATGAAGGATCAATCTGAGGTGACGCAAAAGCTGCCGGACCAATATTAATATTAGTGGCTTTATTAAGATTACCTGCCACTGATGCTCGAGCTTTATCTATACCGCCTTTTTTATCACTAAGAAAACTACTAAACTGGTTAAAAATTCCACCACTACCAATAGCACTCCCAGAACCAACTGCTCCACCGCCAGTAGCAGCAGATGTTGAACCTAATTGCAGTAGAGTATTTAAAACTGGCACTGGCATTTTACTGGTTCCTTCTTGGATTAGAAGTTAATGCTCTCAACGCATCAATTTGCTGTTCATTATCATTAATTTTAATTCTAAAAAATTCCCATTCACCAAGAAAACGATTTTGACGTTCACGTATTTCTGATATAAGCCTCCATTGTGTAGTAATTCTTGCATCCAATTTAGTCGTATCTTGTTGTTCCAATTGGTTAACACGATGAAACAAAACAGCAGAAGTCCCAATATACGAAGCAAGTGGAATAAAAATGGCAAGTAAAACAGCAAATGGTTTTACATATTTTTCCATTTACCTGCCAGTCAATAAGTCTACACGCGGCTCCTCATGATTTAATTGTTCTTTATACTCTTCAATAATCTTATCATTTTGAACAATCATCTGATTTCGAAAATCTTCAATAGCAGCACTCAATCCTCGTGTTACTTGAATAAGTTCTAATGTTAAAATAGGCATCCAAGAAATCGCACATCCCCAATGCTCTAATTCATTCGTACCTTGCGGATTTTTACCTCGTATTTTAATATAATTCGGACAACGTATCATAACTTGTTCACCGCCACGATCTTCCACACGTTCTGGTTTACCACAGAGACAAGGACCGATTATTGTTTCCATCAAATTAATCCTTAGTTGCGAAGATAATATCAACAAATTGTAAATCTAAATCTGTCAATGTATGGGTATGACTACCATCGCCACCAGTACTTGCTCCAGTAGGATCTACGAAGCCAAAACTTCCAGTTCCAGCCGCCGAAAGACCATCGCCAGGAGTACCAAGAAAAGTACCAGTAATTGGATGTGTATGTGCTGGCATTTCTGATTCAACAAGAGTATGTGCACCAGTTACTTTACCAGTTCCAAACAGTGTAGCAAATGGAACACCGCCACCGCTTCCTCCGCCAGCGCCAGAAACTATTCGTAATGCTTTATTATTCTGCGAAGTATCTTGTGTCCAACCAGCTGGCGCAGCGGCTTGGAAAAATAGCATCGTAACAACGCCGCCGGTGGGAATTTGCACATTACTGGTAATCTGTGTATCAACATATCCTTTTGTCGCAATGTCAGATGCTACACTCGGACTAACAACTTGTGATCTTCCATTTGCGTCTCTAGTCATTACTGTAGAAACACTACCAGCAACAGCACCGTTTAATCCATCTAACAAATCAGCATCTAAACCAGAACCGCTACCATCGACAGGAAGTAATGCAGCTAAAATTTCAGCACCAGATTGATCACCTGTTGCTAATGCCTCAATACCATCTAACTTAACTTTATCCGCCGCAGAAGCAAATCCAGGCAAAGCGGTTGTAACAATTGGATGGCCAGTTGTATTACCAATATGGGCGTCAATACTGGTCTTAGATGCGGCTAAATCAGCTGCTTGTGCGGCAGTCATTTTACCATCAATAACAGCAGTAGCCGCTGGCACATTAGACATATCTTGACGAGCTTGTTCAAATCCTCCAACAGTTGCGCCATCATGAACACGCATAGCATTAGCAGTAGTATTAACTGTAACTTCACGTGCTCTTCCAAGAAAAGCATTAGCAGGAGTTACAGTATGACCAATTATCTGGACGCGTTTTATCATATTAAACCCTTCCAGCGGGCCGCGGGGTCAAATCAACAACTTTCAAATGAAATGACTCGCCTATTAGCAACGCTTCAATCCTAATTATATGATATGTACCATTGTTATAACAAGTGAAATATCGTGCTCTACCAGTAGTTTCGTCTAATTCAGCATCTACGATATCCGCACGTTCTTCTAGTATTTCAAATTGATCTTGATATTGATTATACCCATCTAATGAACCTATAATCGAAGCATCATACACAGTAGTAGAAAAAATACCCGCCCCCCAATCTTCATCTTCTAAATCATCAACTAACCAATCTTCTTCTGCATCGGGAAAAAAGATTAACCAATCTTCTGCATCTTGCCCAATTGGAGACTCTAGCATACCAACGATAAGATCAGTAACTAATGAAAATTCA
>SDBT01016048.1_pt1 | contig 11878 bp, 14 predicted proteins | sample 2277101 | NCBI WGS metagenome assembly SDBT01 (sample SAMN10404973, study PRJNA504765) | marine sediment metagenome | isolation source: marine sediment core GS10_PC15, 103 cmbsf | place: Arctic Ocean: Southern Knipovich Ridge | collected 2010
CCAAAAGCCATGGTGTCCTGGCTCCGGTTAATCTCCAAATATTCACCAGATAGTGTTGATAATTTTTGCTTTGATGAGATTCCTATCAGCGGTTACTAATGGCGCATCCTCAACCAGGGATGTGGCGGCTATAATTCTATCCGCTGGGTCATGATTTACACTATCGTCGAACTCTACAGATATTTTGGCGATTTCAGGAGTTATCGGATTAACTTGAATGCCAAATAAGCTCAAGAGAAGTTCAATGTATTCTGAGTAGCTGGTGTCTATGATCAATCGACCACTTTTCGTGAGCATCGCGATTTCCCAAAGACTTATGTCTGACATGATCAGAGAGTTGTTTTTAATCGCCTTATTAGCATTCTTTGACAGTCTGTCTGGAGAGAGAGATAACCACACTAGTGAACAGGTATCTAGAGTGATCATGTTGATAATTTCCAATCTACAGAGATTGGGTCGGTCACATTCTTGATGACAGCCGTTTTTGCCAGTTCTTTCAGTCTTTTTCGGGCTGAATCAATTTTATTCTCTGGCGGAATGATCTTGGCAATTTCCTTTCCTCGTGAAGTTATGACAATTTCTTCACCTCTGGAGATATATCCAAGATATTTCTGAATGTGGGCTCGGAAATCGCTTATTGCAATTGTAATCATCAATATCTCCTATTGTACATATAAAACGTACAAGAGTGAGAGCTGTTTGTCAAGTTTTTCTTGGTATCCTAAAGATGGAGAGGAGTCCGGATAACGTTAAAGCTCAACTGCGGCGCGCAGTGCTGTCCACTGCAACCGGTTTTTCAAGTAAGCCGCTTCGCAGCGTCCTGGATGCCGGAAATATCCTCACTCTGCGGGACATTTGTCTCCTGACCCGGTGGCAGCGCTTTCCAATAACGGGTCGAACAAAGGTTCCGTCAAGGATCTTTGGGGGAGGCCGATAAACTAGGTAGTAATCTTTTTTTGGAGGCGTTGGTTGATAAGAGGTCTTTACACCGGGGCCAGCGGTATGGTGGTGCAGATGCACCGGTTGGATGCCATTGCCAACAACCTGGCCAATGTTGATTTAAATGGTTATAAACGGGACACAGCCGTCTCTAAAGCCTTTCCCGAGCTGCTGCTGCGGAGAATGAATGACGACGGAGTCTATACCTTTCCGCTTGGCTCGGTGGACACGGCACCGATTGTCGGCAAGTTGGGTACCGGCGCCGAGCTGAACGAGGTTTTTACGATATTTTCTCAGGGGCCTTTAAAGGAAACGGGAAACACCTTCGATCTGGCTTTGGAAAGCGGCGGTTTTCTTAGCATACTTTCCCCCGACGGCGAACGATACACCAGAAACGGTGCCTTCCTGCTGAACGATGACAGCTTCCTGGTTACCAAGAGCGGCGATTTTGTTCTGGGAGAGAAAGGTCCGATTCGCCTGAAAAAAAACAACTTTGTCATCGATCAGGACGGGGTGGTCTACGTCAACAGCACATTCACCGGGGATGAGGGGCGTCTCGTGTCTCTGGTAGAAAACGAGTGGGAAAACCTGGAGCGAGTCGATCGACTGAAGGTGGTTGATTTCAAACGCACCCGCTACCTCAAAAAGAGGGGCAATTCTTACTGGCAGTCCACGCCTGAGTCCGGTTCGGCAGAGATCATGACCAGGCCCGAGCGGCCGAAAATTCGGCAGGGTTTCCTGGAAGGGGCCAATGTCAATCCGGTGACCGAAATGGTCCAGATGATCGAGGTACACCGTACCTACGAAGCTAATCAGAAACTCATCCAGAGCCAGGATCAGCTCCTGGGACGACTCATCAACGACGCTATGAAGGTGTAAGAGGAGATAATTATGATGCGATCTCTTTGGACTGCCGCCTCGGGAATGATCGGGCAGCAGTTTAATATCGATACAATTGCCAACAATTTGGCCAACGTCAACACTACTGGGTTCAAGCAGAACCGGTCCGATTTTGAGGACCTGCTCTATCAGACCCTGCGGGTTCCCGGAACACCGGCTACCGAGGTAACCCTTGTCCCGACTGGTATCCAGGTGGGCCACGGTGTTAGACCGGCAGCCACTCAAAAGATCTTTACCCAGGGGGCCCTGCAGGCCACGGGAAATGTGACCGATTTGGCGATAGAAGGAGAGGGATTCTTTCGGGTCCTGCTGTATGACGGGAGTTATGGGTACACCCGGGACGGTTCTTTCAAGATCGATGCCGGCGGCCAGGTGGTAAACTCCAACGGCTACAGACTCATGCCCGAAGTCATACTCCCGGAGGGGTTTATCCGGGAAAGCCTGACCATTTCCCAGGACGGCAGGGTAACCGTAAAAATCGCCGGCATCGATGATCCCATCGAGGTCGGGCAGTTCGAGACATACCGTTTTATCAACCCCTCCGGTTTGCTGGCAATCGGCCAGAATCTATTCAAAGTAACGAACGCCACAGGAAACGTCATCGCCGGCCGTCCGGGCTTCGATGGAATGGGCAAAGTCATCCAGAAATTCTTGGAGATGTCCAATGTGTCCGTGGTCCAGGAAATGGTGAACATGATCGTTGCCCAGCGAGCGTATGAAACGAATTCAAAAGCCATTCAGACCTCAGACTCTATGCTGGCCACGGCCAACAGTCTAAAGCGTTAGTTTAAGAGAGGATTTTGACTTTTGAGCCGGATTTTCCTTCTGTTCCTGCTCGTAACACTCGCTAAACCCGGAGCACTGACGATCTATTTAAATAGGATTGCCTATCCTCAGGGAAACCAGGTTACACTGGGTGAAATCGCCACCATCACCGGGGCTGGTCCTGCTGTAGAGAACAGGCTCAAGGAGCAGGAACTTAGGTTCCTGTGCGAGCGCCTGACCTTGCTTCCAGTGAGATCGGTGCTGGAAACGGTCAGACCGGGCGCCTCCCGCATGTCCGAACAGATCATCCTGATAGGGGAAAGGGTAGCGCTTATTCCCAGCAATATGGCCGCCGAAGCAATGGCCACCCCAGGGGTGGTTCAAATTTATACGGAGCTTCTTCAGGTAATAAACACTTTGGAAACCGATAGGCGGGGGCGCATCGAGCTCGAGTTTATTACCTTTCCTGCGTCTCTTTCCAGCCCTTCCGGCAGTAATCGCGAAGAGGTTTATGAACAGCTGACGCTGCGCGTTGTCCGGGCCGGACGCGTTCAGGGTCACCTGGCGGGAAAGGCCTGGCTCGACCTGGAATATGTCGACTCATCGGGTGCGCGGCGCCGTGGCAATGTTACCCTCTGGATCCATCAATTCTTACCCGTAGCCAGAGCAGCCACCGACCTCCTGCCGGGACAACCCCTGGGCGAGCGGCTGCTTGAATATCGGGACGAAGATATCTCCATGATTCAGGATGGATTTCTTTTAGAAGGGAGCGTACCGGAGCTGTTTCGAACCGCCGTTCGGGTGGCCGCAGGCACACGGATCAACCGGACCATGCTGCGGAAAATCTATGCGGTAAGAGCGGGTGATACTGTGTTAATTCATTTTCTACGTCCTGGACTCCAGGTCAGCCTTCCCGGCCGGGCCTTTGGTTCAGGCAGTGTTGGCGATATGGTCGAAGTAAAGCCCAGGGATTCCAACCGGCGCTTTTTGGGCAGGATCATCTCGAAAAAGGAGGTGTTGGTTGAAAATTTGTAGATGCCTGGTTCTGTTTCTTTTCTGTACTGCGCTGCTCTACGCTGTGCCCTCGGTGCGTATAAAGGATATTGCCACTCTTAAAGGGGTGAGGGAGAATCAACTGCTGGGAATTGGCCTGGTCACTGGTTTGGCCGGAAAGGGCGATTCCTCCAGTTCTGAATTACTCCGAAACGCGGTGTCCAACCTGGTTGCCAATTTCGGTTTTACCATTGAACCGAAGGAGGTAAAGAGCAGGAATTGTGCGGTGGTCATGATCACTAGCGTTGTACCGCCCTTCCTGCGTGCGGGAGAACGCGTGGACCTTTGGGTCTCCAGCATTGGTGATGCCAGAAGCCTCGAGGGAGGGGTCCTGCTGCAGACCCCGCTTAAAGCGGCAAACGGGACAGTTTATGCCCTGGCCCAGGGCCGGATTCAAGCCAGGAGTGTCAAGACTGTGGGGGTGATTCAGGATGGGGCCATTGTTGAACGGGACATTGTTTCCGATTTTGTAAACGACGGCAGTATCTCTATTATCCTCCGACACCCTGATTTTGTGACCGCTCATGCGGTGGCGGCTGTGGTGCGGGAGGCATTCTCCGGCATCTCTGTTCAGAGCAGGGATGCCTCCGTTATCGAGGTTGAGATCCCGAAAGAGAGAATCGGCGACCCGGTCGGTTTTGTCGCCGAGTTGGAATCCCTGATGGTTACCCCGGATGCCTCGGGAAAGGTTGTCATCGACTCGGAGAGCGGGATCATTATTTTCGGTGAACAGGTCCGCATCGGCAGTGTGGCAGTTTCTTATCAGGCGGTTCAGGTGAACCTGGGCACCTACCAGAGCCCTTTGGATGAAAAAGAGCAATTTACGCTGGCGGAGACCACCACCGTTGAAGAGTTGGTGAACACACTCCAGGCCGTCGGCCTGAAAACAGAAACTATCATCAATCTCTTGAAAGCGATCGACCGCGCCGGTTCTCTATACGGCGAACTGATCATTATGTAGGGAAGATGTTAAGAGGGTAACAATGGAAATTGCCAGTCAACAACTCTGGGTCAGCAAACTGAGCAGCCTGATCAACAACAATACAATCGACAAGATCAAACGTATTGACAGGAACAGTGATCTCTACAAGATCAGTGTGGAGTTCGAGTCTATCTTTGTCAAACAGATGCTGAATGTAATGCGTAAAACCGTCGACAAATCCGGATTTCTAAGCGGCGGTTTTGCGGAGGAAATCTTCGAAGATATGCTTTACGACGATTACGCCAAAAAAATGGCCGAAAATGCCAGTTTCGGCCTGGCTAACCTCATTTACGAGCAACTTTCTCCTGCCGATTGAGCACTTTATCACAACAATTAGATCCGAATTGTATCTAAAAGTGCACACTTTTCCACCTGTCTGGGGCATTAGACGGCACATGCACATAATTTCTTACAATATAACATTTTATAGACAGGTCCCAGCAGAGATGAAATGGCACGTTTTTTGCATCTATATAGATGAGGTTTCGCTATGAAATATGAAAAACTGGATGTTAAGGAAGATATTCTCAAAGCTTATTTTAGGCAGATAAAGAAAACAGGCCTTCTGAGTTTCGAAGAGGAATTGGAGCTCTCCAAAAAAATCCAGAAAGGCAGCAAAGTCGCTCGGGAGAGGCTTATCGAATCCAATCTGCGCCTGGTTGTCCGAATTGCCAAAGGCTATCTCAGTAGTGGAGTAGCACTGCTCGATCTGATTCAGGAAGGGAACATGGGCCTCATTAAAGCGGCCTCCAAGTATGACTATCGCAAACAGGTACGTTTCAGCACCTACGCTTCCTGGTGGATCAAACAGGCGATCGTACGCGCTCTGTCCAACAAGCGCAGGGTCATTCGTTTGCCCCATCGCAAGGAAGAACGTCTGCGCAAGATCAACAAGGCGTACAACAGTCTCTCTCAAACGCTGATGCGTTCACCAACAACGAAGGAAATAGCCGAAGAACTGGGGCTTAGATTGGAAGAGGTGGACAGTATTCTGGGACTGTCTCATGCGGTTGTTTCGCTTGACTGCACTTACAACGAAGAGAACCTGTCCCTGCAGGATCTGATTGAAGACAATACCTTTGATCCGGATATGGCCCTTATGAAATCCAGCCTTAGGGAAGAGACCATGAATTTTCTGGAAACCCTGTTGGAGAAGGAGAAGCAGATTTTGCTCTATCGCTTCGCTTTCTACGGTGGAAAGAAATACACCCTGAAAAGAATCGGTGATGAAATGGGGATATCTCCCGAGACCGTGCGGCAGATCGAGATCCGGGCATTGCGCAAGCTGAGAGAGTGTGCCGGCCAACTGAAAGAATACGTAACGATTTAGCCGTTTTAAAATCACAGAAAACAGCCGATATCTATAGTACCCAGGCTGGCATTGCCCGGTCCTGAGGCCCGGTCCTGAGGCCTGGCCGAAACCGCCTGGCCGGAATGGCCTGGCCGAAACCGCCTTACCGCAACATTGTGAGTGTTCATGGCCGATAAGAAAAAACGCAATAAACAAAATCGGCAGAAACAACGTCTTCGCCGCTCAATCATGTTGTTGTTGTCAATCACAACCTGTTTGATTCTTATTCTCATCCTCTGGCCAAGACCGGAAGTCTCAGACACTGGCCAGCCTCCGAAAGATCAGAGAGTCGTGGGGTATCCTGAAGGACCCGCAGAAGAGCTTCCCGAAGCTCCGGTGCTTCCCGGCGGGGCAGCTGCTACCCGGGAAATCGAACCCCCCTTTCCCCTGGCTCGCCTGGCCCTGGTGATCGATGATGTCGGTTACAGTCTTCGCGACCTCGAAGCCTTCTTAACTCTGCCGCAGCCGATTACATTTGCCGTGCTTCCCGGGTTGCCCTCGAGCATTGAGGCTGCCGGTCTTATTCGGGCAGCGGGAAAAGGACTCATCCTGCACTGCCCTATGGAGCCGTTGAACGGAGCCAATGCAGGCCCCGGAGTTATCCGGGTTGGAACGGACGAACAAGGGGTTTTGGAAATCCTTGGAACGAATTTTACTTCAGTGCCTGAAGCCGCGGGTATGAATAACCATATGGGCTCCCGGGCTACGGCGGATGAACCGTTGATGCGACTGGTAATGGGTTACCTCAAGGATCATGGACGGTTTTTCCTGGATTCCCGGACCAGCAGTGATACCGTGGCGGCCAGGGTGGCCCGCGAGCTCGGTGTTCCAGTACTCGAGCGTGATATCTTTATTGACAATCAGCGAAACAGTGAGTATATAAGAAGCTCGATCGACAAAGGAATTGAAATCGCTCTCCGGAAAGGCTCTGCCATACTCATAGGGCACGCAGGCACAACCGAGATAGCGGACCTGCTGGAAGAGTTTGCGCCCTATTTCGAGGAGAACGGGATTGAGTTGGTAACATTGCCTGAGTTGATGGGTTTACAAACGCCAAACTTTTAAGAACAAAAAAGATGAGAATACTGGGAATCGAATCATCCTGCGACGAGTGCGCTGCTGCGGTTGTAGAAGAGGGCCGGCAAATCTTGAGCAACGTGGTGTTTTCTCAAAGGAGATTCCACGCGCCCTTCTACGGGGTGGTCCCGGAAATAGCTTCCCGCAAGCATATCGAGACCATTTACCCGGTGGTGGAGCGCGCCATGCAGGAAGCGTCTTGCAGCTTCGACGATATTGAGGCCCTGGCCGTGACTTGTCGGCCCGGGTTGATCGGGTCTCTGCTGGTTGGACTTTCCTTCACCAAAGGACTGGCCCTCGCCCTGGAGAAACCGTTTGTGGGAGTTGATCATGTCGTCGCTCATCTCTACGCTGCTCACTTGGAGCAGGACATAGAGTACCCGTACATCGGACTGCTCGTGTCCGGAGGGCACACACTCATTGCCCGGGTGTTGGATTTCAATCGAATGGACGTGCTCGGTACGACGATCGACGATGCCTGCGGCGAGGCCTTTGACAAAGTGGCCAAACACTACGATCTGGGATATCCCGGGGGTGCGGCCATCGATCGATTGGCCGGGAGTGGAGACCCCAGGGCTTTTTCCTTTCCCGTGCCGTCGCTTCACAAGGGCGACCACCCCTTCGACGTTTCCTACTCCGGGTTAAAAACGGCCGTGGTAAACCAACTGGAGCAGTTCCGCATACCGGGATACCCGAAGAGTAAGGAGAATATTGCCGCTTCATTTCAGAAGACTGCAATTGATCTCCTGGTGGACCGGTTGCGCAAAGCGATCGGGCATACCGGCCTCAACCAGGTGGTTGTCGGCGGCGGTGTGGCAGCCAACAGCTACCTGCGTAAGTGCCTGCAGGGAGAAGAGTTCCGGGTCATTTTCCCGTCTCTTAAGCTTTGTGCCGACAATGCCGCTATGATCGCCGGGCTCGGCTACCACTTGCTGCGCACGGGGCAACGATCGGAATTGGGCTTGAACGCACAGGCTCGGGTAAGCGGTTTTCGAAAAACCTATCCTTGACCAGAGGTTGGGGTCAGGGCGCTGTATAGCTCATCCAAATCCTGGTTGTCCTCGTACAAACTTAGTACCGGGGTGTCGTGGAGCTTTAGAAGACGATGGACGGTCTGATCCAGGCTTCGGGAGAACCCCGATTGTGGTTCAAGCAGAACGCTCGGTTTACGCGCTATCATCGAGCGGGCAATCGTCTCGTCCTGCTGCAAAAAGCCGATATACTCGATCTCTATACCCAGGTTGCTCTTAACGATCGATCTCAGTTTGGTGCCCAGACGTAAATCGGACTCCGCTTTTCCCATGTTGAGCACAACTCGTGGATAGAGAGAGCTCAGTTGTTTAATGGCCTTGTTTCCGGAATCCCGGCTGACCTGTCCCAGCCTGGCCAGGAGTGTCTTCAGGGATAGGTCCGAACCCTCTATACGCTGGGTCATGAAGGAATGCACGATCCGGCGCTCATCGCTGTTTCTCGGAAAGCTGCGGGCAAGGAGGCGAAAAACGACTGATTTTAGAAAGCCGTAGGCGTTGAGGATCGAAGGCGTTTCCGGTGTAGTCAACAAGATACCGGTGGGTGAGCTCAGAAAAAAATCGATCGTATTGTATGAGCTTCCGGAACCCAGATCCAGGATAATGTAATCGGCGATCAGTTTTTGGATGCTGCGGATGATCTTCTGTTTAACGAAAAAATTCAGGTTTGCTGTTCCCGGCAGGAGCCGATCGCCGGGAATGAAATGAAGCCTGTCCACTTCGGTTTTTATCAGCAGAGCGTCGAAGCGATCTTCCTGCTTGTGGATAAAATTCCCCAATCCGGCGAAACGGTTTTTGAGACCGAGAAAGGTATGAAGATTCGCGCCGCCCAGATCTAGATCAATGAGGATAACGGTTTTTCCCAAAGAGGCGAGTTTGCAGCCGAGATTTGCGGTAAACACGGTCTTGCCGACTCCGCCTTTTCCGCTGGCAACGGGTAGAATAACAGTCATTTGCGCTTCATGATTGTCGGTATCGCCGAAAAAATCAAGCCCGGATAGTTCGGTCAGTACGCACAGCCTTTGAAGTCCGGGTAACCCGCACAACCCGTAAAGTGCGCCGCGGGCCTGCCTCTCCTTGCCTTGTCCTTGACCTGGGCGCCGTGGCCATACTACTATACACCTTTGGCAGAGATGGAGGCGGTAAATTCCTGGAGGGGATATGGTTCATACGCTTGTAATCTACGCACCCGAGAAGAGTCGTTCCGCCCAGGCAGCCCAACGGATCGGCACCCTTCTCAAGAAAAGAAAATACTCCGTGGTGATAAAAGAGGCAGCTTCGACAAGCATGCCTGATCTGGCGGCAGCCGACATAATCCTGTTCGGCTCCTCAGTCGGCACCTCACAACCCGTGAGAACATTCCTTCATCCTGATTATGGCGATCTGGCCCGCTCCCTGAAGGGCGTTAACCTGGCCGGCCGGGTGGTTGGTTTGTTTGCAGAAGAGGATGGGGTGTTCGCAGCTCTGGAAAAGGCCCTGGGCGACACGGGTGTGGCCCTGGGCAACGAAAACTACCTGACACTGGCAGAAGCCGCGGGTCCGGACCCGGCAGCTCTTAACCGCTGGCTTGGCCCGATGATCAAACAGCTAGAGATTCTGCGTGAACGATAGCTATGACCTGGATCAGGCTATTCGGAAGATACCTGATTTCCCGAAACCCGGGGTTCTCTTTTACGATATAACCGGTATTCTGGCCAAGCCGGAGGCTTTCCAATACTGTGTCAGGCGGATGATCGACAGAAGCAGGGAGGCAGCGGTGGACGCTGTCGCCGCCATAGAATCGAGAGGATTTGTTTTTGCCGCGCCTGTCGCCGAACGGCTCGGTTTACCTCTTATCTTGCTGCGCAAGAAGGGAAAGCTTCCCGGGGCGACCTACAGCGAACGCTTTTCCCTGGAGTACGGGGAGGATGAGATAGAGGTGCACCGGGCCGATGTCCGGACCGGGCAGAACGTGCTGCTTATCGATGACTTGATTGCCACTGGTGGTACAATGCGGGCAGCCTGCCGACTTCTTGAGCGGGCTGGAGCCAATGTGGCCGGTATCTCGGCAGTTGTCGGATTACCCTTTCTGAATTACCCCCAGCTCTTAGGGGAACGTCAAATTCATACTCTTATCCAGTATCACGGGGAGTAGGACCGTACTCTCGGGTTTCAGCAGATCCGGGGAAGCAGCAGTCCCCTGGGCAGATCGAGAATTCTTCTCCCGCCGACCGCTGTTTCCAGTACCACCTTCCCCGGATGATCCTTGCTGATTCGTCCAATAATGGCAGCCATGCGGCCCAGGGGATGTTCTTTTAACAACTCCAAGGCCCGGTCGGCGGTATGGGGCGAGACTGCGGCGATTAAGACACCCTCGTTGGCAATTTCCAGAGGATTTAGACCGAGAAGCTCAGACACCGCCGCAACATCGGGCAGCACAGGAAAGCGGGTTTCTTCCACCCGCAGACTCAAATCAAGACCTCCCACCATCTCATTCAGAACTGCGGCAACGCCCCCCCGGGTCGCATCCCGCATAAAGCGCAAATCCGGACCAAGAGAGCAAAGGGATTCGCAGAGTGGATAGAGAAAAGCGCAATCGGAACGGATACCGGAGCTTATCGGCAGTGCTTCTCTGGCGCAAAGAACGGCAAGACCATGGGCTCCGACCGCTGCCGACAACAGAACGCAGTCATCCGCTTGGATGGCAGCCGGTGTTAGCAAGCGCTCTGGTGGCAGTATGGCCGCACCGACACCAGCGGTGTTGATAAAGAGACCTCCCCCTTTCCCTTGGGGTACAACCTTTGTATCTCCGCTTATGATCCGGACTTGAGCTTCTCGGGCAGCTTCGCTGACGGAATGGAGTACTCGCTTGAGATCGTTAATGGGAAATCCTTCTTCTATTACCAGTGCCAGGGTAAGGTAGCGAGGTTTGGCTCCGCAGACTGCCAGGTCATTGCAGGTACCGAATACAGCGAGCCTGCCAATGTCGCTCCCTGGAAAGAAAATCGGATCAACCACGTACGTGTCCGTGGTCAGGAAGGTACGGCCTTCGATAACAAAGGCCGAGGCATCACTCAGTTCCTTAAAATTTTCGTTTTCAAAAAAGGGGTGGATAAGCTGCTCGGTAAGCTCTCTCGAGAGAGCTCCGCCGCTTCCATGTTCCAGACATATCTCCTGCAGTTCAGATCCGGGGTTCATTTAAAGCACCTCGCCGTAGCGGTAGTAGGCGGCGCAGGTGCCTTCGGAGGACACCATGCAGGGCCCGATCGGTTTTTCCGGAGTGCAGCTCTTTCCGAACAGAACGCAGTCTGTAGGAGCTTTTAGTCCCTGGATTACCTCTGCACAGACGCAGCCAGGCGCCTCTATGTTCTTGAGGGCCGGGATATCAAAGCGCGCGATTGCGTCCAGCCTTGAGAATTCAGGTTTCAGGGTTAAGCCACTCTGCGGAATAACCCCCAGGCCCCGCCAGAGCTCATCAGCAGGTTCCAGCAGGCTTGCGATTACCCGGCGTGCTTTCGGGTTGCCGTCGGGATGCACAGCCCTGGGATAGGCGTTTTCCACTTTATGCTGCCCCGAGGCGATCTGCTCGAGCAAAAAATGGATGCCGCTCAGAAGGTCGAGAGGTTCGAACCCGGTAATGACTGCGGCCACTCCGTTCCGACCTTCCAGGAACCGGTACGGCTCGGTACCTAAGATCACCGAAACATGCCCCGGCAGCAGGAAGCCGTCGATTTCATGTTTTGGGGGCGGCAGCTCAACGGTCTCCGGATTGCCGATCTCCTGACCGCCGATCTCCGGATTGCC
>SDBT01016049.1_pt1 | contig 11878 bp, 20 predicted proteins | sample 2277101 | NCBI WGS metagenome assembly SDBT01 (sample SAMN10404973, study PRJNA504765) | marine sediment metagenome | isolation source: marine sediment core GS10_PC15, 103 cmbsf | place: Arctic Ocean: Southern Knipovich Ridge | collected 2010
AGAGGGCAACAGATTGTTTCAGATGGGGCCGGTTCGGTGTCCACCGGGCGATATTGTCCAGATACACGACATCAAAATTGGGGTGACTTTCAATGACCACTGACACTGGCGGCCCGGTCGATGATCGGAATTACACCTATGACGGCAACTACGAAGCCACGGACGTCCCGCCAGAAAAGCTGATCGGTCGGCAAACTGCTGAACGTTGTCTTTATTTTCTGGCAGAGAGTGCCGATTCACACGCTGCGTGGGCAGCGAGGCGAAAGTTTCTCGACAAGTATGTCGGCATTGTCCTAGCAATGGAGGAAAGCAAATCAGCGTCGATGTCGGCTGCTGATAAAACTCGTGTGGCAAAGAAATCGATTGCCTACATGCGAGTCCTGCGTGACCTTGAGGAAGCGGTGTATCACGAAACATTGTTGTACGGATTGCGCGCTGCCGCCGACAAGAAGTTTTCCGGATGGCAGACGTTGAATGCAAACTTGCGAACAGGAGTAAATTTATGAGCGATGCTTTTTACAACACGATCAATTTGGAAGCGCGGGAACTGTCACTTGCGCAACAAAATGCGATGTCACAGGAGCAGCGCATCCTCAGGTGGTTTGTCAGGCAGGGGCGCGAGGCTTCGTTTGGCCCGAGTGCGGTTCGCACATGCGTGTTCAATGCCGCAGTGCCGCTTACATCTGTGCGTCGCGCAATGACGAGTCTCACCGGGCGGGGTGATCTGGTAAAATCCAAGGTGATGATTATTGGTACATACGGAGCGCCGGAACATTTGTGGGTGGTTTCCGCGAAATGGAACACGGACACACCGCGACAGGGCGAACTTATTTGAGCTGCAATTGTGAGCAATGCACAGGCAATCACCAAGGCGCACCAGCGGCGTTTTGACATCATTACGCGCGAGGTCGGATGCATATGCTGCCGGATGAAATTCGGCTGCTACGTCGAAGCACAGGCCAACCACTTGCTGTCGGGCTATCGACTAGGACACGAGCATTCGACGCCTGAGTGTCCTTGGCACCATCAAGGGATTTGCTTCGTTGGCACTGACGCCAAAGCGATGCGCCGCGCATTCGGCCCCAGTCGCAGACTGCACAAGAAAGCATTCCGAAGAGACTTCGGATCTGACCAAAATTTATTGGCATTGACAAACGATTACGTTCGCGCATTTGAGGCGAAAATCGTCGGAGGTGGAAACAATGAAAGTACTGCACACTTTACCTAGACACGCGCCCGCACTCGAAATTTTGAGGCGAACAGCAAGCGGCCCAAATTTTCCGGACAAATACATTTGTGTCGTCATAGACGATCCGACATCGATTGACCGCAAGGCAAGTTGGGCATCTGATTTCAATGATGAAGACACGCACAAGATATTCCAGGCTCTTGCCGACCAGACCAAGAAATAATGCCGAGGAAAAACAACAGGCCGGATGCTCGACGCGATGCGAACGAACCAGAGATTGTCAAGCATTTGCAAGGCAATGGCTTTTTGGTCGAGCGCATTGGAAATCCCGGCGATCTGCTGGTGTTCAACTATGACACGCGGCATTGGATTTGCTTGGAGGTCAAAGTGCCGGGCGGTCGATTCACACCGAAACAAACGCAGTGGCGGCGAAAGAATCCGGATGCTGATTTGCCTGTCGTTTACACAAAAGAACATGCACTTATCGAAGTGAACATGCGATAATAGATAACCTCTCAAAAACGAGACCCATTCGCCCCGGCATGCCCGGGGCTTTTTTTGTTAACATCGCGGCGTGGGATAGCGGTGTGATTAAGCGTGGCCTAAGGCCCACCTCGGGCTGTGGCTGGTTGCCTCGCTATCCCGCACACATTAAACTCGCTGGACATACTTACTGTGTAGGGGCAGGATCATGTTTGAGCTAATTGGTTTGTGTGCAATCGGATTGGCATTGCACTTTTCGAGCAAATGGAAAGAAGCGCGCGACGCCGCAGGATTGGCGGGTTTGGTGCAACCGGGTTTGTTTGCTTACATTCAGTCAGTCCCGGCAGTTAGCCTGATTGCAGTGTTTGGCGCTGCTGGCGCATTTTACGTTGTCGATGGCATGGACTGGATGAATCCGGGCATGGCTTTCGCTTGCGGCTATCTGCCAAACTCGATGGTCAAAAACGTTGCGGATCGATTCTCGACGCTGCCGAAATGATGAAAAAAATATTTGCAGCATTCACGCTTTTTATTTTCAGCTCGCTTAGTGCTGATATCACCATCGATAGCACTCGCGTAACGACCTATCACTATGCCTGTGTCGATGCACAGGACAACATTCTCAGTAAACACACGGTGCCTATGGAAGCATCTGCTGCGTGTGCTACTCGGAAATTAAATAACCCTGACGGCGAATATTCTGTAATTGGTGGTCGCTGGCGCATCGATGTTGCTGGTGCGCTGGCGCAGAGTTTCGTGGGCGAGTCGCCTGTCGCAATAACTGGTATCACTAGCGGCAATGTTCTTTCAACGTTAACAGACAAGCAATCTGGTGGCACTTATCAGCCCGGTAATCAGGTTTATGCTGATGTCACTGGTGGTTTTGATCTTGAGTCGATACCGCTGGACTTTGTAGATGTCAACCTGATACGAACGAAGGCCTCTGATAGTGGTTCGATGTCAGCCGACATTGTGCAACTGACAGTCAGTGAGGAATCTCAGGTTTGCGTGTGGCATTCAGCGTGTGTGGTCGTGAAACCCGGATGGCTTACGTCCGAATACGCGCTGCTGAATGAGAGCATTGGGATTTCGAGTGTCATTTTTGGCGACTTCGATGCTTACTGTGGTCTTAAAAATGGTGCGCTTGGCTTTGATGGCAACACCACTGACGGCGATACGCTTTGTGCAAATTATTTCATCACCATTAGCAAGGCGTACAATCAAGTGCCGACCGCTGTTGTTCCAAGTGGCAACGGCGAGTTCAGTTTTGTCACCACCGCTGAAACTATTTCCGAATCGTCTTCTGGAACGGTGGCGCGGGTGCTTCGGTCGAATGGTAATACCGGGGCGGTTAGTGTCGATGTAATCGAGGGCGCGGGAAGTACTTGCGCTGCTCCTGATACAACTTTCACCGACCCGACCACGATCAATTGGGCCGCTGGAATCGACGGCGATGGTGGCGGAGTTGCAATTACGACTGCGGCAATTAGTTCTGACTGCACGGTTGATTTCGAATTTGATAATGAGTCCGGTGGTATCGTTGCCGGTGCCAGTAATCAGAACAACACCCTGACGGTTGACGATATCCCTGCCTCGGCTGGTGATTATTTCGTCGGCAAGGATGGCTCTGACGGTAATTCTTGTTCTACCGCGCAGACTATCGGCACACCGAAGCTGACGATTGCGGCTGGCATTGGTTGTCTTAGCGCGGGCAACACATTGGTCGTCAAGGCTGGCACCTATGCCGAGCAAAATCTTGGCAACGCAATACCGAATGGAACATCGTGGTCAAATGTAACGACGCTCAGAGAAAACGGGAGCGATGTTGTAATTATCAGGCCGCCCGGCACCGGCGACGGTAACCGTTGTTTTTTCTTTGGCGGATCGCAAACCATCAACATCAAAGCGTATATAGAGCTACAGGGATTCGAGTGCGACGGCAAGTGGATCGGACAAAATCAGGGGCCGGGCATTGGAGAAAACATCAAGGTCGAGGGGCGATCCCACCACTTACGTTTTAACGGTTTGGAGTTGCACAGCGTAGGGGAAAGTTGCCTTGCTATTTTGAGTCCCGGTGGCTGGGCCGAAGGTGTCGGCGGGCATGAGGTCATTAACAACGACATTCACGATTGCGGCCTCGATCCTAATTCCGGCTTTTCGCCCTTTGGACACGGCCTGTACTTCTCGCACGACAATAGCAAAATATGGGGCAACGACATTCACGACAACACCGGATGGGGCTTCCATATTTATTCGGCTCCGGCTCAAACTGATAACAATGACATCCAATACAATCGGGCTTGGGGGAATGGCTATCTGAATCCGCAAGGCTTCGGCATCGTTGTTGACGGCGACGATAATCTGATTGCGAACAACATTTTTTACGAGAATTTCACCGGACAGATTCAGGTCTATAACGGCCACAATAACAATCGCATTATCAACAATACGATTTACGACTCTGCCGGTGGCGTTGGCATTCAGATGCGCTCAGGCGTGACCAACACGCTAATCAAAAACAACATTATCTATATGGTCACCGGCACCGACACGACTGGCGGCAGTGGCACAACACTGACGACAAATTTTACAACTGATCCGTCGTTCACTGATCCCGGCACTACAGCCAGCTCTGATTACACGATTCCAAACTCAAGCGCAGCATGTGACGCAGGCACGACCGATTCTGAGGTCACGGACGACTTTCTTAATATCTCAAGGCCACAAGAAACAAATTATGCAATAGGCGCATACGAATGCAGCCCATGAACCGCCTTGTCTTATTGCTGCTTCTTTTTGCCGTTCCGGCATGGGCGACGTTCCCCACGCTTGAATCAACCACGGCGTCTAACGAGTCGTCCACGACAACAACTCACACTATTAGTTATCCCGCTACCGTCAATTCAGGCGACTTGTTGTTGGTATTTTTCTCATGCTATCTTGGGAATTGTAATGCCTCGACGCCTACCGGCTATGAGGATATTCAGTCGCCTACAAATTATGCAGTTGGTAACATCATTGGCGAATACGCCATTTTCGGTCGGGACGCGGACGGTACTGAGGGTGGCGACACATTCGACATCACCGGGGGCAATGCTCAGAGAAGTGCAACGCATGTCTTGCGAATAACCGGATGGGGCGGAGATTCGACGGTCGCCAACGATGTTGAGTGTGCAAATGATGAAAGCATCGCCCTGGACGACCCCGACCCGCCAAACGTTACCGCTAGTTGGGGCTCTGATGATAATTTGTTCATCGAGGGAGCCGCCACCGCCGATGATGATGAAAGTGTTACGTCAGCATCTACCGGATATAGTAGCCTGTTATCAACCGTTGCTGGTGGCGGGAATCAAAGTGCCGCCATATCGACCGCAATAAAAACCGCAGCATCGGCGTCAGATAATCCTGACAGCATGACCTTGACAGGCACCGAGATTTGGATGGCGGCAACGTGTGTAGTACAACCAAGCGCCGCGGCGGCAGATAGAGGCGCAGAACGGAGACGACATGATTAGAAAAATTCTCACAGCATTTTTGTTGCTTATTGGTTTCAGTTCACACGCTGCAATTCAGCTTGAAGCGCCGTGGGGTGTTGCCTTCGATTACACAATTTGTCTGCCGGATTATGCCGAGCCAAAAGATTTTCAGGCGACAATTACTTTCGCTGCTGGTGACGTTCAAATATCGCAGGATGCTGGCACGTTTATCAATGTTGGCGGCTTGCCGACGCACCTTGAGGCCGGTTGTTGGGATCAAAATATTACCGACACGGAAATGCAGGGCGACGACATTGTTATCTATTACGTCGATACTGCAACTAAAGTCTTTATGGATTCGCAGGTCACAATCAGCACTACTCCTGCATTGCCGTTTGTATTCCGGGCCGTAGCCGAGGCAGCGGGCACTTCAACCACCACTGAATTACCGACTCCCGCGAGTACGGTTGACGACACATACAACAAGCTAATGATGCACGTGGTTGCTGGCACGGGCGTCGGTCAATCGGCAGCCGTTACCGATTACGTCGGAAGCACGACGCGGCAACTCATTCATCAAACATTATTGACCGCAACGAGCACTGATTCGGTAATTTACCTTGCTCACGACAATCGCGTGGCAATAAATTGTTCTGCTGGTGTTTGTCAATCAGATGTCATTCAGATTGAGGGAACAGACGCTACTGATCAGATACACGCAGCCGTTTGGGTTGCGGACTCGATCACCGCTGCAATAATTGCAACTGATGCGATCACCAATGACGAAGTGGACATACTGACTTTACCAATAATTAGTGCGGGAGGAAATGCAGATTCAGGCACTACCACCACAATGGTCGATGCAACGTTGAACCAAACGCAAACAGATTATTGGAAAGGTTTGCAGGTGTTATTTGTGGAAACGCCAAACGTCGGTCAAAGTGCTTGCATTACCGCATTTGATCCTGCCGCCGATGAAATCACTTTTGCCCCTGCGGTTCCTACGGCAATAACGACGGAAAATTATGTATTCAGGTCTACTGGTGGTTGTCAGGCGATTGTACAAGCGATGGAAACTGATGCAATTACCGCGCAAGCCATTGCATCTAACGCGATTGGTGCCTTAGAAATTGCGGATGATGCGATAACCGCGAACAAAATTGCCACCGACGCCATCGGTAATGCGCAAATCGCCGCCAGTGCAATTGGCTCATCGGAAATAGCCGCGAATGCAATTGGTTCCTCTGAAATCGCGGACGATGCAATCAACGCAAACAAAATTGCTACCGGGGCGATTGGGGCGACGGAAATCGCCGCAGGCGCAATAACCGCCGCAAAGTTCGCAACCGCCGCCATTACGGCAGACGCAATTGCCACAGACGCGATTGGTTCGGAGGAAATCGCGGCCAATGCAATTGGCGCTATCGAAATAGCAACCGCTGCGATTGATGCAGACGCCATTGCCACCGACGCAATAGGTTCTGCGGAAATTGCCACGGACGCTATCGGCGCACTGGAACTTGCGGCCACGGCAGTAGATGAAATATGGGACGAAGTAGTTGAAATCGGGCCACCGACCATCACCGCGCGCTGCATGATGCAAATTGCTGGCGCATACATGGCTGGTGAATGGACACAAGCGGGATCTGTGATCACTTACCAAGATTCCGGGGGCAATGGTGCCGTGATCGTTGGCACAATTCAGAGTCCAGGCTTTGACTCAATTACGATCACTTGTCCGTAGCTGGCGACAATTGCATTAGTGAGGCATAATCCGCGCATGGGCCGAGGCAAAGACAAAACGATCAAGTCGAGCGACTTTGGCAACATGGGGCCGAAAGACGAGGCAATGGTCAATCGCATAATTGCCAACCGTGGCGTGTTGCCTAATATTCGAGTCCGAGGCACCGCTGTTGTTCGTTCTCACGAAGACGGCAACACCCGTTATGGCGAGGGCGCGGAGCCTGGGAAATACAACGAGGATTAACCATGAGCGACAAATTGCTTGAACAACGCGGCGATTTAGAACTGGCCTACATCGACGCTAATGAGGCATTGCAGGCAGCGAAAAGTGCTTGTCGAAAAGCGGGCGATGCTGTTGTCGCATTTGATAAGGAACACCCCGCAGTGATGCAGGCTGTGAAAGAAGCGGCCAACCAGCGACGCAGAGTAGAAAGCCCCGCAGCTATCGCCGCTGCCGAAGCCGCTGCCGAAGCTGCTGCCGAAGCTGCCGAAGGGGATGAGATATGATTCTTCAACTCGCACTAAGGAATTTTCTCGGCGACGAAATCGACGCGAATTTTAATACCTCTGGCCCCGGCTCTCTTTTGTTCGAAACTTCTGGCGATGCCGAAGTTGCAACAATGGCGTCTGTGCAAAATCCGGCGTTCGATGCTTCCGCTGCCGGTGTTATCACTTTGCAGGGCGTCACCCTTTCCGATACATCAGCAACAGGTGGCACGACTGTTCAGTTCACCGGAGCCAACGGAACCCCGACGGATCAGTGGGAATTGACGGTCGGTACAGGTGGCACCGAGATAATTATCAGCTCGACTGTTGTGGTCGCAACCGATCAGGTCGATTTGACGGCCCTGACGATCACGGTGCCTGCATCCTGATGTGGAATATCGAATCTACTACGGGGACGGCTCCACTTACGGCGGCGATGTAAGCAAAGCGCCTGCGGCCAAAGACCGTGACGGCGTGCAGTGCATAATCTGGAATGATCCAGACCTGACCAATCAGCAGATCGGTCGAGTAGTCATGCACGACTACGATATTTATATTTGTTCGAGCGACATCGGCTGGCACGGCACTAACAAGTATGCTGATCTGATGATGCACCTTGAAAACGGCAAAGTGCTGCGCGTGCTTTCCGGGTTGTGGATTGATCGAGAAAAATACAAAGAGATTGAGCGCAGAGCCACTAAAGACCCTACATTCAAACCAAAGTCCGCGACTGATCCCGTTCGCGAGGATGGTGCCGAATGAGTTCCGCTGCCGCCCCAACAGTCAGACATTATCAATTCTGCGGCGGCAATGGTGCCAATCCGGTTACGGGTGCTGCGCACGAGGCTTACACGCTACTCGGTACTGAAGACAACAGCTTCGAACTCGAACTCGATGTCGATTATTGCATCATTGTCAAAGCCGGCAATACCGGAGACATGTCGTTCGCCACCGACTTTCAGTTGCAAGTCGAAATCGACGGTGCTGGCGGATTTGCCGATGTCAACGCCACTAGTTCGAATTTTCGGTCTACGGTGTCTGGCGATACCGATGGTGCAACTTCAACGACCGAGCGACTTGGTACATCGGCGGAAAATTTTCAGACCTCAGAAATAGACGAGGTTGACGGCTTAATTGGCACCAATCTCGGCGGTCACGAAGAATACGAATTTTATTTTTGCTTCAATGTTCGATCTGCCGAGTTAAGTGGCGGTGAATCTGTCGAATTTCGGATCGGCACATTCACCCATAACATAGCGCTCGACGCAACGGTCGAGGCCGCTATTATTGATGCAAATGGCGATGGCCCGGTACCGGCTATCGAGGCGGCAGGCACAGCGAAACTTGTCCATGTCGCAACCAATGGAAGTCCGACCATTGCGCCGATTGAAGCTGCCGGAACGGCGGTAGTACATCGGGCAGCATCCGGTGCTGCAATTTTGACCGCGATAGTGGCCGCTGGCACCGCGCAGGTCGAAATCAATAGTGCGGCTGGCGATGGGCCTGTTCCGGCAATCACCGCATCCGGCGCAGCACTGGTTCACAGGGCCGCCAACGGATCGCCAAGCATCACCCCTATCGAGGCATCAGGCACGGCGCTTGTGCATCATGTCGCGTCTGGCGGGGCCACCCTTGCGCCCGTTGAGGCATCAGGTGGGGCAGACCTGATACACGTTGCGAGTGGCGGAGCCACCATTGCGCCTGTCGAGGCGTCAGGCACGGCAGACCTAATACACGTTGCGAGTGGAACACCGTCGATCACGCCAATTGAGGCCGCCGGTACTGCCACGGTTATTCCTGCAAGCGGAAACAAGACCGCTTCGGGCGACGGGCCTGTACCTGCCGTTTCTGCATCAGGTGCGGCCCTGGTGCACAGGGCAGCATCCGGATCGCCATCGATAGCGGCCATCGAGGCGGCAGGAACGGCGACAGTTCATCGAGCTGCGGGCGGTGGTGCCACAATCGCGCCTGTCGAGGCATCAGGCACCGCTCTGCGAATCCATGTTGCGAGCGGCGGCGCTAGCATTGCGCCGGTCGAAGCATCCGGCACAGCGCAAGCGCACAAACAAGCATCAGGGGCCGCCACCATGACAGCGGTGTTGGCTGCCGGCACGGCGACCATTGCGGGGGCCGATGTCGTCGGCGATGATGCTGTTGATTTGGAGGGCCGCATAATCGCAGTGAATCTAAGCGGAAGGCAGATTGCGGTACAATTAACCGGACGCATAAAATCGGGCAGTTGATATGGCACAAGTGCGATTGATTCCACAAGATTTCGAACTGTATTCGGGCAATCACAAGACCCTGCATTGCACGGTATTGGACGAGGACGGTGTTGCGGTCGCCCTGACCGGCGCGACGATAGTTTGGGCTTTATCAAATCACGAAAACAGCAAAAGTAGGCTGATCACATATACAAGCCCGACGAATGTCACAATTATCGCTCCGCTTTTAGGAACGTTTGATGTATCTATTCAAGGGCCAGCTACGGAAGGCTTCAAAGCGGGCGACTACTATCACGAGGCAAGAGTGACTAGTGCTGGCGCATCAGTGACAACGATCATTTTCGGAACTGTAGATTTGAAACACAACGTTATCGACACATGATTCAGATTAAAGTTAAGGCTGACACCAAACAGGTCAAGCGGTTTTTGTCGAAGGTGCAGAAAAAGCAGATACCGTTCGCCACTGCTCGTGCAATTACGCAAACATTGCAAGTCGCTAAAAAAGACGTTATTCGCCAGCTCGATAAAGACATCGACAGGCCAACGCCATTCACGCGGCGGGCATTCAGAGTGGACGGCGCAAAGAAGCAGACATTGACCGGACGGTTGTTTGCCTTACCTAAGCAAAACGAGTATTTAAAGTTTCAAATATTCGGAGGCGTGCGCAGGCCGAAAGGCATCGCTCTGACAATGCGGCCAGCGAAGCCCGCACCGAAAGGCATACGTCTGAATCGCTTCGGCAACATACCATTCGGACAACAGGCAAAGGCTCAATTAGCGAAGGGCGCATTCTCAGCTAACATCGGCGGCGTTGCGGGCATATGGAAAGCGCCTACTAAAACAAAATCAGGCAAGTTGAGAAAAGGCAGCAGAATGCAGTTATTATTGGCCTATGAGAAACAAGCGGTGTATCGTCCAAGGTTCAGGTTTTTCGAGCGAGGCCAAAACTCCATACGAGTCAATTGGCCGCGTATTTTCAACAAGTCATTCAGAGACGCACTGCGCAACGCACGATAGGGGATTGAAATGAATCGATTAGAAAGAACCAGTCTGCAAACGTCACTACTGCCACCGGGAAGGCTCACGATTGACGTAAACGGCACAGGCGTCGAAGTGGCCGAATTGCAGGACATGGTAAAACTGATCCTGATGGTCGAGGCAATATCGGGCACAACTCCAACGCTCGACATAGAGATAACTGGCGGCGACACATTGGGCGGAGCATATGCCTCGCTGTCTCCCGCCGTGAACTTCACGCAAGTAACCGACGCCGACTCTGAACAAGAGATTGACTTAAACATCGACAGTGCTCCGAATTTCATTCGTGCCGAAGCTGATCTTGAAGGCACAACGCCGATATACGAGGTCAGCCTGTCAATGCTGGGGCGTACAGGCCAAGAGTAATATCGGAACACAACGAGGTGGGAAATGAGCAAGGCAATCGAACACGCGCTGATCGATGCAGTCAGCGCATGCGTTCACTATCAAGAATACATCGACACTGGCGAATCATTTGATCTGATCGCCGCCAAGTCTGCCATGCGTGGACACTCACTCAATGATTTCATTCGGCACAATGGTGCGCTGATACCTGTGCGTCGTGATCGCAAATCGATTATGGAATCACTCGAATGACACTATCAATTGAGCCCGGTCTGCGGATCGCAGCTGAGCGACCGATTCATTCGCGATCATGCGTTATCTATGCATGGAATGATCGCTACTCGATTCACGTCGATACGTTGACGCAAAAGCCAACCGAAGATAAGCACGTCACCATTGAACCATTGCTGACACTGAGCATCGATGAGGGTCAATTGTTGTTCGATGCTTTGTTCGATGCTGGCTATCGTCGTAAGGATGAAGCCACTAAACACGGTGAGGTTGCCGCGTTGAACGATCACATACATTCGTTGAAGGCGACTGCTGAGTTTCAGGGCGAGGTGATAATGCGCATCATTCCCGAGCAGGACGAAAAAGAATGACCGCCCTCGACATGTTCAGGAAAGCAATAACGGGTGCGATGGTCAGAAAAATTGACGAGGAGTGCCTTGCGGGAAAACCGACACCCGGGGCAATCAAATGCGAAGTCGATGGCGAACGTATGCCGGGGGTCTGCTTTGTCTCGATTGAAATTGATCGCGATGGCGATGTTTGCTTGAAGCTGTTCACTGATCCAGTCACGCGCCTGCCTTGGTACGGTACAGATATCATCGAACTGCCCAGCCAGGGCAAGACGAGTGTCGGGCCATGATAAAAATAATACATATATATGC
>SDBT01016050.1_pt1 | contig 11878 bp, 11 predicted proteins | sample 2277101 | NCBI WGS metagenome assembly SDBT01 (sample SAMN10404973, study PRJNA504765) | marine sediment metagenome | isolation source: marine sediment core GS10_PC15, 103 cmbsf | place: Arctic Ocean: Southern Knipovich Ridge | collected 2010
ATATATTCCAGCATTGTTTATGAGGACATCAAGATGATCGTATCTTTTAAAGACCTCGTCACACATTTCTTTAATTTCTTTTTGTCCGGATAGGTCAGCAATCAGCAAATCAACACTGTTATTGTTTGTCAGCTTTTTAATTTGGCTTATAACAGCCATGCCTTTTTCACGGTTTTTTCCATGTACTTAAACATGATATCCTTTTTGTGTTAAATCCAATGCAGTCTGTTTTCCGATTCCATCTGTTGAACCTGTTATTAAAACAATTCGATCCATTTATAATCTTCCTTCTTCTTCCGTCAAAGAAAAAACGTTTTAAGTTGATCCTGGAAAACTGGCATCAACAATGCCGGAACTGTTGTTAAAATGAATATACTTCCTTTATGGATTCACGTGAATGTTCAGCAGATGCTTGAGATGTAATTTTAAGGATTTCGCTCAATATGCTCAAAGCGATTTCCGCGGGATCATTACTTCCCAGCCTCAAGCCAATGGGAGAATACACCCTGCTGTCTTTCTGGGGATCCAACCCTTCTTTGTTTAATATTTTAAAAACACTTTTTACTTTTGTTTTACTTCCTATCATGCCTATATATCGGGCTTTTGTTGACAAAGAATATTTTAAGCAATCAACATCAAAAGTATGGCATCTTGTCACGATTACAATAAAGGTCTGTTTATTAATATTGGCTATATTAAATACTTCATCGAATCCGGCGCATATAATTTTTGACGCTCTTTCAAACCTTTTTTTATCGGCAAAGTCTTCTCTGTCATCTGCTATAGAATAAGGTATGTTCAGAATCTCAGACGTCCTGGCTATTTTTTCACCGATGTGTCCCGCCCCCAGAATCAATAAATTTATTTTTTTTTTAATTACTTCTACAAAGATTTTTACCCTTCCGCCGCACATCATTCCCATTTCATCGGGTTTTAGATTAAGCTCAACCAATATAGATTCCCCCTCCGGCAAACATTCTTTTGCTTTACTAATAATAAAAGCTTCCAAAGGGCCCCCGCCTACAGTGCCTTCAATGCTTCCATCTTTATAGACTATCATTTTGGAACCAATGTCCTGGGGCGTGGATGCATCTGTGTCAACTATTGTAGCAAGCGCAAAATCAATACCTTCTTCACACAATTTCGAAGCTTTTGCCAATATATTATACATATTATCACCTCATGATAATTTTACTATATTTTCGAAGACTACACTCCTGTTACCGCTGGACCCTTCCTGAAGCATCACCACCTGCCAATTTTTCCGCTTCCGCTACTGAGATAAGCGGCAGGTCCCCTCCGATCGAGTGCGCAAGACAGGATGAGGCAACAGCGAACTCCAGCGCTTCTTTATCGCTGCTGTAGGTGTTAAATCCGTATATCAGACCGGAGGCAAAGGCGTCCCCAGCACCGAGTCTGTCGACAATGTCCTTGATATCATATTTTCTCGAAAACAGGAACTCTATGCGGTTGTTCAGCACTGCGGACCAACCGTTGTGGTCGGCGGAGTAGCTTTCTCTCATTGTAATAGCTACTTTTTTCAAATGAGGATACCGCGACAAAACCGTATCCGTAAGGGATTTATATTTTTCCGTATCCAATTCACCTGATTCAACATCGACATCGGCTTTTATCCCCAGAGATTTCTGAAAATCCTCTTCATTACCGACCGCGATGTCGACATGCTCTATTATCTCATTCATTACTTCAGGCGCTTTTTTACCGTATTTCCAGAGTTTTTTTCTAAAATTGAGGTCCAGCGACACATTTACACCCTTTTCACGCGCCTTTCGGGCAGCTTCGATAGAAACTTCGGCACTCGATCGGGATATAGCCGGTGTTATCCCGGATATGTGAAACCAGCAGGCATCATCAAAGACCCTTTCCCAGTCGATGTCACCGCTTTTTATCTCGGATATCGCGGAACGGGCACGGTCGTACACAACTACCGAGGCACGCTGGTTTGCGCCTTTCTCATAAAAATATATGCCCAGCCTGTCTCCCTGGCGGACAATCAGGGATGTGTCGATATTGTATTTTTTCAGCTCCCCAATACAGGCGTCGCCTATCGGATTTTCCGGGATCGCCGTGACATAAGAGACATCAAGCCCGAACCTTGCCAGTCCAACAGCGACGTTGGCCTCCGCTCCACCAAAGGTTGCCGAAAGCCAGGGGCTCTGAAAAAAACGCTCGTGGGCCGGTGCTCTCAAACTAAGCATTATCTCGCCAAAAGTAACGTATCTTTTCATCCTCCACCTCTCATTTTTGTAATATATTCACCGAGAACCCGAATACCGCTATTTCAAGACCGATCGATTCCTGTTTTTCTGCCTCCCGGCTCGAGGTACCGGGATTGATCTTAACTCCCCGGCGTTTAAAGTAAGCTGCAGCCCTGTTCAGGTTATTGGTTTTTATAACTATCCGTCCGTATTTCCCCTGGGATGACACACCTGCATTTTCAAACTCTGGACCGCCCTTTGCAGAAGCCCGGCCGGTTATCAGCGGAAAATTAAGCAGATCTGAAAGAAAGCTTATCGAAAAGACAGCATCATCCTCAGCCCTCTCATACACAACCGCTTCACTGATGGAAAAACCAAGCACGATCGAAACAGCGTTTTTCGTGAGCCGGGTGATCTCATCGAATCTGCCGTTTGATATGAGCGCGTCCTTGCAAAACCAGGTACCCCCGCAGGCGTGGACCCTGTCGAACGCGAGATAATCGGCAAGGTTCCCCTCATTTATTCCACCGGTCGGAAGAAATGATACACCGCTGTATGCCGGCGCGACGGCTTTTAATATTTTCAACCCTCCGGAAGCCTCCGCGGGAAAAAATTTCAGCAGCTTAAGACCTCTCTCTACGGCCAGTTCTATCATACTCGGGTTGTTTACACCCGGTGTAACCGGTATACCGTTTTCAATACAGTAATCGACAACCGTCGGATTAAAACCGGGCGCCACGATAAATTTCGCGCCTGCTGACACGGCTTTTTTGACCTGGTCGACGGTCAGGACAGTGCCTGCACCAAGCAGTATTTCAGGCAGCTCATTGTTTATTCTTCTTATAGCCTCTTCGGCGGCGTCTGTCCTGAATATGACTTCAATAACAGGAAGATCCCCGGCTATTAAAGCCCGGCCCACATCGACAGCGCTGTCCGCGTTGTTGATCTTCACGGCCGGCACAAGGCCGAATTCACCCAGCTGTTCCAATATTTCATTCACTTTGCAGACCCCCATTAATTTATTTTTATCGTTGACAATATTATAACAAACTAAAACACTTTCCTGACTTTCCTGTGATCCATGTTTAACCAGGTCCCCCGTCGTTTTTATTACACCAGCGGTTCAACTATGTGCATTTTCGCAATATGCTTCTGAAGAAGGAAAACAACTATAAACGGCGGAATCATCGAATATATTATTGAAGCAGCGAGGTGTCCGGGTTCCGGCGCTTCATTTAAAAAACCCGATATCGACGCGGCTATGGTTGTTGCCTTAGACCCTGTTGCCAGTAATTGAGAAAAAGTATATTCGTTCCAGGTGAATAAAAAAGAAATAACGGCGCCGACTACGATCCCGATCTTACCCATCGGGATGATTACCCTGATGAAGGCACCCAGGCGCGTGTATCCATCGATTCTTGCCAGGCGTTCTACCGGGGGAAGGTTACGGAAAAAACCTAAAAGCATCCATGTAACAAAAGGTATGGTCACCGTAAGGTCGGTTATTATGAGCCCTCTCATGGTGCCCACCAGTTTCACTTTTGTAAAAAGGATGTAGAAAGGTATTGCCACAGAGATTGGCGGCAGTGCTACCGAAAGAAGCACTGCAAAAATCAGTGTGTTCTTGTGCTTAAACTCCAGGCGGCCGAAGGTATAGGACAAGGGTACCACCACGATCATGGTTATAAGAGTTACAATGACAGCGACTACAGTAACCGCGGAACTCTTCTTCATACGATCATCTCCTTTTATCTTCAGTTCTTTTTATATCATTTTTTTTAAAAATAATAAACTCTTTTTTGATGCGGGAGATTCATAGACAATGAATAATTTAATCGTTCTTAATTTTTCAACTGCAGGATTATTCTACCCCAGCGGTTCAACCATGTACATTTTTGCAATGTGTTTCTGCAGAAGAAAAACGATTATAAAAGGCGGGATCAGTGAATAAATTACCGCAGCGGCAAGATACCCGGGCCCCAATCTTGAAACCGAAGCGGCTATTGTTGTCGCGGAGCTGCCGGTCGACAGTATTTGAGAAAAAGTGTACTCGTTCCAGGTAAATAAAAAAGAAATAACAGCGCCGACTGCGATCCCTACCCTGCCCATGGGTATTATAACCCTGACGAAAGCGCCCAAACGTGAATACCTGTCAACACGCGCCAGGCGCTCTACGGGAGGCAGATTACGGAAATAACCTAAAAGCATCCATGTGACAAAGGGTATAGTTATGGTGAGGTCTACCAATATAAGTCCCCGCAGTGTGCCTACCAATCTTATTTTTGTAAAAAGGATGTAGAAAGGTATCAGCACAAAGATCGGGGGCAGTGCAAAAGAAAGCAGCACGGCAAAAGTAAGTGTATTTTTATGTTTAAACTCCAGGCGCCCGAAAGTATATGCAAGAGGCACCACAACTATCATGGTTATAAACGTTACAATAACTGAAAGTATAAAGCTGTTCAGTAAACCCTTTTTTATCTGCTCTGCCATTCCTGAAGGTGAAAATACGTCTCCCGATTTTGAGGTATATGAAAATCCCAGGATGTTTACAAATCCCGTAATATTTATTCTTTTTGGATAAAAATGAGGCGGAAAGACAGTCATATCTGCCGGATGCTGAAAGGCCAGTCTGCCGAACCAGTATAGAGGAATCAGTGTCCATAGAAGTACAAGAATGACAGCGACAATTGTAACAGCTGCACCCTTCTTCATACGATCATCTCCTTTTATCTTAAATGCTTTTATATCATGTCTTCTTTAAATAATATACTGTTTTTACTGTCTGACCGCACCGTCGGGAGGCCGGGCAGCAGTAAAAGACACTTGACAAAATATTATGATCCATTGTAAAGTAATCGGCAAAGATATAAAATAAAGAAGGAGAAAAGGACATGGATTTTTTTGAAAAATACCCCGCGCAGGGCATTTCGTATATTGATATATGCAAGGAATTTTTAGATGAAATTGAGTCAAGGCAAAAAGAAAATTTTAAAAAAGCCGGCCTGATGATCGGAGACAGAATAATGGAAGACGAAGTCATATTCGCTGTCGGGTGCGGCGGCCACAGTTACATCCCGCCTATGGACATGTTCTGCAGGGCGGGCTCGCTTGTTCCGATAAACGCCACGCTCGATGCGAGCACAACCACGATCACGGGAGGTTTCCGGGGTGTGTTTTTAGAAAGGGTGCCCGGATATATGAAGGCCCTGTTGCAGTATTTCCGTCTTAAAAAAGATGATGTTGTAATAATATTCAACAATGTAGGTGTCAACGCGATGACTATCGACGCGGCCCAAGAATGCAAAAGGCTCGGGGCTAAAACGATCGGGGTCGCAGGGTCGCCGTGGCAGGACAAAACACCGGCGGACCATCCGAGCAGACATCCAAGCGGGAAAAATTTAAAGGACATGGTTGATATCTATATAGACGACTACAACCCTGTCGGAGACGCTGTATTGAATATCGAAGGTCTTGATGTCCCTCTTGCCCCGATTTCTTCTATTACAGACGGCTACATTGTCCGCAGGATCGAAATAGAAGCCGTAAAGCACATGATCAGCAAGGGATTTGACCCGCCCGTCTGGGTAAGCGCCAATGTTCAGGGGGGTGACGCGATAAATGAAGAGTATATCAAAAAGTATTACAACAAAGTAAAACTCATGTAAAAAAGTTTAAACTTCGGATTAATGCGTCTGCATCACACTTACCCGGGCTATACCTTGCAAGCCTGATGCTTCAGCCTTGCAAGGTATAGGGAGGATTTACACGGTGATGCCGTCATTTGCCTAATGCTCTTTTTTCATTTCTTTTATCGTGTCTTCAAAAGCCTCGAGGGTTTTATCTATATCCTCATCGGTATGGGCCGCCGATAGGTATAATTCACCGAAATGAGAGGGACGAATAAAGATACCCTTTGTAAGCATGCGGTTCCGGAAATCCATAAATTTATCTTTGTCCGACCGACAGAACTCGGGGTAATTTCTTATCCGGGTAAGCGGGGTGAAATGGATCTGGAACATGGTGCCGAACCCTGTCAGTATCGCCTGGATATTTTCTCTCGCGATGATCTCTTCCATCCCCTGCGTCAGTTTTTTACCGACCCTGTTTATCTGGTCGTAGATCCTGCCGTTTCCCTCCTCCAGTATTTCAAGTGTGGCGTAAGCTGCCCCCATTGCGACCCTGTTTGCGTTTACAGTGCCGGCCCTGAAAACAGTCCCGTCGGCCAGGAGGTCCATTATTTCTGCTTTTCCCCCGTATGCGGCTACAGGAAACCCTCCGCCTACAGCTTTCGCGAGGGTGGTAAGATCGGGCATTATACCGAAATGACCCTGCGCGCTGTGAAGATCGAACCGGAATCCTGTAATTACCTCGTCGAATATAAAAACGATGTCATTCTCAGCGGTGAGCTCTCTGATCTTTTCGAGATATCCCTCCTCGGGCGGGATTATCCCCGAGTTGCACATACAGGGGTCCACAATGACTGCCGCGATCCTGTCCCTGTCCCGTTTGATCGCTTCCTCAATGCCCTGTATATCATTCCACTGCAGTACCATGATGTCCTTATACGAGTTTTCAGGAATACCGCTGCCGATAGGCATCTTGTCCCTGATCTTTTTATCAGCGTCAACGCCAAGAGAAGGGTGTACGGTGTGGGCCACACTGTCCATCCAGCCGTGATAGGCGCCCTCGAACTTTATGATCACGTCCTTTTTTGTGTAGGCGCGCGCCAGCCGCATCGCTATCTGCACTACTTCAGAGCCTGAGTTCATAAAACTCACTTTCTCGAAGCAGGGGACGTTCTTTATAAGTTTTTCCGCTACAGAAATCTGCAGTTCATAAGGAAGACCGTAAGTAACGCCCTTTTTTATCTCTTCGGAAACGAAATTTATCACTTTCGGGTTCGCGTTCCCGACCAGCGTCGGGCCCAGGGCAAGAAGGTAATCGATAAAAACATTGCCATCTATATCATACAGTTTTGATCCTTCTGCCTTCTCGATAAAGATCGGATAGGGTTTGTAACCTTCAAGCGGGGTTCTTGACGCGCTCGACGCGCCTCCGGGGATGAACTTCAATGACCTTTCATACATTTTTCTTGATTTTTCTGTGCTGAAAGTACCCATATTCAAAGTCTCCTTCCTGATAGTAGTGATTTTTTTATGTCAAAAACAAGTATCAATAGCCAAGAAATTTCATTGCCCCGGCAGCATATACCCCGGCCGCGTCGACCAGCTGCCGGATATCGATCCATTCATCGTAGGTGTGTGCCTGATCAATACTTCCGGGTCCAAAAATCAGGGTCGGGATATTCGCGTCGTTTACGTAAAACGGAGAGTCGCACGCGTATCGCGATCCTCCGACAGGAAGCGCTCTGCCGAGTACATCTTCGGACCCTGTTAGCATAGCCTGCACCACCGGCTCTTCTTTTGAAATTTCAGTGGGGTCAAGACGCGGCCTGTCCACGCCGGTTTTAGGCAGCGGAAACGTGATAGTCTTTCCCTGCCAGTCCAGCATTTCAGCCTTCAGGTCGGGGTCTTTTTTCATCAATCTACCTAAAATCCCTTTTACCTCTGTGTATCTTGACTCAATGGTTTCACCCGGGATCATGTGTGTGGTCACGTGAAGTCTGCATTCATCGGCAACTATCACACCCCTCCACCCCCCGTTTATGATACACGAAACAAAGGCAGGCTTTCCTGAAAGAGGATGCACTCTTCTGTCAAGTTCTTCCTTGTAGGTTTCGAAGGCATTCATAACCTTGAGCATTTTATCTATCGCGTTTATCCCCTTTTCCGGCATGCTCGCGTGGGCGGATCTTCCGGTTACTTTTATCCAGAACGTGGTAATCCCGTTGCAGGCGGAATTAATATTCAGGTTTGTAGGCTCACCGATTACTACGGCGTCCCAATCTTTTTTGTTCACCGTGGATTCACTTCCCCAGCCGCCGGTTTCTTCGCCGGGCACTGCAGCCACTACAAGAGACCCTGATAATTCAACTCCCGCGTTCTGAATAGCCTGTGCCGCCATCAGCATGCAACCCAGGCCGCCCTTCATGTCCGCCGCACCCCTTCCGTAAAGCCTTTCACCGTCCGCCACAGGGTCAAAAGGCGGATGTTTCCACTTCGACGGAAACTCTACAGGGACAACGTCCGTGTGACCGTTGAACCCGAGGACGGGTGTATTATTTTTACCCCGAAGAGTGCCCAGGACACAGGGACGCAATTTGTCGGGGTACCTCGGGTCAAAGGTTTCGTATACTTCAACCTCCATCCCGATCTGCTCCATTTTACCCTTGATCACCGGAACGACCGGAGCTTCGGTTTCCACTGTCTCTACTTTTACCAATTTTTTTATGAAATCGACGATCTCTTCCCTGTCGATCTGCCCCAGAACTTTTTTTACAGTTTTATCCACTTAAACCATACCTCAAATTCTATCTGTAGTTTTATGCCGGCAAAAATTGCCCTGGTTCCATAATAACATAACAATAATAATATACAAGATCAAAAGATGAAAAAATACTCAAGTCTTCACCCCGCACCAGTTCACTATTGTCAGAGCGTATACCTTCGCGCATCGGATCAATTCATCTATCGGCACATATTCATTTGGACCGTGAACACCAAGCTCCAGGCCTCCCGGCCCAAAAGTAACTGCCGGGACCCCGTTTTCATTCAGCCAGGTGGCATCACATGTCGCTCGAAACCCGCTGTGCGTGGCCTTTTCACCGGTTGCCTCTTCGTAGGAAGACGCGAGGACCTTGACCCCTTCGAAATCCACGTCGATCTTGAACGGCCGCCAGTTCTGCAGGACAGGGCCCTTGAGCAGAGGGGGGTTTTCCCGCAGCCAGTCGTCGGTCTGAGCGAGGGCGTGGACCCGCTCTCTCAGCTCAGAGATTACATCATCCACCTTTAACCAGCTCGGGTACCACACATTGCAGGTCAGTTTACAGTAACCAGGCACAGAACCGAGATACGTCCCCCCCTCGATAAAACTCGGGTTTATCGTAAAAAGACCGACACCCTGTTTGTCGTTCGGTACAGGGTACCCCCCGCTGCCCAGGACCTTGCTTCTCCAGCGCTGGTTCCACTGCAGCTCCAGCCTTTCAAAAAGGTCCAAAAACATTTTCATCCTGGAAATAGCGTCCACACCCACCGACATGCCCGTATCGATACCGTATCTTTGCGGAAAAATTACCTGGTTTCTGGAAGCGGTGTGCGAGCTTTTACCCGGGACAGTCAGTTCAAACAGGAACACCCCGGGTGATTCGGTGTGTATCTCGCAGTTTGTCGGCTCGGAAACGATCGCGAATTGGGCGGTGTGGCCTCTTTTTATCGTGTCCGCGGCCCCTATGGTCTCTCCTTCCTGGGATTCCTCCCCGATCACAGACTCGACGAGCAGATCGCCCTTCAGTTTTATCCCGCAGTCGATTATGGCTTTTGAAGCCCAGATCATAGCTGTATTGCCGCCTTTTGTATCGCCCGCGCCCCGTCCGTACACGTTTCCGTTTGCAACAGTCCCTTTCCACGGGTCTGTTTTCCACAGCCCCAGCTCAGAATCCGGGACCGGGACAACATCGACATGCCCCTGTAGAATTAGAGATCGACCGCCCATCTTTCCTTTCAGGATACCTGCAACATTCGGCCGCTTCTGGGCTTCATCGGGAAACCAGTAATCCACCTCGTCATAGCCCATTTCCTGAAACCGTTCCCTGACCCAGTTTTGTGCTTCCAGCTCATCACCTGTCCCGGGTGTCCCGTGATTGATCGATTTTTTACTGACGAACTCGCATAAAAAATCAAGGATCCTGTTTTTATTCCGGTCGATATACTCTGTCACCTTCCTGCTGGCAGGATCCATTGTGTTTTCCTTATTACAATTAAACCGGTTACATGGGGCCTGCTTTTTCAAACAGACTGCAAGGCATGTGAGCCTGGATCTTTTAAATTTCCAGCAGTCTAAAGCTCCGGAGCAATACAGAACAGGACCACACACATCTTATCAGTGAAATTGAACACCTCGTGTTTGTCTCCCGCAGCTATCAAAAAGCTCTCGCCTTCGTTTACATCACTGGAGTCGACATCATTGATAAGCACTGTCAATGTTCCGGACAGCAGGTAGTAGAATTCATCACTGTTTTTATGGATGCTTGAAAAATACCGGGCGCCCGGAATTAGCTTCGATATTCCCACGGTCAATTTATCGGTGCTGGCCAGCACCGTAAAATGGGTCGGGTCGCCTTCACCGAGAAAATTGAATATCTTGCCCTGCTCCATCGTGATCTTTGCCGATTTTTTTTTTTTTAGAGGGTTCGGCCAGTTCTGAAAAACAGCCTTTAACAGGGTGCTCATCCTCTCATCAACTTTTGCCATTTTTGGACCTCACTTCCACACGTCTTCTATAAGCCACTCGAGGTCCAGCTCTTCCATTCTTTTTTTTGCGGGTCTGCATGTTTCCGGGTCCCAGTCCATCTCTTTACAGAACTCTTTTGTCATAGTGTCAAGATCGACGGAAATACCTTTTGTCGGGCCGCCTTTTAACGGGGGTTTGCCGAGCGCGATATCCGGAAAATTCCTCTTTAACGGGTTTATTCCCTCCCGGAGAGTAAATACAAGCCTCACAGTACCTATCCTTTCACCGGCATCGAGGAGCTCGTTTATATCTACATCCCAGCCTGTGACAGCTGAGTAGCATGCAGGCATAAAATCAGCAGTTGTGGAAAGAAACCCGAACAGGCACATACCGAGCGCGTTCACACAGTGGTCCAGCGCGGCAAGGGCTTTTTGCGCTTTTGCCCTGCCCGTGTATATGTCCCTTTTGTTCCCGAAGCTGAAACTGAAATCTATACCCGGAAGCAACTCCGGAAGATCGGGAGGCAGGCAGTACTGCGCTGCCTGGGTGTGCCGCCCCGGTGTCGCGTCGAGCTTGTATATGCTTGCCATGCTCGGTTCAAAACGCGGGTCGTGTGCCGGGAGCTCCTGACCGTCGACATGTATGGCGAACTTGTCGGAACCTTTGCCTATTTTTTCAGAAGCAATCCTGGCCCCGTCCGCGAGTACATCCCCGAACCCTTCACGTTTGGCTATTTTTTCGATCAATTTAACGATGGACCCGTGGTTACCCCAGGTCAGATCAAGACCATCCGTGTCTTTTTTTGTAAGTATTCCCTCTTCGCAGCATTTCATTGCAAAGGCCACTGTAGCGCCTGTGGAGATCGTGTCGATACCGTACCGGTTGCAGATATCGTTGCACTTTATTATAGACTCGAAATTGGTGTTCAACAGATAGCTGCCCAGGGCCGAAGCGCTTTCGTACTCGGGCCTGTGGCTTTCTTCCTCAAGCGCGTATGGGCCTTCCTTGACCATGACATGGGCCCAGCTTCCCATCGTGCACTTATAGCAGGAGTTTTTCCGCGTTATGTACTTTTTAATGTTTTCGTATTGGTATTCAGAAATGTCATTTAATTCGTCCGGCACCCCGAACCAGTTTCTGATGGGAGAGTCGCCGTTTATGGCCCCGACTTCGATGTAGCCGGGTGTTCCGGTGGTGGTGTATGAGGCGGCAAAACCGTAGCCGTCTTTCAGCTGTTTATTATACTTTTTTCTCAATTCAGCGATGCGGTCCGGGTCCGCGATATGGATCTCTTTTCCCCCAAGGGCGAC
>SDBT01016051.1_pt1 | contig 11876 bp, 20 predicted proteins | sample 2277101 | NCBI WGS metagenome assembly SDBT01 (sample SAMN10404973, study PRJNA504765) | marine sediment metagenome | isolation source: marine sediment core GS10_PC15, 103 cmbsf | place: Arctic Ocean: Southern Knipovich Ridge | collected 2010
AGAATACATTCGTTGAGTGTGAGAAATGTAGGTATCCGATCAACTGTGCAGATGCAACCATTTCCGATTAGAACCATCTCACTCAGACAGTGTCGTCGCTGCAAGCTAACGTGGAGCAGCGAGCGCGAACAGCTTGAACCAGGAGATCAGATCAACATTGTCATGGTAAAGATCGCATACTGTCCGTCATGTGAGGGAAGCTTTGCCGAAGAAACAGACCGACCAACATACGAGCGACGTACTGGTAAGCGAATTAAATGAGTGGATACAAATCAATCAAAAGTCTTGCGATCGGCGAAGAAGTAACTCAGGTCTTTCTAGTTGCTTCTGTCGAAGGACGTACAACTAAGACAGGAAAATCTTATGGACGGGTCACGCTTAAAGACAAAAGCGCACAAATCACTGTAAATCTATGGGATTTTGACCCCACTGATTACAAAGATTTTGCATCAAATACCTACGCTCGGATGACTATTCAAATCGAGGACTATCAAGGCTCTCGTCAAGCTAAGTCACGAGCTATACCCATGGTGGTCACAACACCTGACGACCTTAGTCCATACGAATCTGATCTTAAGCTATCACTAGAACAGGCGGATACATTCTATAGCGCACTCATGGAGGCTAAGGCAACGGTTGAGAATGTCTTCATCAAGACTTATCTAGATGTCATTTTTGATAATAAAGCTACGGCAGATTTGTTCAAAACAGCGCCAGCTAGTGTAAGTAATCGGGGTGCATATAGGGGTGGGTTGGTTGAGCATACCTATAAGGTAATGAATAACGCTCAGGGCATCGTGAATGCACAAATGGCGGCCAAGGATCCTGCCAAGATTGATCATGATATCGTTATTGCGGGTGTGCTTACTCATGACTTGGGTAAAATGTATGCTTATAGGGTAAGTCCAACGGGGGTGCATCATACTCGCAGTGGCCTACTACTTGCTCATCTACCAATGAGTTACGGTATCTCTATTCAAGCATTCATCCAAGCGGAAGGCGTACTGCATCGCACAATCCCCGAAGATATCAAAGATCATATCAACCACTGTATTTTAGCACACCATGGTGTTCTAGAATATGGATCGCCAGTCAAGCCACAGTCAGTTGAAGCGCAGATTATTCATGTAGCAGACATGGCTGACAGCAGCACTAGTTGTTTTGCAGAACTCACTCGTGATAATATCGATCAAGTGGACGAAAACGGGTTCGTTCCGGGATCGTGGATTACCAGCAAGACTGTTTATGTGGGATTAAAGGGAGACAATGAAGCGACGTAGCAACAGAGACTTCATTATCGACAACTTTGAATATCGCATCGGTATCTATCACCCAGATGTAGATATCCAAATCGGAGTAGGCAATACTAATGCGGGTATCATGATTATACAACCACATGCTACAATGCCAGAACGTGACGCTATTACAGGTGCGCTTAAAAACTTTCGCATGCTAAATGATTCCTATCGAGCTACAATATCCATCTTGGGAGAGCATAAACTGAATCGCTACTACCTAAGAGAACTCATCCAAATCATCCAACCCCTAGTGGTGGTTGCTTGTGGCCCCGAGGTGACATCATTATTGCAAAAACGCAATATTCGTTCTTTCGCAAGCCATACTGGAAAAAGATTTCAGGTATCAGACTTGACAAACTGCGTATTCTACGCTACACTAAACCCAACTGAATACGGTTTCGCACGCGCATCAAAGGCGCTTAAAACACAAGGCAAAGAAGAGTGGACCAAGCTTGCTTCAATCTATAAGAGGTTGAAAGAAAAACAAGAAAAGGAACGCTGGGCATGCTAAGATGATTACTACTAATCAACGATTTGGTGATCTGCTTGTAGTCGGACAGCGCGATATTTCTCAACCTAAAGCCCCACGCAGATTATGTAAATGTACATGCGGTAATAGGGGGTTATATCGCGAAGCCGAGTTATTAAAAGGGTTAAGACAACGATGTGCATCCTGTGCGAAAACAGGAAGCCGCAACCCTGGGTGGAAAGGATGCGGTGAACTAAATGGCTGGTATTGGGGTGTAGTGTTGCGCGGTGCCCGTAAGAGAAATCTTAAAGTAACTATTACTATCAAAGATGCTTGGAAGAAATTTCTGAAACAAAATCGCCAATGTGCCCTGTCTGGTGTATTATTGGTTATCGGAGCACCGGGACAATGTAACGGAACCGCCTCGTTAGATAGAATTGATAGCAATAAGGGATATACCCAATGTAATATACAGTGGGTGCATAAAAAGATCAACCTTATGAAGTTAGACCTACCACAAGAAGAGTTCTTGACATTTTGTAGACTAATCACGGAGAATAAAAAGCAATGACACTTGAAAAAGTCGTAGGACAAGACCGCGCGAAGGAAGTTCTCAAGCTACTCGGACATGGTTATAGACGCAGAGGTGTCATGCCCTCGGTGGGTGTCTTTGGTGGATCAGGTTTAGGAAAGACGCATCTAGTGACTGCGTGGGCGGAGGAACTCGGCGCAAAGTTGATCTATGTCAATGGCACCTCCGTCAAGGATGCCTTGGCATTCAGGGGATTCTTTCGCGAGGCACGAGAAGATCAACGGAACTACTACTTCATGTTCATTGATGAATGTCACGGACTACCAAACAAAGTCCAAGACAACCTATTGTCCGTGCTAGAAGATCCGGCAATTCTATGCACGATCGCCCCTAAGGAAATGGGGCTAGTGCGATGCGTAGATGGTTCACGTTTCATTGAGAAGGGAGACGTAATGCGCGAGGCACTACCTAAGAACATGTCGTTTGTGTTGGCCACTACCGATCCCGCACGCCTCAAAGAACCAGTCCTCAACCGACTACGTAAGGTGCATCTGGCTTCATACACGATCGATGACAAGATTCAGATTGCGATGATGCATCTAGTAACGCACGGCATGCGAAGTGACATGATAGTGTGTGAAGCATTAGCTCAACGCTCGCGTAGCATCCGTCACCTCAAGCAAGAGTTATGTGAAACTCTTATCGATATTCACACTCTCTATGGTAACAGCAACAAGGAAACATTAAAGACTCTAGATGATATTCTGGGTATTGATTCAGATGGCGCGAACGATTTGGACAAGGACTATCTAGAGTATCTCTCCGACAATAATACAGTCGGGCTAGACACCATGGCGGGTAAGCTTCGCATTGACAAGCAAGAAGTGCTCAAGCATATAGAGCCGTTCCTGTTGGAAAAGGGATGGATCGCTATTACTGGTAGAGGTCGTCGCCTCACCGAGGCTGGCTACAAGAAAATTCTGGGAGACGATTATGTCGGCACTCATTGATCTTACTGGCAAACAAATTGGCAAATGGACTGTATTAAAGGGAAATCTTGACCAAGATTATTTTATTCGATTGTGTCATCTGATAACAGATCAAAGTATTCTAATGGTAAAGAATAATGCAAAGTCCACCATGTGAGCAAGTCACCGCTGGTAAAATCGCCCGGGGTGCAATCGAGTTAGCCAAAGAGCTGTGTAGCTCTTGCATTGATGGCAAGCGACTGGACCTCTTGGTGGAAGAATACATCCGTGATGAAGGTGGCGAGCCCGCTCTTAAGGGATATCACCCCAGCTTTGCGTTCAAGCCATACGAATGGACAACGTGCATTAGTATCGACAATGATGTCGTCCATGGCGTGCCGATCAAACTGCTTGGTCCTGCACACATGATCACTATTGATCTAGTAGTGAAATATAAGGGTTGGCATGCCGACACAGCGCGCACCTTTCATCATGGCGACAAACCAGATAAAAAGCAATTCGTTGAAGCATCTAGTATGATCTTTGAAATGGCAAAGGATGCCGTAATGCCAGGACAACCCATTAGTCTATTTGGTATGATGGTTGAGCGTGGTGCAGAAACGCAAGGCTATGGAGTTATCAAAGAATATTGTGGGCATGGAATCGGCAAAAACATTCATGCTGATCCTCAAGTGCTCAACTACTACACCTCTTCAACAGAGGTATTTCAAGTCGGGCAAGCATATGCCGTCGAACCCGTTTTAGCAATTAACCCTACCTATGAGTTGGAACATCACCCACGCGATGGCTTCACTATATTCGCCGACTGTCTTGCAAGTCATAACGAAGACACGATTTTTATTGGTGCAAACGGAGCAATCAATCTTACTGGTAATCAATCATGAACGAAGAAAAAACTGAAACAACTACGACAGAAGAGGAAGAACAGAAGTTTCGACTGCGCGTTATCGTCAGCGACCAGGATGTTATCACCTTACGAAAGAAAAGTGATCCGGTCGTATTTACTATAGGTGACAGCATCGGCGATGCATTCCTAGACAGTGACACTCAAGAGCTTATCCAGGCGCTTAAAGATTACGTTGTAGAACACGATGGTTTTGGTATGGCTGGCGTACAGCTAGGTGTAACAAAGCGTGTCTTTGTAATGCGTCAACCATTCAATAGCGATCGTATCATCACAATTATCAACCCAAAGTTGATACGTGGGAACGGTCACTCTATAAAGGCTGAGGGTTGTTTCTCAGTCCCTAATCTGCCTGAGAATGTCAAGGGGGCAAGAGTCAAACGAATGAGCCGTATCTTTGTCGACTACGCGGATGAGGAGGGCACCTACCACGAGGATGAGATGTTTGTGGGTATGGACGCCAGGACATTCCAGCACGAACTGGATCATCTGGACGGATTTTTAATGCTAGATGACAACACACCAAGAGGAGAGTTTCGAGGCTGGGAACGTTTATTTTAACAAGGAGTTAATTAATTGTCAAGAAAGACCAAAGTGAGCAATTTAAGCAATATCCAACTTAAGTCACAGGTCCAAGCAAGGTCACCCAATCAGTCAGAATACCTAGAAAGCATGCAACGTAATACGTTTACGTTCGGCGTAGGGTTGGCTGGCACTGGTAAAACCTTCTTGGCAACGTGGCAAGCCATGCAAGAGCTACTGAGTGTCAAGAATAAAATCAGCCGAATTGTGGTTGTTCGACCCGTAATCGGTAATAAATTCGGAGAATCTATAGGAGCTTTGCCAGGAAGTATCGCAGAAAAAATGCTTCCCTATGGTTCTAGTGTATTAGATAATTTGAACGCCTTCTTAGATCGAGATGCTATTCATAGACTGATCGAGGATGGCACTATCGAATTTATTCCACTGACGCTCCTCAGGGGGCGCAGCCTGAATAATGCTTTCGTGATTGTAGAAGAAGCACAGAATATCAAGAAGTCAAGTAAAGGCGTATACATGGTCATGAGTCGCCTAGGTGCTCATTCAAAAATGGTATTCAATGGAGACCTGGGTCAGTCTGACCTGGGCAGTGACGAGTCTGGATTACTAGAGGCGGTACAGATTCTAAAAGAACCCCCGTTGATCAAAGGGATAGGCATTGTAGAACTATATGATCGACAAGACGTGCAACGTCATGAGTTGCTTTATGACGTAATGGAAAAATTTGGAGAATCAGATGATAACCCGTTTGATTAGGAGAAAACATGGCAACAATTAGGTTGTGTGACTGGACTAAAGAACGTCTAGGAAAAGATGAAGAGGTTTATCGGATCACCATTGCAGAACACGAATTTGAAGTTGGTGAGACTGGCATGGAAGCCCTGCTAAGTCAACTAGATGGTGAAGAAGCACCGGGACAACCCAAGGTTCAGATCGTAGAAAAGATCGTGGAGCGAGAGGCTCCGCCACCTTCCCTTACGGGGGCTTCCCCAGGAGGACTGGATGTCAAGGTCCAGGGTGACCCATTCGAGCCCGGTCCAAACTCTATGCCACAGCCACCAATGGGTGATGGAGGAAGCAAGCCATCTGCCACAGCGGATGACAATAACGGAATACCCCGTATAGAGATTCCAGACGATACAAGGAAGAAGTTAAGAACACCAACTAGCGCACAGGCGGACAAGGTGATCGAAGACTCAACCAGATTTGAAGAAGGTTCCTTACCGTCACTCACTATGGGTGGCAAGAAGCAAAAGGAAGCGATGAAAAAATTGCGCGTCATTGAAGCACAGAAGGAGAAAGACCTACAGCGCTCGGCACGCGGCGGGATCAGAGTTAATAGTGACCTTAGAGATAAGCCAGGATTTTACGACGAATGAGATCAAACATGAAACTACTACACACATTACCATTACTAGTTGTTCTTACATTGCCTAGCTGCTCAATCGTGCAATCAGCACGGGACAAGCTAGAGACCATGTCTCAGCCTGACTATCAGATATTAGTTGTTAGAATTGAGGCTACCTCTGCTCTAGGCGGAAAGAAGCTTGCCGAAGTCTTGGGCGATAGAAGCCCAATAGCGCTTGATGTCACACGTCGATTACAAACTGCTGTTAAAACAGACAGTCTAGATGTAGCTGATGTTATCAAGGGCATCGCCGATAGCTATAGCGAACAGTTAGGGCTTAGCGCAGAACACCTTGACTATATCCGTGATGGAGCGAAGATTATCGACGCTACTGTTGGACAAGTACGTCTTGGTATTGACGGCAAGTTAACCGAACGCGAAAAGGGTCTGGTCCTTGCGCTACTAGAAGGATTAGAACGCGGTTTGTCATGATTGAAGCTTGGTTCAATGAGCGCGGATATAAAGTGGTTACCGACAAAGGAGAGAGTAGATTCATTTACGACATTCCTAGTGTGGTGGCTGACAATGCGTCCGCGCGCTACGCCTGTAGGTGGATGGTGTTGAACCAAATGATGGAAGTCATCGGCGAACTAGGTGAGACAATTGAGGATAAGGATTTAGCGCTGTATACTGACAGCCGGTTGATTGAGGAATTGCAGGGTGATCTCACTCCAGACAACGAATATGCAAAAGCCTCGCTGCGATACTTTATTGAATGCGATTATGTTAAATTCCGACGGGTCGTTTTTCGCAAATGTCCAGCAACTACTATCGACAGCAAGATCAGTGAACCAGTTGATCCAAAACGATCTCAAACAGCTTGAGAAAATGTTAGCTAGCTATAATCAACTTACAGCTAAGCTAGAAGATCTTAAGCTATCGGAACCGAAACGTCAAATATGCGAAGCGTCACTATATATGTTGAAAGAAATGATGGCAGATAAGACTAGAGATATCAGACGACGCCTTCGCGCATCACAAGAATACTAACATGAAGAAAACATTCTTTATAAGCCTCTTAGCCTTACTCTTAGGTGGGTGTAGCCTGTTCGAAAAAACCCCGCAGCCTGTCATTGAAGGACAGCGTGCCGTATACCAAGGTATACTAATAGCGGAAGAAAATATTAACAAGATCATTGACCGCTATATTGCAGATAACAAAGCTGCGGTAACCTATCATGTCAACTATGTCTATGAACCTAAGATAGATTTCATTCGCCGCAATCCAGACCTGTCACGAGAACAAAAATCTGAACAAATTGCAGAACTGGAACGATTTCGACAAGCACGATTAGATGAAGTGTTTGCTGATATTGAAAGAATCGCCGAGGACATGAGATCACAGGCGATGAAGCACCACAAGGTGACTAAAAGGTTGGTAGAATCAATTTACAATTATCTATCCACTAGCCCCATCGAAGTAGACAATATTGAGTTCTGGATCGAGAAACTCAAGCAGGTTTCGGAACAGTAGAACTAACCTATTAGTGTATTATACATTTATGGATTCAGAAGCAATCAAACAAGCGTTAACAGCGTTATTAACAGATGTTGCCGCCAAGGCACGAGAAGATGCACTGGCGGGCAATTCCGACATAGGTTCTATTTTTCGCAGAGAAAGCGAAAAACTACAGAGCCTTAACCCCAAGGCAATAGAGGATGCAATCATTGCTATCAACAAAGCTACAGCAACCAAAGAAGGGACTCGTCGTCTCGTCAATGGTATTCTAGTAGCAGTGAAAGCGGCAGCACGTTTAATGGTGAGATGATGCCACAACAGCTAATAGATATTACGGGCGAAAAAATAGGATCTTGGACTGTGTTACAACGTGGATCAAACGATCAATTTGGTAAGGTAAGATGGTTGTGTCGTTGTGATTGTGGTAACGAAAGATTGGTATTATCTTCCAACCTAAGACATAATGGTAGTAACAAATGTAAGACCTGTGCTCAATGGCAAGGATGTGGTGAAATTTCATCTAAATATTGGAGTCAACTACAAAGACATGCCAAAGCCCGTGGTTATCAATTCGATATTGATATACAAGAAACTTGGAGTAAATTTCTTAGTCAAGCACGAAAATGTGCGTTGACTGGCAGATTGATACATTTTGCTAGACGATATGGACTAGATGGGCAAACTGCATCGTTAGATCGCATTGATCCTTTTCAAGGATATACTAGAAATAATATTCAATGGGTTCATAAAGATATAAATCAACTCAAAGGAAATTTAAATGAGCAAGAATTTATTAGTCTGTGTAATTTAGTAACAAGTCATCAGGCATGATCGAATACGAAAACACTGAAAGAGATGATCGCCAAGAGCGATATCAACGAAGGCGTAGCTATACTCACCAAGACATACAGGATGGTACGCCTCGCCGCCGCCGAGCCCCCTATAAAAGAGAACATGTCGACTATGACCATTACTTACAAGAAGAGGCATTAGAAGACGAATGGTTCGAGTAATAACAATTAGAGATATAAGGATTACCTATGAAGGCAGCTCTCATTTTGTCACTTGTCGCCCTTGGAATTGGTGGCACTTATTTACCACCAAAGCCCATATCTACACCTGTTGTCATTCAACAAAACAAAAATGTTAATCCATTAGAGAAGGCACGTCGTGCAACATTTTTGATTACACTACCGGATTACAATACTGGTGGCTCAGCAATTCTAGTAGGACGTAAGAAATTAGACAATGGTAAATATCGTTATACTGCACTAACAGCATATCATGTCATTGAAACAATGGCTGAAGAACTTGGAAGAGATAAAGTTAACGCGAGCCACGTAATGGAAATGATGTTTCAACCTAATTTTCATGGCAGGCCACTTAGAGTCGAATTAGCTATAGATGATATTGAATGGGCGATTCCCGCACATGATTGGGCGGCTGTTATGTTTGAAATGGAACACAAGTTGAGTTGCGTGCAGCTCATAACCGAGAAAGAGTTTAAAGCTATCAAACCATTTGAAAAGATTTATGCCGTTGGTTGCGGCGGTGGCTATGGACAGTCCTGTCGCGATGGTATTATAAGCGCAACTCATAACGAACATAAAAATATTCAGGCTCAAACAACAAGTGAATGGCCCTGGAATATTCACCCAGAAATGTTTTTTCGTCCATATATCAATGCTTGGTATGGTGATTCGGGTGGGGCTGTCTATAACAAAGAAGGTAAACTGATTGGTATTATCAATGCGTTTGGTATGGGAAGAGGTAATATACCCGCTACACATAGCACAATTGCTTTCAAAACATATTTCGTGCTAGATGTAACACAACACAGTAAGGATTTTTTCCTAGTGGAGGATTAGGATGCAGCTCAATGAAGAAATTTGGAATGCGATTAACGCAACGCCCAAACTACCTGAAGAAGTAAAGAAGACTTTGCACGTCACCATCATGCGATTGGTCGAACAGTCGAAAGCTACGCCAGTTGGTCAAAAACTCGGTGTAACTATAATGACACAGGAGGCTTCTTTGGCGGGAGACAAGATTGCGGCAAATCGCCAGAACAAGCCGCTTGCGGGCGACGCTAAGCCTAAGAGCGTGTAATGTTCAAGTGGCTAGGCAAAATCAAACTATGGCGACGCGGACCACAAGGTCCCGTCGTCCATGAGTATGGTCAGTATGTATACAAGCCAGTTATAGCCCGTGCGATCTCCGTCGTGGTGGGAGTATCGCAAGCTGAAGTGTGTTCCTGGGTCCAGAACCCAGAGATCGATCTCTATCTAAACGAAGAGTTGATCCAAGGCGCTTCATGGGCTCGAAGACGATTGGAGTCTGGCAATTACGAGATTAAAATTCCGTCGCAAGATAAGGTCTGGCGCTTTTTCATAGCCTAAACAACCCCGTTAGTGTATCATAGAAGTAGGATTGCGTCCTTATAGGAACGTTCTTTCACTCTTCTAATTGTAACAGTAACGAGGTAAAAGTATGGCTGGTAGAAGCACCCCTGTCGCAGGATCCGGCATTTCAGTTCTTAGGGAAGGTTTGACTCCGGGTAGTAGAGGACCCGTTCGAGCGTTGATGTCTAGCAACGCTGCTATTACCAACTACGAAGACATCAATTCGAAGATCGGTATTGTGCAGTCGTCCGGTTTAATTGTAACTGGTGATGCAGTTCATATCACCGGACCAGCAACTCGTTTGCGTGGTCGTCGCCAAATCATTATCCAAAATCTTGGAGCAGGCGCGGCATTCATCGGGGACTCAAGCGTGACAACCTCAGACGGATTATCCATTCCATCCGGTGACTTATTGTCTCTCAACGTACTGGATTTCGGAGACATCTTCGCAATAAGCGATGGCACTTCAGATTTGCGTATCCTGGAACTCAAGTAAACCAACTCACTTGAGTTTTTAGCTTCCGCGATAGCGGGGGACAGGAGGCAACATGGCAAGAGAAGCGTCGGTCATTGTAGGATCGGGTATCAACCCACTCAAAAAGGATCTATGTCCTAATGAGACTACACAAGAACGGCATTTGCGTGGTACTAACACCGTAGTTCTCAATCCAGAGGACGCAAGTGCGGGTTGTAGCGGTATAGTAACAGCCATCACCCTGGGTGGCGCAACCGTAAAACTACCCACCACACCGCTCAAGTACCGCCGAGCAATCTCGGTCTGTAACAACAGCACAGCGGACACGATCTATATTGGGTTTGATCCCAGCGTGTCTACCGGTACGGGTTGGCCTGTTCCTGCGGGTAACACCATCTCTATGGATATCAATGGACAGATTCTTATATATGGTGTCAGCGATGGCACCAGCACGGATGTTCGTATTCTAGAGTTGAGCTAATCAATGGGGCTAACCAACGGAGGACTAATCAATATAGGCTCGAAGAGGGCGCAGCAAGATCCGCTTGCGCTATCTGATGGTCTTGCATGTTTTACTGGATCGTTCTCTGGTGTTACAACTACATCAATCAGTCACGGACTCAACTCTTCCGATCTAGTTGTTGAATTCAAAGATAGTGCGGGCAATCTGCTGATCCCAGATACGTGGTCTATCACTAATCTCAATGTCATTGAAGCCGAGTTCTCTCCTGCCGCAACAGGCAATGTTACCATCATTGCTTGTATTGAAAGTGGCCTTGCACCCATTCGCGCTGGCGTTCTTATTCTAGAGAGTCTGTCGGGTATCATTGATCTTGATTCACCTAATGGCAGTATTGATATTTCAACTAGCGGACAGGTCATTAACCTTAACGCTATTTTTACATCAACTTCAGGCGCGCTATTAGAACAAAAATGCAGAGATATTGACATCCTTAGTGGCCTCATTGGCGTCGGCGGCGGCAGTGGCACTCCTGTTGATTCAAGACCGGCAACTGGTGTTATCATTCCAGATGCGGATTGTGTCTATGATCTGGGTACAACAGCACTACGTTGGGGTGCCCTACACGCATGCAGTGGCGTCTTCAGAGATCGTCCTACCGTTAATGGCAGTGGAGTCCTGTTGATAGGAGAAGCCGCGGGGGCCGGAGTCACCTCGCTTAACGTACTATCAGGTATCATTGACTTAGTAGGAACGGATGGCACAATTATTGTTACACCTAGCGGTAACGATATAGCGTTACGTGTTGATCCATTTTTCTTACAGGAAAAAATAAATCTTAGTGGTGTTGTACGACTATCTGTAGCTTCAGATTCACCATTTCAAAGCACAACATCAAAGACTTTAGTTGAAGCACTTACTGCAACATTTGATGTAGAAT
>SDBT01016053.1_pt1 | contig 11875 bp, 9 predicted proteins | sample 2277101 | NCBI WGS metagenome assembly SDBT01 (sample SAMN10404973, study PRJNA504765) | marine sediment metagenome | isolation source: marine sediment core GS10_PC15, 103 cmbsf | place: Arctic Ocean: Southern Knipovich Ridge | collected 2010
CCCTTGTTGCCTCAGGTAAGGGACGTGAATCCAATAACTCGCATTGCTTACTAAATTCCGCACTTTCTTAAAAAGATATTGATGGGCCGGAATATTAACCGGCTGTCCATCGATCATACCCCTTCGGGCATGAACTTAGGCCCGCCTAACCCTTGGATGATTGTCATTGCCAAGGAAACCTTAGGCTTTCGGTGGAGAGGGATCTCACCTCTCTTGCGGTTACTCATACCAACATTCTCACTCCCATGCTCTCCACTAAACCTCACAGTTTAGCTTCATCAAACAAAGGACGCTCCCCTACCACGCCTATTAATAAAAATAGACATCCACATCTTCGGTATTAAACTTGAGCCCCCTACATCTTCGGCGCAGATTCTCATCAGGTAGTAAGCTATTACGCACTTTTTAAAGGATAGCTGCCTCTAAGCAAACCTTCTAACTATCAAAGAAAATCCACCTCCTTATCACACTTAGTTTAAATTTAGGGACCTTAGATTGTGGTCTGGGCTGTTTCCCTCTCGACCATGGAACTTAGCTCCCACAGTCTGACTCCTGCTTAATTTTACGGTATTCGGAGTTTGGTTAGCTTATCTGGGTAAACCCAAGGATAAACCGTCCAGTGCTCTACCCCCGTAAAACAAAAATAGCAGGGCTAGCCCTAAAGCTATTTCGGGGAGAACCAGCTATTACCAAGCTCGATTAGCCTTTCACTCCTTACCACAACTCATCCCAGAGAATTGCACGACTCACGGGTTCGGGCCTCCCTTCGGCTTTCGCCAAAGTTCACCCTGGTCATGGTAAGCTCGCCTGGCTTCGGGTCTTAAATAAGCAACATAAAATTTCGCGCTATTAACACTTGCTTTCGCTACGCCTACGCTCCATAAGAGCTTAGACAAGCTGCTTATTTAAACTCGTTGGTTCATTCTGCAAAAGGCACGCAGTCACCGTGCAAGCACGGCTCCTACTCCTTGTAAGTAAATGGTTTCAGGTACTATTTCACCGGGGTCACCCCCCTACTTTTCACCTTTCCCTCACGGTACTGGTTCACTATCGGTGAGTGGGTAGTATTTAGCCTTGGCTGTTAGTACAGCCGGATTCCCACAGGGCTATCATTTCCTATGGTACTCAGGAATAATAATCAAGAAGTGTTATTATTTTTCATTTACAGGGCTATCACCTTGTATCGCCACCCTTTCCAGGGATGTTCAACTAAATAATAACTTTTTGCCTTCTCGGGATAAATCCCTATTACTATCCTACAACCCCCATAAATGCAAGCACTTATAGGTTTGGGCTCTTCCCTTTTCGCTCGCCACTACTAAGGGAATATCGTTGCAATAAAGCAACATTTTTTTCTCTTCCTCTGGTTACTAGAATGTTTTACTTCACCAGGTTCGCATCCTGCCACAAGGACAGGATAACATGGGTTTACCATATTGTGTTTCCACATTCGGAAATCTCCGGGTCAAAGGTTGTTAAGCACCTCACCGAAGCTTATCGCAGCCACACCACGTCCTTCATCGCCTCCCACTCCCAAGGCATCCACCATCTACTTATAAATTCAGCCAACAATTATTATTAACCACATAGAAAATATAACAATTATTGTTTTAAGACTTCCTAGTCAATAATCTTTATCGAAAAATTATTGTTCAGTAAGTCTTGAAGCAACACCTGTTGCTTCTTATGTTTTCCATATTAGCCCCACCCGAATAAACTTTATGATCAAAGTAATCAAGTGCAGCCCATAGAAAAAAACGGGTTCGCTGAAACCTATTCTTGTCTATGAAATTGGAAAGATCGCCAGACCCCGTAGGGCCTCATTCAATTAAAAAACACTTCTTAAAAGAAGCGCCTGATTGGGACGAAGACAATTGATTGTCTTCGTCGAACATTTTAGGCAAAGCTCCTCTCGGAGCCGTTAAAAAATGTTCAGGGTTCTGGTTTGTAGTCAAACCAGAACTACAGGTTCGTATGGCCAGTTAGCCGCTTCTTTTATGTTTTGTTATTTGAATGGTTATCATGGTTCCTATTCTAGCAAATTAAGAAATAAAGTCAAGCCCCCTGCCTTGGACCGGGCAGGGGGCTCAGAGATGGTTCCAGAACTCTTTCTACTACAATTTATTCTTTTTGGGTTCAAGACAATTGATTGTCTTGAACGGGTATTTTAGGCGTAGCTCTGCGGAGCCGTTAAAAAATACCCAGGTCTCACGAACGGCTTCGTCAAACTGCGACAATGATGTAGTTCTGGTTTTATTAAAAACCAGAACCCCTGAATGTTTCTTAACGGCTCCGCAGGAGCTCCGCCTAAAACATTCGTAAAAGCCAATCAATTGGCTTTTACCCCCGTAGCTCTGCTACACTTCAAACCTTTTTACTTGTTTTCCTTGCCTCGCACAAAAATAATTAAATTTTCGTCACGAAAGAGTTCTGGTACCATCTCAGGTCCACGAAATTAAATTTTAAAATTTAATTTTTCGCTTGATTTATGTATTCTCTACTCTCTCATCTTAGCTCGCATATCTTCTAAGGTTTCTCTGGCTAGGTCTCTACCACCTAAGCCAAAAGCAATAGCAGCACTAACTACTATTAAAGCTACAAAACCGCTCACGATTATTTGAACGATTTCAGCACCTACACCAAGCTGTGAAAGAATCATTAAACCAGCAAAAATCCAGATAGCCCAACGTACAACAGCACCAACCAAGTTAACGTAACTGACATTCATCTTACTGACTACTGCCTTGATTAATTTCTCAGCAAATTCGCCAATAATTACGCCAACTACAAAGATGGCAGCTGCTACTACTAGATTAGGTAACCAACCAACAATTGTTCCTAAGAAAATTGCAAATTGATTCAAGCCTAATATCTCTACTGCCGCAGACAAGAAAACAATTACCAAAATCCACTTAACTAAACCGCCCAAGAAAGATGACATCTCCATCTTGAAATCAGCTTTCTCTAAAGCCTCATCCCATTTTGTTTTTTCGAAGATTTTATCAAACTTAGCACGCTTTAAGATCTCAGTAATAATTCTACCTACCCATACAGCAATAATCCAGCCAATTACAAATACGATAATGGCACCAACTAACTCAGGGATAAAGTTCAAAAACCCACCCCATAAATCTTGTAACTTTTCAATTGTCACGCTTGACCATTCTTGAAGTATTGTCATGATTATAATTTTATTTAATAAAATTAAAAATAACTCAAAATCTTTTGTGTCTTTCGACCTTTAATTAAAAACTTGTTTCATTACTCTATTATAAAACAAATGTCCAATACAACAAACCCCCTCCCCTGTGGATAACTTTTAAGAGTCTTTTTTCAGTTCAATAAATGCTTTTTTATCTAAAACAACTATTAAGTTATTATGATTTTGTAAAATAGAGGCAGGAACTTCTTCAGTAATTGACCCAGTTAAGGCTTTACTCACTATCTCTGCTTTATTACTACCAGAGGCTAATAAAATAATTTGTTTAGCTTGCATAATTGTAGCCAGCCCCATAGTCATAGCTTGTTTAGGTACACTATTACTATTTTCAAAAAAACGACTGTTATCTTTTATTGTTTGCTTAGTCAGATCAACAAGCCGAGTACGAGAATCAAAAGCAGAACATGGTTCATTAAAACCAATATGTCCATTAGAGCCAATACCTAAAATCTGTAAATCAATACCTCCTTTTTCTTTCATTTTATCTTCGTACCACTGGCAATGTTTAAAGCGAGAAATAAGTCGCAGTAAAGCATTTCTCTTATAGAAAATAGGTTCGTATATGATATAAGCACGCTTTCGTCCCTGATCATCTATAAGATATGAACGAATTTCAGAATCATCTTCGTCGGCTTCTTTCCTCCAACCAGAAGGTAATTCCGCATACTGAAATAAAGGATCACCTTCAACTACAGCACCGAATACGACGCCTGCTGCCTCCAAAATGGCTCTAGCATCATAATGATGATTACTGAGCATATCAGTTGGCAGGGTATCACTTGCTAAAAATGACTGCTGTCCTTTAGCTTCCTGCCGTAAGATTTCTTGACCTACTTTTGAATCACCTGTTGGTAACATAACACCCAAAGTATTTCGTGAAGTATTTTCTGGGGCTTTCTTTTTTGTATCCACGATTATCTCCTTTCTATTAGTGTGTCCAGTTTACAATTTTCTGCTTATATAATAGCATTTTATATCGACTCTGTCAAGCCAGCTTAAATTTCTATCTAATCAAAAAGCCAAACTTTCACATTTGGCAAAAAAAAATAAGGTTAAACAAAACACCGCGCGTAGCGTGGCGACGGGGATAATTTTCTCCCGAATTCAGATATGTGGACCGTGCCGGATTCGAACCGGCCACCTCTGGAATGCAAAACCAGTGCTCTACCAAAATGAGCTAACGGCCCTAAAATTTACTTTCCATCTTGAACTGTGGGCAGAGAGGGACTCGAACCCCCGACCTCATTCTTATCAGGAATGCGCTCTAAACCGCCTGAGCTACCTGCCCTTATTTACATCATAGCAAAAAAGTGTGGAAAATCAAGATAACAAGCAAAAAACAGAGGTTAGACCTCTGTTTTTTGCTTGTTTAGTACTTTTAGTTTCTCTGAATTGTTCCGAACGAGCCGTTCTTTAAGGTACTACGGCAAACACCCTAAGGTTAAAAATAGAATTCTCAATTTTCAACTTTAATCAACCAAAAATAAAAATAGAAATGATCCACGAACAGCTTCCGCTACTCGTGCCTTGTTCATGTTGTTCCCAATGTTTCCATGGGCACGGACTATATCTTCACCCAACTTTAATAAATTAAAATTGGGGCCAACGTGTAATAATGGTTTAAAAAGCCACTATTAAACCTAATAAAAGGTTAAGTCTCTACGGGGTCAATCTATTATGATAGATGACTTCCCTCGGTATTACCTAAAATAGGCTTCACCGATATAGTTGGATTTTTCTATTACCTTACGGTAATAGGTCGCAAGATTTGTTTCATAATTCACGACTTCGCCCTAGTTACTGAATCCACCTTAGTTCCCCTTGCGAGGCGCTTCGGGTGTTCCCAGCTTCTCTGGCGTGACGGGCAGTGAGTACAAGAGCAAGTGACATATTCATCGCAGCATAGCTGATCTGCGATTACTAGCGATTCCAACTTCATGAGGTCGAGTTGCAGACCTCAATCCGAACTGAGACTGGTTTTGGTGGGATTAGCTCCACCTTACGGTATCGCAACCCATTGTACCAGCCATTGTATCACGTGTGCGGCCCAGGGCGTAAGGGTCATGCTGATTTGGTGTTGTCCTCGCCTTCCTCCAGGTTGGCCCTGGCAGTCTCCCATGACAAATAAAACATAGGATAAGGGTTTCGCAGGTTTCCCCATTTAAGGATGCACCTCACGGCACCTGCTGACAACTATAATATCTATGATTCCTCATAGTACGGACTATATCATCTCCGACATTACGTCGGAGCCAACGTGTAATGATAGGTTGACTACCATTAAGTTTCTTAATGACCTAAGAAACTAAGTCTCTACGGGGTACAAATACTAATTTTTGTAATTTTGAAGAATAAGGCAAAACTTGTTTCACAAATTTATCTGAATCATAGCGCGATACATACAAACAAAATGTATTAGCACTTTTATAATAATAAATGCTTATTCTTTGAATGCCTATCTTTAATAATAATTCCTTATCAATCTCTGCATCTTTTTTATATGTATAAACAATACGACAATCTTTTCTCAAACCCTTGTCTATTGAGCCATCTCCATCAAAACGACCGGCAATATACGCTCTTATAACACTTGGTTTTTCAAAGCTTGCTTGTTTATTTTTCGCCTTCAAAAATTCTCTAACTAATGGTCTACTATTAACATAAAGATGATAAGCAATCTTTGTTGCCTTCTCAGAGAGATATTCTCTTACTATCTTTACCGCTCGTACAAGTTCTTTATCAGGATAACATCTATACCTAGTTGGATAATAAACCCTTAGCCTTAACCTCTCTGTAGGAAAACGTTTTTTAAAAAAATTTAAAAATTTTTCTATTAAAACAACGTTTGTATTACTTATCCCTAATGAACTAGTAAAATGATATTTATCGGCACTCCAAAGACCTAAGATATAAGCATCTTTTTTATTAGTCAAAAAATCACAAAAATTAGTATTTGTACTTCCCACGGTATTACCCATTACAATAATTATACCATAATTCGGGTTTCACCGTTATCAGTTGGTTTTGCAATCCGCTTTGCAACGGAAAGGGTCATCGTAATAACCATGCAACACCTGTCTTAGCGGTCCGAAGAGGGCCGGCGTTTCTGCCAGCTTTCCACTAAGATGTCAAGCCCTGGTAAGGTTTTCGCTTAGAGTCGAATTAAGCCACGTGATCCACCGCTTGTGTAGCTCCCCGTCTATTCCTTTGAGTTTCACGCTTGCGCGCGTACTTCCCAGGCGGGATACTTAACGCGTTAGCTTCGCCAGTGAAAGGGTCGATACTTCCACCAGCCAGTATCCATAGTTTACAGCTAGGACTACCAAGGTATCTAATCTTGTTCGCTACCCTAGCTTTCGTCATTCAGCGTCAGAACTGCCCCAGTTAGCTGCCTTCGCTTTTGGTATTCCGCACGATATCAACGGATTCCACCCCTACACCGTACGTTCTGCTAACCTCTGACATCCTCTAGTTTAGAAGTATCTATGGCAGCCTTTGGGTTAAGCCCAAAGATTTAACCACAGACTTTCTAAACCGCCTTAAGACTCTTTACGCCCAGTAAATCCGGACAACGTTTGAGGGTCATGTATTACCGATGCTTCTGGCACATGATTAGCCCCCCCTTATTCTTCAGGTACGCTCAATAAAAACTTGTTCCCTGATAAAAGCGGTTTACAATCAAATAGATCGTCTTCCCGCATGCGGCGTCGCTCCATCAGACTTTCGTCCATTGTGGAAGATTCTCGACTGCAGCCACCCGTAGGTGTATGGGCAGTGTCTCAGTCCCATTGTTGGGGGTCACGCTCTCACGCCCCCTACCCGTCATCGCCTTGGTGAGCCATTACCTCACCAACAAGCTGATAGGACGCGGACCCATCCCAAAGCGTTAAAACTTTACCTTTCTCCTAATACAGAGAAGGACTATCAAGAATTACCCCAGATTTCTCCGGGCTATGCTTGACTTTGGGGTTGATTGTCCACGCGTTACTAACCCGTTTGCCGGTCCCCCGAAGGGTCCCTTGACTTGCATGCCTTATCCACGCCGCCAACGTTCGTCCTGAGCCAGGATCAAACTCTCAATAAAGTTAAGATTTATCTCAAATTGAGATAACTCTCAACACAGTTCCTATTCGGAACAATTCAGAATAACTAAAATTATTCTTCATGTTTAACAAAGCATTTTTCCACGGAAACCGGGGACGATCTCCTAAAATGCTTACTCAATAAAGACAACGATTGTCTTTATACTCAGAAAAACCAGAGTTTTTTTATCGAAAAAAACTCATATTGGCTTGACTTACTTTGCTCCTCACACAAGAAACAAAGCAAGAAAAAAATACTAAAATACTATTAAGTTGGAATGAACAACTTCATTACTCTATACTACTTATTTACCATTCAATGTCAACACCTTTATTAATTTCTAATTTTCAATTTTAAAAAAATACAAGAGTAAACCGAGTTCACTCTTGCATAAGTTGTTCGTAAGTTTTCTATTACTTTCCTCTAAACCGATCTAGTAAACCCTGTAGCTCTTTATCAAGATTTACAATATTGGAATCAAAATGACAAAAATCAAGGTCTAGCTCCTTATTTGCTAGCTTCTCTAATGTTATTTCCTCCTCTTCACAAGCTTGACACATTTCTTCAAGCTTTCTCAAGAAACTATCAAGTAATGTTTCCAAAATACATGGAAATCTCTTTTTCAAATCTGGTTTTGTAGACTTTTTGAAGCGTAACCAAATCACTAATTTTTTTGTTAACACACCTAATTTAGGTTTTTCTTTTTCCATCTCTTCTCCAATCCAATTATATTTTGAAATCCTGATACAATAAATCTAAACAATACCCCCCCTAATACATGGACTACATTACAATACATCTAGAAATATGTCAATACCAACTGGGCAGTGGTCAGAGCCAAGGGTTTGGGGCTGGATAAAAGCCTTGTTTAGTTTGGGCACTAAGTCTTTAGATACAAAGCAATAATCAATGCGCCAGCCAATGTTACGCACCCGAGCATTAGCCCAATGCGTCCACCAAGTATAGGCGTCTTTTTTGTCAGGATGCAAATGGCGAAAACTATCCACGAATCCAAGCGTGAGCAACTTATCAATCTTCTCTCGCTCAGCTGGAGTAAATCCATGCTTCTTTGCATTCTCTTTTGGCCTAGCCAAATCAATCTCCCTATGAGCAATATTAAAATCCCCCACCAAAACCATTGGAAGGAGTTCAACTCCTTCCACCCGCTTATGGAAGGAGTTCAACTCCTTCCAATTATCGAAAATATGGTCGTAGCTGGCTAGTTTATCAGCCATATTTTTTTTAGCAGTTGCCTCGCTACCTCCACCGTTAATCATATAAAAATTAATTAAGGTAAATTTCTTGAATTTTAAAATTTGCACTCTCCCCTCTTGATCAAATCTACTAAAGCCAGTCCCCTGCTCCACAGAAATCGGTTTCTCTTTGCAAAAAACAGCTGTACCAGCATAACCTGGCTTGTCTGCTGGATTAAAATATTTATAATACCCAGGCAAGTTTAATAATTCTTCTGGCACTTGCTCCTCTTTCGCCTTAATTTCCTGCAAGCAAACCACATCCGCATCTTGCACGCGAAACCAATCCAAAAACCCCTTACCATAAACCGCACGTATTCCATTTATATTCCAACTTATTATCTTCATATACTTTATTACATTATTACATTATTCTAACAAAAAATCGCTACAATAGCGATTCTTCGTATTTCCAAAGCTTTAAAAAATTAATAATCAAGTTGCAATCCCATCTTCCCAGCAATTTGCTCAATCCATTTCTCATGTCTACTTAATTGATGCTTTACAGTAGTATATTCTATCTTTAAATCACTAACTGCTTTAACTAACTGATCTATAGAGTTAGTTAGGTTATTGATACTTTGACGTAAATCAACAAACTCTTGTTTAATCTCTGTTTTAAAACCGTCAAATTCTTCTAAACTAACAAAATTCATTGCCAAACTTTCTACATCTTGTTTGGTAGCTGTATTTTGAAATTTCTTATCCAAATATTCAACTAATTCTTTATAATCTTCATCCATATGTTCCCATTATACTTTTATCAAAACCACTGTCAACTATGTTCCGTAGCTTGAACACCTATTAAGCTACTTTGCCATAGCGCGTTGTCGGAGATTGGCGGGCATTTTTTCAATGGCGTAGTGCAGGGCAGTGCGGGGCATCCAGTTTTTGCGTTGTAAAACAAACTCAAAAACTTGTTTTTGATATTTATTAGACGCCTCTTTAAGCATCCAGCCATAACCTTTTTGTACTAAGTCGTCTTTGTCCATTAGTAATAACTCGGCTATCTCAAACACATATCTAAGTGCAGACGGACCACCTTGTTTAACAAATGGAATTAAAATAACAGCTGCTCCCCTTTTCATCCATCGGTTATCACTTTTTACCCACTCTCTTTTAATCCGAGACAAAAACTCTGGAAACTTTATTAATAATTTACCAAACGCATGAGTACAAAAATCATCACACTTAGCCCAATTATTTACATATGTATCTAACCATTTTTCAAAAATCTCAAAATCTGTTTTCTCATATTGTTTTTTTAGATTCCTCGCCCAGCCAAAAGCAATAATGGATTCTTCCATAACATCAGACTCCAGTAGCCCCTCACATAAAGCAAAAATCTCTTGCTTGCTCAAACCTTTAACTTGAGTAAAATACTTTTTAGCTATTTTCCGTACATGTGGCGTACGCACGCCATAATTTTTTATCTCTCCACTAAAATACTTAATAAACCCCTTCTTATATATAGGGTCCACATTCTGCTGGAGCTCCCCTCTTAATTGTTCAATAACTTTTGGCATAATCACATTTTTTTAAATTCAAAAGGAGAATTTTTATACTCCCAATTATTAATTAAAGGGGCAAACTCCTCTTGTAGCTCTAAGTATTCATCTTTCATTAATAAAACTAAAATAGTATCTGGATAAAGCTCTCTAAACTTCTTGTCCCTTATTTCTGAATACTTCCACATAAAGTTTTTGACTTCTATATAGAAATCGTATTCTGGCAAATAAAAATCTGGAGTGTAAGTCTGAGTTTTTAAATTAAAAGTTTTTAGTTCGTGTACCCACTCAATATTAAGATAATTAAAAAGCCGGGCTACATTAGCTTCCCAGCGACTGTAAAAATACGTATGGTTATTAATATCCTTACGAATACCTGCTTTGCCTCGAGAGGCCTTAGGTGAAGTTGGCTTTCCTCCGATCACTGCCATAGCACATTGAATAGAGCAAAATTTCTTACGTTCATAACGCTCGCAAAAAAATTTCTTATTACATTTAGGGTTAACACAGATACGCTCAGCTAGTGGCACTTTTCTTATCCCCTTATATGGATTTGGTGTACCTTCTAATGCTTGAGAAATTTTTAACCTCACACTCTCTGGTCTTGGTCCCCTTTTAATATTATTTACTTTGGCAGCACAACTACTACCACAATAAACTTTTTGATCACTCTTCTTAACTTGAAAAATATTCTTACATCCATCTCTAGCACATACTCTTTCTTCTTGATTATAACGAAAATCAAAAAGACCTTTCTTCCAGCTTTCCTTCATTTTTTGACTTTGCAATTCCCTATACTCTTTAGAATTATAAAAATCGTGCTTCATGGAGCCTCCTTTCAGAATCGGACTGAAGTAAATGGTTTACAAAACCATTGCTTTACCACTAAGCTAAGGAGGCACTATAAATTCTACTTCCTTCTGATGTCTGTCCAATAACTGTGTTCTTCATCTACTTTATTGGCTTGGCTAACCTTCTCGTGTTTAAAATCTACTTTTTCAGCATGCTTTAGTTCATGAACAGCACGCTTCATTAAAACAGCTGGTGCTTTAACAGCTTTAAACAAACGGGCTCCTACTCGCCAGTTAGCACTGCCAGCTGTTTCAGGCAACCGAACTAATTGAGGCATTTTGCGAACCATCATTAACATTACCCCACCTACACTAAGTACAGTAATTAATTGTAAAAAAAATAGAAACATAAAATGTTAGGGGTCAGACCCCTTGTGCTGTGGATAAGTGACAAGTTAAATTTCAAAACGGGCAAATTTACCTATTTCAACTTTTTCGCCTGTTTTAGCTTTAACTTCATCTACTAAATCAGCAATTGTTTTAGAAGTATCTTTAACCCATTCTTGAGATAGTAAAGAAACCTCTTTTTTATACTTAGCCAATTTACCCTCAATTACTTTATTTAAAATTTCTTTAGGTTTGCCAGAGTCTTCCATTTGCTTAGTATAAATCTTTTTCTCACCATCTAAAAACTCTTCAGGAATTTCATCTTCATTAACAAACAATGGCTTAGCAGCCGTAATATGTAAACAAAGCTCATGTGCTAAATTAGTAAAGTCATCTGACTTAGCCACAAAATCTGTTTCACACAATAGTTGAACCAACACGCCAATTCTACCGCCAGAATGAGTATAAGTAGCACAAAGCCCTTTACCAGCTACTCTACCTTCTCTGCCTTTAACCATTTCTTTGCCTTTTTCACGCAAAATCTCCTTGGCTCTTTTAAGATCACCCTTGGCTTCGTCTAAAGCTTTTTTGCACTCCATCATAGAAATGCCTGTTTCGTCTCTTAATTGTTTT
>SDBT01016054.1_pt1 | contig 11875 bp, 7 predicted proteins | sample 2277101 | NCBI WGS metagenome assembly SDBT01 (sample SAMN10404973, study PRJNA504765) | marine sediment metagenome | isolation source: marine sediment core GS10_PC15, 103 cmbsf | place: Arctic Ocean: Southern Knipovich Ridge | collected 2010
AACCGTTTATGCGAAAGTGGAATCAGGATGGCACGGTAGATGTTGGTGTTGATTATTCATTTTGCCATAAAGCAAAGAAAGTTGGTTTTAAGATTTGGTCACATTTTGATTATCCTTGTCATCATTTTAATGAAGTCAGTTTAATTGAAGTGATCCAAGCAATGAATGGAATAAAATGTTAAAATTTCTGAAAAAAATAAGTTTTGTTTACATGGCTGATACTCCTTGGTGTGGTAATGATGCCGATAAATTATATTTACAAAGTGGTCAATTTACATCGACTTTGAAAACTAGTGAAGATATCAATACTATTGATGATGGTCCACAAGGTATAACTTGGGATGGTACTAACACACCTTGGTGTGGCGTTGAAGCTAAAAAATTATATTTAACAAGCGGACAATTTACTTCTACTATTAAAGATAGTGAAAATATTAGTACTCCCCCATCAGGAATATCTTGGGATGGTACTAATACTCCATGGATTGGTAGCACATTTGATAAATTATATCTTCAATCAGGTCAATTTACTTCTACTATTAAAGATAGTGAAGGTATTAATGGTATTGATGGCGGCCCATCAGGAATATCTTATGATGGTACTGATACACCTTGGTGCGGTACTTGGGGTTGGAAATTATACCTTCAATCAGGTCAATTTACTTCTACTATTAAAGATAGCGAACTTGTTAGTGGTATTGATTCTAATCCAACAGGTATATCTTGGGACGGCACTAATACTCCATGGACTGGTACTGAAGCTAAAAAATTATATTTACAAAGTGGACAATTTACTTCTACACTTAAAGATAGTGAATATGTTGGTGGTATTGATGCTATTTCTTCAGATATTTGTACTAATGATGTTAATAATAGATTAGGTGCTGGAAATATTTATGAAGAATCAGTTTCTAATAATATAACATTAGGTCAATCTAATGATGATATTGCAGTTTATAGTCGATTACGTTCTAATAATATTACATTAGGACAATCCAATGATGATACTTATGTTTATATACGCTCAACCTTTAGTACTATTTTATTATGTCAAAACAATGCTTCATTCCAAGCAACAACAATTGCATATATAAATACTAGTCAATTAAGGCAAACATTATTTTTCAATCATCAATTAGTAATTGATAAAATATTTGGTTTAGCGGCGCCGCAAACATGTAGACAAAATCTGCCACGATGGATTTTCGCATCAGCATCTAAATATTTTAGTAGTGTTGCGACAAATAACGGTCTACATTATTTTGTTGAGGGCACAACTCGAAAAACTAAAGAGCATCAAAAATATATTGAGTTTCGTTTAGATGGGCCACACTTCACACAACTCAGCAAAAATTACTATCGTATTGATGTTGAAATTAATATTCTTTGGTCATTTAATCAGGATGATGAAGATTTTCATGAGCCTGAAAGATTGAAGGGTATTTTAATAGATGCTATGCAAGATATTTGTATTTACAAATATGGCGATGGTCCTTACGATGATGATAGTTTTGTGGACACTTTACAATTAAAACAAGATAATCGTACATCTACACGAGCTAATAATTTTGGGCAAGTGAGAAAGGATGTTAGATTAATGCAAGGGACGGTAGAAGGTACTTACTCAATGTTGTACTCTTGTTAAGGGAAAACAATGTCAAAATTCACTGAATGGTCTAAGAAAACTGAAATTCCGGTTTGGATCTTTTTTGTCGCATCTGTTGTTATTGTAATTGTGGTTTTGAAAGTTTTACTGTAAACTGAACTAGGACAGGTAAATCCTAGGTACTAATAACTTCGAGGAGAAACAAATGTTCTTGAAATCAAAGTCTCAATTAGTTTGTTATGCCCCTATTGATCTGAAGAAAGCAGATATTTACATTCGTGATGGTTTTGATAATACGACTAATACGCCAACTTCGACCGATATTGAACCTATCGGAGAAACGGATATTGCTCTTAGTAATATGGATACTGTTGTCCCTGATCCGGCTGTTAGTACGGGTGTTTCAGTGAAGTTCGGTTCGGATACTCAGGAGTACACGGTAACCGCGCGTACGCTCGGTAGTGGGACTAATGAAGTTCAATCAGTTGAGATTGATGATGATGTTAGTGGTGGAACGTTTACGTTGACATATGCTGGTTATACTACTGGTACAATCGCTTATAATGCTTCGGCCGCGGTTGTTGAAGCTGCTCTTGAAGCATTAAATAGTGTCGGTCTTGGTGCTGTCACTGTTACTGGTTCTTCACCGATTTGGACAGTAACTTTTACCGGTACGCTTGCTAATACTAATGTTGCTTTGTTAACCGGTGATGGCGCTTTACTTACTGGTGGTAGTGTTTCTGATATTCAAATCGCTGAGACGGTCGCTGGTGTTGCTGCTGTTGCTGAAATTCAGACGATTACGGCAGGTACTGCTATGACTAGTGGTACTTGGACGATTACTTTTAAAGGTGATACGACTGGGCTTATTGAGTGGGATGCTGATGAAGTCGCTGTTGAATTAGCTGTTGAATCTTTAGACAGTGTTGCACAAGGTGAAATTACTGTTGCAGTTGGTTCGGGTACTTGGCCTCAAGTAAATGCCACTTTGACTTTCACATTCAGTGGCGCTCTTGTTGGTGTTCAGCCATTAATGACTGAGGATGATGATTCTACTGATGGTGTTCTTACGATTACTGAAACTACTCCGGGTGTCGCTGGTGTTGCTGAAATTAATACGATCGGTATTAATGATTCGACTACGGGTGGTACGTTTACTTTGACTCAAAATGCAAATGAAACTGCGCCGATTCTTTACAATGCCACTGCTGCTAATATTGAAGCCGCTTTGGAAGCTGCACCTGTTAGTTTATCCGTTGCTGTAACAGGTGGTCCTGGTCCGGAAACTGATTGGGTCATCACCTACGATGCCACGGGTACGCAAACCGCAATAACTGGTGATGGTACGAATTTAACAGGTGGTTCTGCTACTAATGTTAGTATTGTTGAAATGACTCCCGGTGTTACTGGGACTGGTACAACTTTAATTACCATTACTCCCGCTTTAATTGTTGCAACGACTGCTAGTGGTAGTGTAACTTTTGGTGGTCGAAAATTGGAAGTCAAGGTTGGTGAAGGTAATTTAACTTTTACTGAACCTGCACCGAGGGAATATGTAAAGAATCGTGGATTATTGGATACAGTGCGAAATGCTGATGAAGAGCCGATGGATGTGTCATTTGACTTTGTTTGGGAATTTCTTTCTGCAGTCGGTAATAGTGCAACGCCTACGCTTAAAGAAGTTTTGAAGCAAACTGGTGAAGCTTCAACATGGCTTTCGACTTCTAGTGATGCTTGTGAACCGTATTGTATTAATATTGAAATTGCTTATGATCCTGCTTGTGGTGGTGCAAATACTGAATTAATTGAACTCAATGAATTTCGCTATGAAACTCTTGAACATAATGTGCGTGATGCTCAAATCTCTTGCACCGGGAAGTGTAATGTGATTGAAGCCGTTGAAACCCGTGGTGCATAAACATGAAGATTCGAGGTAAAAAAATTGAAGGTGCGAATGAAGTTTTTATTGTGATTCCACGTGCTTCGAGTGAAGATATTGTCCTCAAAGCACGAGCTGTACTTGATATGACACCATTTGAAGATATGTGTCCACCGCCTACGCCACCTAGCAAGATGCTCGCAGGTGGTAAAGAGGTAAAGAATTTCAAAGATTCTGGATTTTTATCGCAACTTGATAATTATGCTGTAAAACGATTAAGTTGGATTGTTCTTACTTCACTTGAAGCTACTGAGAATTTAGAGTGGGATAAAGTTGATTTAAGTGATCCAACTACGTGGAATAATTTTCGTGATGAAATGCAAAAAGCTGGTTTCAGTAGTGTCGAGATTCAACGTGTTGTGGCTGAATGTATTAATGTAAATGCACTTAATGAAGATAAAATTGAAGAAGCACGTGAACGTTTTTTACTAGAAGCCCAAGAACTAAACGAAGAATAAGTCTTCCTGATGGAAGGACGGAAGATTATATCATCTGGCGATCTTGTGAGCGTTTCAATATAAGACCGTTAGATGTCAAAGATTCTTGGGAAAATTGTAATGTGATGACACAAGCGGCATTAATTGCTTATAACCAAATTCGAGAACTTGAAGAATTACAAATCATGGCAAAGATGTTCTCATGAGATTTACAGGACATTACACAGGGATTGGATTCGATCTTTTCGAATACAAGCGACAACTTAATGACTACTTGGTCGAAATCCTACATGAGGGTGCCAAGGCTTGGTTAAAAGCTGTTGCTGGTCGGGGAGGTCGAGTTCCCCTGTGGTCCGGTATGGCTCGTGCTTCATTATTAGAAATAAGTGAATTAATTGATGGTACAGTAGTTTTAACACCACTTAAGGCCCCAAGTCGCGTACCACAAGGTCGATCTTTAGGTAAAGCGACACAAAAAATTTCAGAAACAAAAGTTGATATTACTATTGAAACTTCTGTCCCACATTACACATTACAAGAACGTCAAAATGTTGGAGTTAGTCCACGAGCACCGTGGTACTCATTGGCTGCCGGTATAATTGCTTTCCAACTTGCAACAAAAGATGCTAAACTTACTAAACCCGCATTTAGTCCATTAAAAATGGAGATATAATAATGCCAGAAGAATCTCTCAAAACAGTATTGGGTTTCGAAGCAAAAGGTGCTATCAGAACTATTAATAGTCTGGCCAAAGCTATTAATAATTATAATATGTCATTATTTCGGGCAACAATAATTACGCAAAAATATAATCAAGTTGCGCGTAAAGTTGATGCTCAATTTACAAAACAAAGTGCTGCGATGAAGGGCGCCGCATCGGCACAAAGTAATTTGACAGCACAATCTAAGAGAGGAAATGCAGCTCTCAAAGAAGCCGGAACACAAACTGAAACATTATCAAGACAAACTAAAAAATTAGCTAAAGATGTAGACAAATCCGGTAAACAACTAATTTTGAGTTGGCAAAGTGTTATTCGTATTTTTACTATTCAAGTTATTCACCAAATGATTTCTAAGATTACTAGTAGTTTATCTGCATCAGCAGAAGCGGCTCGTAAGTTTGAGATTGGTATAGCTGAAATTGAAACTATTGCAGATACTGTTGGTCTTAATTTTGATGAATTAGCTGATCGAGCACTCAAAGCTGCTATTGCTATTGGTCAACCTCTTGATGTAGTTGTTGAAGCTCAATACCAATTACTCTCTAACCAAGTTGGTAATGCTACAGAAAGCTTCATGGCATTTGAAGCATCACAAAGATTATCACTTGCGGCCGTTACACCATTAAATGACGCGGTAATGTTAATTACTGGTACATTAAATGCATACGGTAAATCAGCCTCTGAAGCCGATACTATTGCAGCAAAATTATTCAAGACTGTAGAATTAGGCCGTGTCCGTATTGCTGAAATGGGCGACACTTTAGGTCGTGTTACGGTATTAGGGGCACAATTAGGTATATCATTGGATGAGATTTTAGCATCAATTGCAACATTAACAATTCAGGGTGTCAAAGCTGCTGATGCTATGACACAGATCTTAAATGTACAATTGAAATTAATTCGTCCAACTGATGCTATGAAAGTTGCTTTTGCAGAACTTGGGGTAGCAAGTGCTGAAGTTGGTATCCAAGCATTTGGTTTCCAAGGGTTCTTACAAAAACTCAGAGAAACAACAGATGGAACAGCTTCATCAATAGGAGAATTATTTGGTAGAGTTCGGGCAACTCGTGCTGAATTAGGTCTTACTGGCAGGGCTACTGATAAATATCGAAAGAATTTAGAAGGTATTAGAGCAGCAACAAGTGAATTATTAACTGAAAAATTGGAATTAATTTTTAAGACTAATGCCAAACAAGTTGAAATTGAATTAAATAAATTGCATATTCAAATTACTAAAAATTTTGGTCGTAGTCTTAATACATTATTAAAAGAGACTTTTGATTTATTTGGTGGTGCTTCTGAAACTATGACAACATTAGGTCTTGCATCCGGAGCCGCTGCAGCGACATTCTTAATATTACGTTCAGGTATATTATATACGATACCTAATTTAGTAGTATTTTCATTAGCTTCCAGTGTAGCAACTAAAAAACTTGTTTTATTAAGAACCGCTAGTTTAAGCACAGCATTATCAATTAAGGCAATGACGCGAGCAACACTTGCTTTCTTGGCAACACCATTAGGTGCAGCAATTGCTATGGCGGCCGCTATCACAGCTATTGCATTGGCTTATAGACAAGTTGAAGCTGCCACTAAAAAATATTTTGAAGAACTTGGAGAACACCAAGAACGATCATTAGAACGCACATTAAAGAATTTTAAAAAGGAATTTAGTGCCCGTAAAGAACTTCTTGAAAAGAAAATTTCAGAATTACAACAAAATTTAACTGAGAGTGTTTCATTAGAACGTGAAGCTGCTAAGAAATCAACATATATTGAAGAACAATTACATGATAATATTGTAAACCAAATTAAAAATAGAACCTCGGCTATTGAAAGTTATGCTGAAGGTATAGAAAATATTATTGATGGACTTAATTCTAAACTTAAAAAACTTCGAGATGATTCTCGTAGTATTCAACAAACAATTGAAGCTTTCAAGTTTGAACGTGAACTCAAAGGTATGGAGGAGACTGAGAAATTTTATTCTAATATTGAAAAATCAGAAGAATTACGTCGTAAGTCTCGATCAGCTATTCAAAAGGGTGAAATTGAAATAGGAAAAGAACTTGGTAAACAATCTGAACAATATGCCAAACGAGCGTTACAAATTGCTGATACTTTGGAAGATAGTCGAAAGATTAGTAATGCAGAGCGAGAAGTTGAAGCAGTATTAGAAGGTCAACTTACTAATAATAAAATAATTGCACGTCAAGAACGTGTACGTACTGCACAAGCTGAGAAAGCTTCTGCAGGGTTATTTAAACAAGTTAATAATTTACAACGTATGACGGAGGAATACAAGGATCTCGATGATTTAATATCGAACCTCAGTTCAAACGATGTAAAACGAGAAGGATTAATAAAGAGACGACTAGAGTTAGCAAAAGAAATTACAACAGAGTTCGATAAATTTGCTAAACGAGGTAAAGAAGCTGTAGCCTTAAAATTGGAAGAACCATTCCAACAAGCTATTAAAGCGTTGAGAGAACCTATAACTGGTGTAAAGATGGATCTATCTGATATTATAATCTTTGATGCAATACATATTGCGAAAAAATTACAACCTACTCTTGATGAAGTAGGTAAAAAAGCACGATTACGAATTGCACTTGATCTTGGTGTTATTATTGGAGCTCCAGGAGAATTAAGTAAAGAATTATTAAGATCTACTGAAGAATTAGAAGCACAAGGAAAACAACAAGAAAAGAATTTAACTGCATTGCAAGCTACTCAAAATGTATATAAAACAATGAGGGGAAATATTATGGAAGTTACCAAAGCACTCCGGAGTCAAGAAGCATTTACAACAAGAGCAGCAAGACGTATACGTACTGTAGGTGGAGCATTAGGGGTAGCTGAACCTCTGATAGCGCCAGAAGGACCTATAGGTTTTGATCTTGCAGCTCAAAATATTACTGCCTTAGCTATGGCAACTGCAAATTTAATCAAAGAAGGCGGGAATATTGAGGAAATAACTGGAAAAATAGCTGAATTAGTCGATATTGAAGCTAATGTTACCGCCGAAGGTTTACTTGAGGTATCAAATAAATTGAAAACTGTTATAGATACACTTGAAGGCGGCCGGGACGCTTTACAAATACTTAAAGATGCTGCTGATATGGATTTATCACCGATAGCTACACAAATTAATTCTATAGGTAATGCGGCAAAAACAGAAACAGACAAAGTAAAAGAATTAAATAGAGTGCTTAGACAACTTAGAGAATTTGATGTAATAGGACAAGTAACTGTTAGAGGAAAAAGTTTGGGTGGTATGATTTATCGACAATATGGTGGTTTTACACCTAGGGGAACTGATACAATACCTGCAATGTTATCGCCTGGTGAATTTGTTGTTAATGCAGAATCAAGTAAACAATTCTTTAGCCAATTAGTGGCGATAAATGCTGGTGTAAAACCAGTTTACCGGCAACAAGGTGGATCTGTTACTAATGTGGGTGATATCAATATCACAGTACAAGGTTCAGGTACACCACAACAAACTGCACGAGAAACTATGTTCGCTTTCAAACGTGAATTTCGGCGTCGAACAGCCAGTCTTAACTAGGAGATTTTGATGAATAACATCAAACTTGAACAGAAAATTAGTACTCAACTTATTAGAAATCGAGGAATACCGACTCCAATTAATTTGACAGGTAAATTTTATCTTGAGCATATTCGTGATGGTAAAGTAATTGATAAACAAGAAGTTTGGAATGGTATTACGGATGAGGGTAAGAAAAAGATCCTTGATTTATATTTCTTGTACTCTGACGTAGAAGTTCCTGACGATTCGACTTATGGTGTTTATATTGGTTTAATTAATACGGGTGCTTCATTAGCGGCTGCAGATACTTATACGACGCATGGTGGTTGGACGGAGTATACTAACTACAAGGTTAGTGCTGCCGATAAGCGTGGTAAATGGACAGTTGGTGCAGCTAGTGGTTCTGGTACTGTGTCAATCACCAATGGTTCAGCCATCACTTATGATATTGATGGTGCTGGTGGTACGGTTTACGGTATTTACACTGTAAGTGGTACAATTGCTGAAATTGAACTCCAAAGTAATGTGACTGCGGGTAATAAATTGTGGGCAACTGCAGCTTTGGCTAGCGAATTGGCGGTCGTCAGTGGTGATCAATTAAAGATTACATACACCGTTAACGCTTAATTAGGAGACCCTAAATGAATATTGTTCTTACACAAAAACCTAATTTGTTGATTAAAGGTAAAATTGGTATTATACATATTCGTAACGGTAAAGTGATTAATAAATTTGAAATTCCTAATGGTATTACGATAGAAGGAAAGAATTTTCTTTTGAATGTTGGTTTCCATGGTGCTGCTGGTCCTTCTAAAATCAATACATGGTATATTGGTTTAGTTGATAATTCAGGTTTTACAGCTTTCGATGAGACTGATATTTACGATGATATTACTCAAGCAGGTAATGAGTGGAATGAGTGGCAAGATTATACTGATGCGAATAATAGTGATAATGCAACGACACGTCCTCAGTGGAGTGAGGGTGCTGCTTCGGCAAAGCAGATTACTACTGATACGCCACAAGCTATTTATGATGTAGTCGCAGCAGGTGACGGAGATGTCGTTAAAGGTGTTTTCATTGCTGGTGGAACTAATTCGCAAACTAAAGGTGACCATACTGCTGGTTCGGCAAATATTTTGTGGTCAACAGCGGCATTTGCGAGCACGATTACTGTGGCAACAAATGATCAATTGAAAGTTACGTACACAATCAGCACGTAAATTCAAATTGGGAGCAAGGACGCTCCCATTTTCATCATGATTAAATTTCTTAAAAAAGTGAGCTTTGTTTATATGGCTGATACTCCGTGGGTTGGTGTTGAGGCTGTTAAATTATATCTTCAAAGTGGACAATTTACGTCTACTATTAAAGACAGTGAAGCTGTAGGAGGTATTGATACTGGTGCTAATGGTATAACTTATGATGGTACTAATACACCTTGGTCCGGTAATGAGTCAGATAAACTTTATCTTCAAAGTGGATTATTTACATCCACACTTAAAGATAGTGAATCTGTTACCGATATTGATTTGTCCCCAACAGGTTTATCTTGGGATGGTGTTAATACTCCTTGGATTGGTAGAACTGATGACAAATTATATTTAACAAGTGGACAATTTACGTCTACTATTAAAGATAGTGAAGATATTAGTGGTATTGATGGTACCTCTCAAGGTATTTCTTATGATGGTACTGATACACCTTGGACAGGTACTGCGACTGATACACTATATCTTACAAGTGGACAATTTACATCTACTATTAAACAAAGTGAAGATGTAAGTGGTATTGATATTGATGTAACAGATATATCTTGGGATGGTATTAATACTCCTTGGATTGGTAATGATGCTAATAAACTTTATCTTACAAGTGGACAATTTACATCTACTATTAAGGAAAGTGAAGATGTAACTGGTATTGATAATCTTCCTACAGGTATATGTACAGATGATATTAATGCTAGATTAGGTATTTTCAGTCGTTCACGTACTAATTCTATAACATTCGGACAAACTGTATCACCTGCTAATTCAATTTATACTCGTTCGCGTTCTAATTCTATAACTTTCGGACAAACTGTATCGCCTGCCAGTTCAATTTATACTCGTTCTTTAACTAATACTGTTTCTTTCGGACAAATTGCAATTGGACTTAAAGTCGGTACCAATACATTTTTCAGTGGTCATGTGTGGGATAAATTATGGTTATTATCAGGTCAATTTAGTTTAACAATTAAAGATAGTGAACGTGTAAATACTATAAATAATGAAGTTACTGGATTATCTTGGGATGGTACTGATACACTTTGGTCCGGTACTTTTGGTGGTGTTGACAAATTATATCGACAGTCAGGGAAATTTACATCGACTATTAGAGATAGTGAAAATGTTACTACTATTGATACTGACCCCAGGGATATTAGTTCCGATGAAAGTAATACACCTTGGACCGGTAATGCGGGTTGGAAATTATATCTTCAATCTGGTAAATTCACTTCCACACTTAAAGATAGTGAATATGTAGGTGGTGTTGATGTAGCACCTTCCGGTATTACTTGGGACGGCACTAACACGCCTTGGATTGGCGACGGGGATAATAAATTATATTTACAAAGTGGACAATTTACTTCCACTATTAAAGATAGTGAGTCTATAAATGGTATTGATTTTAATCCTAATGGAATTTCTTGGGACGGCACTAATACGCCTTGGGTCGGCGACGCTGCCGATAAATTATATCTTCAAAGTGGACAATTTACATCTACACTTAAAACTAGTCAATCTGTTACTACTCTTGATAGTGTTCCTACAGGTACTTGTATTGATGATTATGGTACAAGAGTAGGTTTAGAAAGAAGTGTAACTGATACTTTAACTATAACAGATCAAGTTACTCCTACTATTGATCGTGTACCTTTACCACCTATTATTGATACCCTTACCATTAGTGATGGTGTTTTGGGTTATGTAGATTATATTCCAGTTACTGATACTTTGACAATCACTGATACAATTGATGTATCTGTGAATACTATTAGTGTTATTGATTATCTTGCAATTACTGATAATGCTTATCAACCAACTGTACACAATAAGGATATTATAGATAATTTGACTATTTCTGATTTATTCGATATTGATTATAATGTTTATTCGGTAGCACAAATACTCACTCTTCAACAATATGTGGATCTTAATAATGAAATAGAACGTATAATCGGTAATAATTTATCAATTAGTGATAGTGTTACTGTTGATACAACTGGTTTTATATTCAAGATTGTTGATAATTTAATTATTACAGATACTGTTATTGAAAAAGCACCCAGAATATTTAATATAGAAGATACACTTACTTTCACCGATACTCCAGATGGTATATTTCAATACAATATTACTATAGAAGATGAATTTGATATTCTTTATATTGATACTGAAAATTTGATTATTTATCGGATAATGGATACAGTTGAACGACACTATACTGCTAAACGCATACCTTGGAATTTTTTGACGGTACAACAGAATGTACAAGTCATAAATGAAAAAACTGGCGCAACTGAAAATACAGCTTCAAATACTTTTACTATAACTGATAAGGGAAATGTAAGAC
>SDBT01016055.1_pt1 | contig 11875 bp, 16 predicted proteins | sample 2277101 | NCBI WGS metagenome assembly SDBT01 (sample SAMN10404973, study PRJNA504765) | marine sediment metagenome | isolation source: marine sediment core GS10_PC15, 103 cmbsf | place: Arctic Ocean: Southern Knipovich Ridge | collected 2010
TCTAAAATGCGGCAAGCCCAATTGCCGGTGTAAAAAAGATGAAAATGCTAAGCATGGTCCCTATAACGTATGGACACGAAAAGTGAAAGGTAAAACTGTAACAAAGTATCTATCAGAACACCAAGCTGAGTTTTGTCGAGAGTTCATTCAGAACTCAAATAAACTAAATCTTATAATTGAAGAGATGAGGAATCTATCGGTGAATATACTAGAGAGTGAAAAATAAGTGTTTACTTTTTTAGCTCATAAAATCGAGAAAAGTGGAATTTTTAAGTGCGGAAAATAGGATCTATATTATAAAATAACATTATATCTATTACCATTTATAATGTGGTATAATATAGAATTTATTATATTGTCCAGTTATTGTCCAGTTATTCGTTATTTTTTCCTATGAAAATAAAAAAAACCCTTAACTCTTTATGAGTTAAGGGTTTAAAGTGCTCCAGAAACGACTTGAACGTTCGACCTACGGTTTAGGAAACCGTTGCTCTATCCACCTGAGCTACTGGAGCTATAATTATCAACGTAATCAATGATAACAAATATTTATCAATTGTCAAGATTATTAAAGTATATGGTTTCTCCATATTTTCATTCGCCCGGTTTATCCCGCCAAAAAATATTGTCTCGTTTAAAACTGAGCAGTATGATATAATTATTCGATCATAAAAGGAGTAACCAATGCAGATAGGAATGATTGGACTTGGCCGTATGGGCATGAACATGACCAGGAGGTTGATCAAGGGCGGGCATGAGGTCGTTGTGTATAACCGTTCGATCGACAAGGTAAAAGCAATGGAAAAAGAGGGGGCGATCGGATCAGACTCCATGGGATCGTTTGCTAAAGCTCTTTCACCGCCGAGGGTCGTTTGGATCATGCTGCCGGCCGGCGAAATTGTTGACCGGCACATCAAAACATTTTCCGGCCTTCTTTCAAAAAACGATATGCTTATCGATGGAGGAAACAGCTACTTCAAAGATGACATACGCCGGGCGGGTGATCTGAAGCCTCTCGGTATTCACTACATGGATGCCGGTGTATCGGGAGGCATCTGGGGGCTGAAAGTCGGATACTGCACCATGGTCGGGGGTGAGGAAAAAGATTTCAAACACATAGAGCCCTTACTCAAGACCCTTGCTCCCCAGGACGGCTACCTTTACTGCGGGCCTTCCGGGGCCGGGCACTTTGTCAAAATGGTCCACAACGGTATTGAATACGCGATGATGGAGGCTTATGGAGAAGGTTTTGAAATACTGAAAGCATCCGAATACGGTGAACACTTTAACTTCAAAGATATTTCACATATGTGGAACCAGGGGAGTGTTATCCGGTCGTGGCTTCTCGAACTGCTCGAGTCGGCTTTTGAAAAGGACCCGGATCTCGACAAACTTCATGGGTATGTTGAAGATTCGGGAGAAGGCAGATGGACTGTGCTTCAGGCTGTGGAATCAGGGGTATCGGCCACGGCGATCGCACACTCGCTTTTCAAAAGGTTTGAATCCAGACAATCCGACCTTTTCTCCAATAAAGTCCTTGCTGCTCTGAGAAACGAGTTCGGCGGGCACGCGGTTAAGGAAAAAGACTAAATTAAAAGAAAAAATTATGAAACCCCGCATTGTTTACTGCAATGGTACAAGGGAATTTGCGAAAGAGTCCGGTGATTTTATCCGGGACCTTTCTGCGAAGTGCATTAAAAAAGAAGGCCGTTTCACCATTATGCTGCCGGGCGGCAGTACTCCTGAAACTGTTTTCGAATATCTCGCGCTCCCGGAAATACAAAAAGCGATAAGCTGGAACTCTCTTTTTGTTTTTTGGGGAGATGAACGGTATGTCCCCTCTGATCACCGGGACAGCAACTACCGTATGGCACAGCGCTCACTTCTCTCAAAAGTACCTATCTCTGAAGAAAATATTTTCCGAGTACCTACAGAGGCTGGGACAGTTGAAGAAGCAGCCGTCAGGTACGAAAAGACTTTAAGGAAATTTTTCTCGAAAGGCCCGATGTGTGGAAGCTTTCCGTTTTACGACCTTATCCTTCTTGGCATAGGCAGGGACGGACACACGGCTTCCCTTTATCCGGGCAACATCGCGCTCAAAGAAAATGAACGCTGGGTTACAGCTGCCCGCGCACCTGATTCAGCCCCTGTTAAAAAAAGGATCACCGTTACTTTACCATTGATAAACAGCTCTGCGCGTGCGTGTTTTCTTGTAACAGGCAGCGAGAAAAAAGAGATAATGAGAGAGGTTTTTAAAGAGAAAAGTCTCAAAGAAAAGAAAATACCTGCAAGCATGGTAAACCCGAAAGAGGAAATTATCTGGTTTACAGATAATTCTGAAAAAGATATTCTGTTGTGTTAACACTGATATTGTGGTAATATTTGTGTGCTTAAATTGTAATAATAAGGAAAGATCCTATGTATCAGCCGGTAAAAAGAAAGGCTTTTATAAAATGGCAGAAACCAAATGTGAGAGTAGTATACGCTTTAATCGCCCCGGCTATTGCATCGATATACTTTTTCGGGTGGAGAAGCCTTCTGCTGCTTGCCTGTGTCAATCTCGCGGGTTTTATAACAGAGTACGTTTTTCTCCGCGCTTACTACAAAGAGCCTGTGACTTCTGCTGTTTTTGTCACCTCTTTTTTATTCACACTCTCGCTTCCCCCTACCCTGCCGATCTGGATCGCTGTAGTGGGCATTGTATTCGGTGTCCTTTTCGGAAAAATGGTATTCGGAGGGTTCGGGAGAAATATATTCAACCCGGCGCTTACCGGAAGGGCTTTTATCTATATCAGTTTCGGCGCGTACATGACAGCATCGTGGGTCAGCCCTTTTCAAAGTTTTCCGGGTGGGTTCGCGTTTTTTGCTGCCGACACGGTAACAAAAGCGACTCCCATGATGAAAATTTCAGCGATGAATTTCAGCGGGTTTGACATCACCGGGATAAACACCGGAATTTCACAACTTTCACTGTTGCTTGGAAAAGTATCAGGTTCCCTCGGCGAAACAAGCGCTATTCTTATACTCATTGGGGGGATTTATATTGTCATAAAAAAATACGCTAACTACCGGATAGTCATTTCATCGATGATCGGAATGCTTCTTGTTCAGACAGCGCTCTGGCTGTTCGGTGTAAAGGGCGCAATTGATCCCTTAAGCGCGTTTCTGGGGGGAGGGTTCGTACTCGGCTCTCTTTTTATGGCTACCGACCCTGTTTCCGCGTCCCAGACAAACACGGGGAGATGGATATACGGGGGGTTTGTCGGTGTTGTGTCCTCAATAATCAGGGTTTTTTCCATATGGTCCGGCGGCGTTATGTTCGCCATACTTCTTGGGAACATGTTCGCTCCAATAATTGATTATTATATCAAGCAGGCTAAAATGAGCAAGGGGGACACAAAATGAGCAGTGAAAAGTTCAAAACCAGGATATTTCCCGTGCTCTTTATGTTCGTTATTACCTTTGTTTTCATATCAGTGACCACGGTTATATACACGATCACAAAAGACAAAATAAAGTTTAACGCGACAATACGATTCAAACGGGCCGTGCTGTATTCCGCGGATATATCCACTCCTGAAGAGCCTGATAAAATAGAGGAGATCTATGTTGAAAGGGTCGAAGAAATCAAAGATGAGAATGGAAATATTAAATACTTCAACGTCTACGCAGACGACCTTGAGACCGTCAATGCCAACGTGGTTATAAAAACAGGCGCTGGTCTTTGGGGGGAAATAACAATGGCTGTGGCTTTTGACAGTGAGACCAAATCGATCAAGGGTGTTGAGGTCATCGATCAGAATGAAACTCCCGGACTCGGCGGAAGAATATCCGAGAGCTGGTTTAAAGAGCAGTTCCGGGGGAAGATAAGCCCGCTGACAAAAGTCGCTGAAGGTGAACCGGCGGGCAATGATCAGTTTCAGGCGGTCACCGGTGCCACCTACACGACAAACGCTGTGATGGATATAGTAAATTTGTCGTCTGAAGAGATACCGGAGATCATAAGGAACTACAAGTAACGGGGAGTAAAAATGGAAATCTTTAAGATCAAGAGAATCTTCTCAGATGACCTGGGTAAAAACAATCCGGTTTTTGCCCAGGTGCTAGGCATATGTTCCACACTAGCAGTGACGAACGCGCTTAAAAACACGGTAGTCATGGGTGTCGGGCTGATCTTTGTTACAGGTCTTTCCAGCCTGACTGTCTCCCTCATGCGGGAGTATATCCCTTCACGAATAAGGATGATGGTGGAAACTCTGATTATCGCGTCCTATGTGATCATTGTCGATATCGTGTTAAAAGCATACCTGCCGGACATATCCAGACAGCTCGGGCCTTACGTCGGATTAATTATCACAAACTGTATAATCATGGGAAGGGCCGAAGCTTTCGCACTATCGAACCCGCCGGGGCTTTCGTTTGTCGACGGGGCTGTTTCGGGCATCGGGTACTCCTATGTGCTTCTTATTATTGCCTTTTTCAGGGAACTTCTGGGATCAGGCTCTATCTGGGGCATAAAGGTACTTGGCAGCTGGTGGACCAACTGGTCTATCATGGTAATGGCCCCCGGGGCGTTCTTTATGCTCGCGCTTTTTATCTGGATCGTAAAAGGGAGTTTTTCCGAAGAAGAAGGGGGGAAGAAAAAATGAGTACAGGCATTACATTTTACGCGATCTTTTTCGCCGCGATCTTTACCAGCAACATACTCCTGACCAATTATCTCGGTATGTGCTCATTTCTGGCAGTCTCAAGGGAGGTAAAAACGTCTGCCGGCCTAGGGATGGCTGTGATCTTTGTCCTGGCTGTCACAAGCGTGCTCAACTGGCTCGCATACCGATACATTCTGCTGCCTCTCGAGCTTGTCTATCTGCGTTACATTGTGTTCATTGTAATAATCGCAGCTTTTGTTCAGCTGATCGAGATGATCATTGAAAGAGTTTCGGACACACTCTACGCATCACTTGGGATCTTTCTGCCCCTTATCACGGTCAACTGCGCTATACTCGGCGTCAGCCTGTTCATGGTGATCAGGAACTACAATTTTCTTTCATCATTTTTCTTCGGGCTCGGGAGCGGTATCGGATGGGCGCTCGCGATCATTGCTATGGCAGGCATCAGACAGAAAATGGCAAGATCCAGGGTACCGAAAGGCCTTGCCGGGGCAGGTATTGCGCTTGTAATAGCCGGGATAATGGCGCTCGCTTTCATGGGGTTTTCCGGGATGATAAAAATATCCTGAACGACATTCACCAGGGGGGTTTGTAAATGCCAGTAGCGACACTTCTGATCGGAATCGGAGCGATATGCGGAGTTTCAACCTTTCTCGCTGTCCTCATGATCATTGCTGACGCCACGATCGCTAACTACGGCGACGTAAAGATCAATATCAACAATGACAAAGAGGTCGTTGTTAAAGGCGGCAAACCGCTGCTCGGCTCGCTTATGGAGCAGAAAATATTCATACCTTCTGCCTGCGGGGGAAAAGGGTCCTGCGGATTGTGCAAGGTAAAAGTGACAAGTGAAATTGGGGAATACCTGCCTACCGAGCTTCCATGGATCTCGGAAGATGAAAAAAAAGAAGGCATCCGCCTTTCTTGCCAGATAAAGCTGAAAAAAGATATTTCGATACAGATACCGGAAGAACTTTTCAACGTGAAAGAGTACCTCACAGAGGTTGTCTCAATCAAAGATCTCACGTACGATATAAAACAGGTCATTTTAAAACTCATCGAACCGCGGGAGATAAATTTCAAGGCCGGGCAATTTATACAATTCCAGGTACCTGAATACGAGCTGACCGCTGAGCCTGTTTACAGGGCTTATTCAATGGCCACAAACCCTGAGGTAAAAAACATGGTGGAACTGGAAATTCGCTACGTGCCGAACGGGATATGTACCACTTATGTATTTCAACATTTAAAACCGGGTGATCGGGTCACAATAAACGGACCCTATGGGGAGTTCTTTCTGAGGGATACTGATAGTGAAGTGGTGTTTATCGCCGGCGGCTCCGGTATGGCGCCCATCAAATCGATGCTCAATGACATGCTTGAAAAAAAGGTTGACAGGAAAACTTCATACTTCTTTGGCGCACGGTCGAAAAGAGACCTTTTTCTTGTGGAGGATATGAGAGACCTTGAGAAAAAGCTCCCTAATTTTTCTTTTATACCAGCACTTTCCGAGCCCCTCGCGGAGGATAAATGGGAAGGTGAAACGGGGCTAATCACCGATGTACTGTCCCGCCATCTTGGCTCAGACGATAACATCGAAGCATACCTCTGTGGGAGCCCGGGCATGATAGACGCTTCAATCGCGACTCTCACGGAAAATGGGCTGGATGAAAAGCTGATTTTTTATGACAAATTCGGGTGATGAATATTAGAAGTTAAAACCTCAGGACCGTAATACTAATTTTCTTGTATTTTAATCAGGAAAAATTTTATGATCGAGAATGCGGCTTTCCCGCATTAGGACCTTAATATCAATTTTCTTGCTTTTTTTGGCAAGAAAATTCTTTTAATAAAGAATGCCGCTTTCCCGCATTAGGGGTGCTAAAATGAAACAGACAGTGCAAATGAAAAACATTCAGGAAAAGCTGCAGCCGGGAGTGATAACCAGGGACGGGTTTTTGGGCAGCGATCAGAGAAACCTTATCGATATACTCGAGGATGATGAAGCGAGGGTCAGGAGAATTAAATTGACACACCGTCAGATTGCAGACAGGATGATCGTGCTTCGTGATGCCGGGATGACAGGACTCGGAGATTTTATCAGTGTGCCTCCTCACTATGAGATACGGGTTGATTCGGTCCGGGGAAAACTCCCCTGCCCTTTCGGGGACCCCGGGATATTGCCGAAAACAAACATCACCGTCCGCAATATGAAAAAAAATGTGGAAATAATTTTCACGGATTTACACATCCATTTAATCGGGTCTCACGGATTTTATGAAGGAAAAGGCTCACCATTCAGGCTTGAACCCGCGGCCCTTGTGGATATACTGGAAATAAAACCTGAAGAAGAATAAAATAAGTATTTTTAGGCTTGTTTTATAACACCACTATAAAGGATGGATATATGCCTGACGATAAAAAATTCAACGAAATCATTGACTTTGCGCTTCAACGTGAAAAAGAGGCGGTTGAGTTTTACCGTAAACTGCAGAACATTGTAAAATTTACGGAGAGGAAAAAGCTCCTGCAGGAACTGGGACAAACAGAAGACGGTCATATAAAAATACTGGAGCGTATCCGCACCGGTGATATCAGCCAGAAAGATGTTGCGGAAATTCAAAACCTCCGCATAAGCGAGTATCTTGTTGAAGCCCCTTTTTCTGGAGATATGAGCTACCAGGACATCCTGATAACCGCCATGAAAAGAGAAGAGGCTTCCACCAGACTGTACAACGACCTTGCCGACAGCAGCAGCGACGCAGGTGCAAAGCAGCTTTTTCTCAAGCTGGCTTCAGAGGAGGCAAAACACAAGCTCAAATTCGAGCAGATGTACGACCAGGATATCCTGACAGAAGACTGATCGGTTTACTTTTCTGTTCAATGATATGTCTCCGCTGCTTTAACGTAATAGAATGAGTGAATAACGATTGAAAAAGCCACCAGGATAAATCTATTTCTGCCCGCGGCCCGGATTTCCTGCACCACTACGATCCAGCCGGGTAATTTGATATCCTCAATTATACTGATCTGATTTTGTTAAATTTTCTCATCAATGTCTTATTTTTTTTATAATATTCTTGACTTCTGCGGGATAATACTGTATTTTAATATCACTATATTGGTGATATTAAAAAGAGGTGAGAAATGGAAATCGACTTTTCAAAACTCAATATCTCAAAACTTGTAGACTGCACCGGCGATAACTGCCCGATGCCGCTCATAAAAACAAGGGCCGCAATGATGGAGGCGCAGACTGGCGACGTGATCAGGGTCATCGGCACGCATCCACAATCTTTCGAAGAAATTCCACTGATCCTTGAGGTTCTTGAAAAAGCGATACTGGAAAAAGTTAATGAAGATAATAAATGGCACATCACATTTACTGTGTAAAAACATGCGCTTAATAATATGTATTTACACGAAACGGAGAAATTAAACATGGAAAGTAAAAATGTGACAATGGTAGTTCACAGCGGAGACTTTGATAAAATCATGAGCGCTTTTATCGTTGGGAACGGTTTCCTGTCAATGGGATTCCCGGTTACACTGTTTTTTACATTCTGGGGATTAATGGCCCTGAGATACAAGGGGTTCAAAAAAGCTCCGCTTTCCCGGATGAACATGTTCGGTCTCGGGAGATTCATGATCAAACAAAGGGTTAAGAAATACAACGTGGCTTCACTCGATGAGCTGGCGTTAAATTTCAGAAAACTGGGTGGAGAAATCATCGCCTGTACCATGACCATGGAGCTCATGGGTATTAAAGAGGAAGACCTGAGAACGGACCTTGTCAGTGAGTTCGCAACGGTTGGAAAATACTGTTACGTAACAAAAGATGCTGATATCTCTTTATTTATTTAAAACTCTTTCTTCAATGCTAACCTGTCAATTCCACAAGGAGAAAACCTATGGGGTTAAAAAAAGTTTATCTTGATAACAATGCTACAACAAGGGTAGATAATAGTGTTGTTGAATACATGAACCGCTTTTATCTGGAAAATTATGCGGTGGCAAGCTCTCAATTCTCACACACCCCTGGGATAAAAGCCAAGGAAGGCGTTGAAAAGGCACGCGAAATTATCGCCCGAAAAATTAATGCGGGTAACAATAAGATTGTGTTTACCTCAGGTTCGGAGGAAGCCAACAACATCGCATTAAAAGGAACAGCCCTCGCGAATCGGGGCAGCGATAGAAAAGGGCTAATAGTATCAAAGATCGAGCATTTCTCCGTGCTTGATTCCGCGAAGAGTCTGGGAAAACATGGCTTTAACGTGGATTTCATAGATGTCGATAATGAAGGGTTTGTTGATATCGATCACCTCAAGTCCCTGTTAAATGACAAAACTCTGCTGGTAAGTGTAATGCACGGCAACCATGAGATCGGGACCATCCAGGACCTTGATGCAATTTCTGAAGTAGTTCACAGGGCCGGGGCCCTTTTTCACACTGATGCTTCATATTCATTCCTACAGGTACCGGTCGATGTTGAATCCACAGGGATAGACCTGTTGAGCGTAAGCTCCGACAAGGTTTACGGGCCAAAAGGAACGGGTGCACTTTATGTTTCCGACAGCGTAAAAATAACAAAAATCAATGACGGGGGATTTCAGGAGTTCAACCTCCGCGGGGGGATCGAAAATGTCCCCGGCATAGCAGGTTTTGGAAAAGCCTGCGAGATATTTTCTGAAAAAGACATCGAAAAAACAAGATCCATTCGGGATTACCTTTATGAACAACTGAGGCTAAATATTGAAAGTATTCTTCTGAACGGATCATCGGACCTTAACAGAAGGTTGCCCAACAACATGAACGTTTCCTTTAATTACGTAGAGGGGGAATCTGTTGTTTTACATCTGGATATGCGGGGCATAGCGGTCATTACCGGGTCCGCCTGCTTCTCTCGCGCTCTTCAGGCAAGCCATGTGCTCATGGCCATGGGGTTCTCTCATGAACGGGCCCACGGATCGATCCGTTTTTCACCCGGTAAATTCACGACAAAGGACGATATTGATTACACCGTTGGTCATGTAAAAGAGGTTGTGACAAAACTGAGGGAGCTCAGCCCGCTGGCTGCGACTCCCACTTAGAACTAATAAGTTCTTGTTGCTACGCCGGGAGACCCGATAAATTCGGCAAGCCCGACGATGCCGGGCTTGCCCGGCTTAATTCATGTTTTTAAAATTAAACCAGGAGGTCGAGATGGCCCTTCCATATACAGAAAAAGTTTTAGAATATTTCGCGCATCCAAAAAATGTGGGGGAAATAGAAAACCCTGATGCCGTTGCCACAGAAGGCTCACCTGCTTGCGGTGATATGGTAAAACTTTACCTTAAAATAGACCCGGTTAAAAAATCTATAGATGACATAAAATTTAAATCCTACGGCTGCGCCTCAAATATCGCCACCGCATCAATCATAACCGAGCTGTCAAAAAATAAAACGATCAACGAGGCAAAAAAGATCACATGGAAGCAAGCCTCCGATACACTGGGAGGTTTACCTCCTGCCAAAGTCCACTGTGCTGTTCTTGCCGTGGATGCCCTGAAAACTGCTATTGAAAACTACGAGCACAAGATGGGGCTGATAAAGGATAGAAAATCCACAAGCTTAGATTTAATAAAAAAACGTCTGGCCCATGTTATCAATCCCCTGACCGGACTCGAAGTTTTAAAAGTGAATTTTGTAAAAAACATCGAATTAAAAGACGGGACGGTAACGATCACTGTAGATGTTGAATCTGTCCATCCCTTTGCGGGAAACATAAAAGAGGAAATAATCGAAAGGCTGATACCGCTGTGGGACGTAAAAAAGGTTGATGTGTTTTTCAATGACGAAAGCCCGCAGTAAAACAAAAACAATGAAAATATCGACAAAATCCATATACGCGTTGAGGGCATTAGTTGACCTTGCCGCTCATTACAACGGGAGGCCGGTACTTTTAAAGGACATCGCGAGGCGTGAAAAAATATCATTACGTTATCTTGAAAATATATTTACCAGGCTTCGCAAGTATGGTTTGCTAAACAGCAGCAAAGGGCGGGGTGGTGGTTTCTTTCTTGCGAGGGACACGGCAGACATTAATCTGCTTGAGATCGTAAGGTTCCTTGAAGGTGATACTGCTGTTTCGGAGTGTGTTGATGAGCTTTCCGCCTGCACAAGGGCAGGCATCTGCATCGCCAGGGGGGTCTGGGTCAATCTCAACAAAATCTACACTGATTACCTTGAGTCTGTGACATTGAACGGCCTTGTAAAGGAATACCTGGAACAAGCCGTAGCCAGCCCGGCCGGGGCGCAGAGGTAACAAAAAACTTGAAAAGTTTGCAAAATGATGTTAACTTTATTGAAATAATTACAACTATGTTTCAATATCATAAAAATATGTTCAGAGGAGATAAATAATGAAAGAAAGAGTCCAATCCGCGTTAAATAAGATCAAACCATCGCTTCAGGCTGACGGCGGTGATGTAGAATTGATCGAAGCAGGTGAAGACGGTATCGTAAAAGTAAAACTCACAGGCGCATGCGGGTCATGCCCGATGAGCCAGATGACCCTGAAAATGGGGATCGAAAGAATACTAAAAGAAGAAGTCCCTGAAGTAAAAGAGGTGATCTCTGTATAGATCTCGACTGATAAATACATGCGGATAACAGCGGCTGCTGGGGTCTCCAGCCGCTTGTGATTCCGGGTGTCCGGAGTTAGCTTTATTTACTTTTGTCCTCCATCTAAAAAATAAACGCCTTTAAAAATAATACAGAACGAAAATGGGCACACAGCTTAACTCTATTGAATCGGTAAAAGAATACCTCATAGATAAAGGTATAAACCCTTCATTCCAGCGATTAAAAATATATGAATACCTGGCTAAGACGATCACCCACCCCACAGTGGAAATGATTTTTACCGAGCTGGCAAAGGAGATCCCGACTTTATCGAAGACAACGATTTACAACACATTAAACCTTTTTCAAAATAGCGGGATTGTTTCCGGACTGACTATCGATGCAAACGAAATAAGATATGATCCGGAGACCAGGGTGCACGCGCATTTCAAATGTTTTAAATGCGGGAGTATCTTTGATATTCCTGTTGAACCTTCCTATGCAGACATGGTTATTGCGGAAGAACACGAGGTTAAAGAAAGGCACTTCTATCTAAAAGGCACCTGTAAAAATTGCCTCAAAGCTATCGAAACATAATATAG
>SDBT01016056.1_pt1 | contig 11875 bp, 14 predicted proteins | sample 2277101 | NCBI WGS metagenome assembly SDBT01 (sample SAMN10404973, study PRJNA504765) | marine sediment metagenome | isolation source: marine sediment core GS10_PC15, 103 cmbsf | place: Arctic Ocean: Southern Knipovich Ridge | collected 2010
AACTCCTTTGCCCGCGAACCCACTCAGGTTGTTTGCATTACTGTCAAGGGTGACGTGGCTGGCGAACAGGAGTTTTGTTTCAGCCCGCAAAAAGGAAAGTCATTAAACTTACAACTTGGTATTGATGTGCGGCCACAATTAATGACTATATTGGGACGCCCAACAAAATTAGCACCAGACCGCGCCGCAACCGAACGTACTCGTTTTAGTATCACCATTGCCGATGATGATAAAGGGCTAGACTTTGACCCGGCCATATTCAGCATTGTTTCGGGCGGAACTTTCTGGCGTCGTCTGCAATTAACACAGCCGGATATAATTGGTTCGCGTGTTGTCGTTCGCCGCGGCTATGTTGTTGCGGGATTACTATTGGATGAGTTCCCAATTATATTTCAGGGGCGGCTTGAAGATATTGACACCCAAGCGACCGGCGCGGTAACGCTTATCTGTAAGGATGATCTTGCGCTTTCCGACCGTACCGCACCATCTCAGATTGGTGATGGTAATTTGGTTGACGGTTCGCTTCTCGCCACGGATACAACAATAGTAGTAGACATTGGAGATGAAGTTACAGACCCGGCAAACCTGAGTTCAATAGACCTGTTCCCGGTTGTTATTCGTCTTGATCCTGATACGGCCAAGGAAGATGTTATTATTAAATCAATTAGTGGAGACACGCTTACCGTACAGGACAATCATGTTGACCATTCTGAAGATTTTACAGACCCCGCATGGTCTGAATCGGGCGGTGCTGTTGTTGTTGCCAACCAAGCCATCGGGCCATTTGGCGGCCCCGTTAGCGCAGACGCCATTAACTTCCCCCCACTTGGCGGCATAGCACAATTATCCGGCACCAGTCCCGGCACTGATGATTGGACGTTTTCCATGTGGTTGAAACTTGCCGGTGCCGCAAGTAGTGATGTTCAAACGGCTACGCTGAGAGTCAACGACGGTAATTTAGTTTTTGCAAAGGTTGTCAGTATAAGAAAAGATCAATGGCAGAGGTTTGAAGTGACTGGACTTTTGGGCACAGTGGGAACGGCAGGTGGCTCGCTTCAGCGTTCTACCGGAGATTCAGCTTCAGATATTTTCATGTATGGTGCACAGCTTGAAAAGGGCGTTACGACACGTGGTTTTTATGTGGCAACTACCACAAACGGTGGTGCAGATGCCGGGCGCGGGGCTTTTCAATCTACGGCCGCAGCGCATGCGGATAATATTAAGTTTATCGAAACACTACCCTACAGGCAACAGCTTGCAGACGACGGTGTTCACCCGACCGTTATTGTGCGCGACTTGGTAAACAGAGCCAATATTGATTCTGTCGATGTTGATGAAGAAAGTTTTAACAGAGAGTTTGAATTTATTTCCTCCCCTCAGTTGAAACGATCTGGAACTACGTTGATTACCAAGGCACGTAAAATTTCAGAGCACATGAAAGAAGTCCGTGAATCGGGCATGGTAGACTTATGGGCAAGTGAAGAGGGTAAAATTAAAACTCGATTCAGCTTCAGAGAAAACATACCCGGAACAACCGTTAATACTATTTCGGATGAAAATAATATTATAAAGGGCAGCGCCACCTATAAGGGTAATAAGGAAAGCCGAATGACACGGGTTGATGTATATTTTAATCCCGTTTCCGGCGAATCAAGTCCTACAAATCCCGATGATTTTCTTAATGTACAGGTAACCGTGGACTTGGCGGCCAAGGCTTTATCCGGCGAAAAAGTCAAGACCATTTTTTCTAAGTGGATATTCAGGTCAACCGAAGCGGTTGAAGTTGCCGGAAGATTGTTATCACGCTTTCTCCGTGGTGCCTCTATAGGTAGTTGGACGCTCGACCTTAAAGATTCTGGCCCGAATGAGGTTGGCGACGTTATCGCCGTTGATACAAATGATGTTCTACAGAAATCTGGAAGCGCGGCAGTGCGGGGCGTTACAAATTGGCAGGTGATTCAAAAGGGCCACCAACGAGCCGAGGGCACAGTAAAAATAGAAGCACTTTTCTTCTCCGGCCTCAAGCATGGAATTATATCACCGGACGATGGTATTGAAGACCCCGGAAATCCGTTCCCTGATTTTGATGCCGCCAGTCAAACGGAACGGCAGTATGGGTTCATAGGTGATTCAAGTAATTTGGTGGGCAGTCCAGCGCAAGATGGGTACTACATATTATGAAGATAAAACTATTTAATTTAAGTGGCGCGGCGAACCGGGAAACCGGCGCGGATCATGCCAGCCAAGATTTAGACATTCCCACTGCCAAGGCTTTGTTTGAAACCGCGAAAATATTGGCATGTCCCGATACCAAATCTGTTCAGGGCACAAGGGGTTGTTTGTCCTGTCCATACTTTGAGGGTGTTGGTTATGTGCAAATAAACGGTGAGGCACCAGTTGAAAATAGGTTCAGGGTAATGTGTGCGTGTCCGCGCTTGAGGCCATTGGCTACGGCGGCGACACAGAAAACGGAAAGTTATAAGAGCGAATTAAAACACAACTCTAAATCGCTTTCGGCACATGAGAATGCGGTGTTTATTGACGGTAATGTTTCTATTAATTGTCCGTTATCGCGTGCAAAAAATGGTGTCTGGCGGGTTGATAATCCACCATGCACTGCATGTTTTTATTACAAAGGTTTAACTATTGGCCCAAAGGGTGAAATGATTGTTGCATGCGCACATACCAATACGATAAGAATAACAAAGTCAGTTCACGGTTCGATGGATATTGTTCAGAGGATAGAGAATGGTAGCTCCAAGTAAATCATTTACGGTCATACCCGATAGCGATATTGATCCTGATTCGCCTATTACAACGGGATTAATGACCAACCTGAGAGATAACGACGTTCATACTGAGGAATGGTTGGGTGATAGTTTCGTGGCGGCCAAAGACCATGACCACGATGGTGTAAACAGCAAGGTTGTGGACGGCGCCAGCGTTGCGGTGCAGTTTATTGAAAGCATTAATCAGGGTTCAACTGTTACGGATGTTGACTTTGCGACCACACTGGACGGCGATACAGATGAGCAATGGATTCTCACGGGGTTTGTACGATTGGCCGTGACTTCTGATTTACAATTGCGAGCAAACAGCGTGAATGAAACTGGAAATACGGACGCGGGAATAACCAGTCCTGTTCTTTTGGTTGAGCGGCCCGGTGCCAATATTGTAACGGCATTTTTTCAAGCATGGATGAAGGTGATTAGCGATGCGGACGTTACATTGGATTCGCGTCATGTTATCGCCACGTCTTCCATTGATGCCGGTGCGTCTTCAAGTTCGCAAACGCGAATGGGACAGTTTTCGCCGGGCACAGGAGTAAACATAACTAGCATTGGTTTTCATGCCACTGCTGCAAGTGGAATTATTACGGGTTCACGTTTTTCAATTTATAAGATAACGAGGTAGGCATGATATTATTTCAATTCAATCTTGATGATCGTGGGCCGATTACCAGAACAACCGAAATCGGTGTGACTGCAACTGCGCCGAAATTGACCGTGCAACTATTGAACAAAACGGTGCCGGTAAGTTTTTCAGGCGCGACCGTCGTATTCAACATGGACGATGAAGACGGCGTGAATAAGGTCAACGCGGCCGTAGGCATTCTGGAAGTACCAAGTACAGACGGAAAGGTTTCTTATCAATTGGTCACTGCGGACGTTGATACGGAGGGCACTTTCTTCGGACAATTTGTGGTGACCGACGGGACTGATATATATTTGATTCCCGACAACACAAGAGAGCGGCTACGAATTATCATCGGGCCGAAGGTTAATTAAAATGCAACCACAAGGAACAGCAGAGATTACAAAATCAGCATACGAGCGAATGATTGAGTTTAGCGTTATAGGTGCAATTCTCGCGGTTGTCCTTATATCTTCGATAGTCCTTGTAGCTTGGGTGATTAAGACATACAACCGGAAAGATGAAGCGCGTGATAAATATGTTCAAGAGGTAAACGAACGCCGCGCTGAATCGGCAGAAAAAGCAGTAGAAGCCCAAGCCATAACCAATGAGCGTATGAACAGAGTTATTGATATGTTAAACATTTTGTTGGAAGGGGGTAGGGCACATGGAGAAAGGGAAGAAGTTGAAGGGTAACGGATTTGTTCATCCATCCGAACATCGGGCGCTCGAAGCCGAAGACAAGGTGTTTGATATGCACGAACGAACGCAGGACATCTGTGAGTCTATAGATGAACGTCTGGACGACATTCAGAAGAGAATTGAAACGAAATTTCATCATCGAAGAAAGGATGATAAAAATGAAAAATCTACCAGTGGTTAAGTTTTTGTTGTGGGTATTAAACAGTCGTAAGGCGCAGGTGGCCGTTATGGGTGTTGTGGCTACCTTCTGCATTAAGTTCCTTGGTTTAGACGTAGTACAGGCTGCAAGCGTATCAGATGTAATTTTTTGGGCAACGCTAGGTGTAATCGGTGGTATCACTGGTGAAGACATGGCGGGCAAACTGAAAGGTGGACAAGATGAAAAGGCTACTGACGGTGGTGGTACTGAGTCTTAGCTTTATTGCAGTTGGTTGTAGTGGCGTACCGTATCCTGTGATGCGCTTGTATCAGGATAGCGTTGGCAAGGGCTACGTCAAATATCTGGAAGCAGATCAAACACTTGATGCGGATAGTAAGCGTATCCGCAAGCAGGCCGTTGAGAGTATGGAAAAACGGCTGAAGGAAGCGGGTGCCTAATGTCAATGGATTGGGAACGACTCGCAGAGGAAACGCTGGCTGTTCTGGAACAGGACGGCAGAGAATTGATGGAAAACATTGACGACACACAGCGTAAGATCATGGTGAAAGCCGTGCAGGATTTGGCAAAGGCAGAGCTTGATATTATTCGGGGTAAAGACGTAGAAACAAACACCGAAAATATAAAGTTCATTCATTCTACGTTGGCGACCGAAGCGGATTTAGCGAGATACAAAGCATCCGAAAAGTTGAAGAAGGCTTTTATGTCGGCTCTCAATCGGGTTGTTATGCCTGCGTTGCTTGCATTGATTTAAGATTCAGGGCGCATGCCAGTGAGTATGCTTGTCCCGTTTGCCTTCAAGCATCGAGGTATGCGCCCTGTTATTTATAAATTAAGTATTACCTTGTGGTAATTTAGTGGTATAATTGAACGTCTTATAACATAGAAAAAGGAAACAGATATGGGCGCAGAACTTACCGAAATTAAATTCTTTAGAGATGCCGAAAGCGGCTCCGATATGGATTTTCAAACAACGGTGGACAGAGCCTCTAAATTGGGATTCATTGGCTTTAATCGGGCTTCGGCCGAAGCTATTGCGATTGAGATTTCAATCATAGACAATAGCATCTCTTACAAAATGATAGATTTGGCGGCATCTGTTGTCAAAGACATCGTGATAACGGATGAATTTACGATCCCGTCCGGTTCTATCATTAAGGTTGCAACAACCGGCGTAACTACCGGGGCGGTAAGTGCGTTTCTTTCCTTCGAAGCAATAATAGTATAAGGGAGTAAGTTATGACAATTTATATTGGCGGCAACACGGCCGCTATCGTTGGCACTGACAACGCCATACTTGCTCAGGATGTAAAGTCTCACGCAAGGGTTGCGACAACTGCGAATGGTACGCTTGCCACGGCGTTTGCAAACGGCCAAACCGTTGACGGCGTTGTTATTGCCACAGGTGACAGGGTTTTATTGAAAGATCAGAGCACCGGCGCCGAAAACGGACTGTACACGGTCAATGCTGCGGGTGCGCCAACGCGTGCGACAGACTGGGAAACAGGAGACACGGCCGCAGGTTTCCGTTGTATTGCTACGGAAGGAACCGCAAACGCCGACACGGGTTTCCTTGTTACAAATAACGATGGTTCTGATGTTGTCGGAACTGATGCATTGGTTTTTATTCAGTATACGTCTTCAGGCGGCGCGGCAATGGCTCACGCTATGGGCGGCGCTTCTCATACTGCGGATACACTCGCCAACCTGAATACCAAAATATCTGATGGTACGGTTGTCGATACCGGCGATGCAAGATTTTCCGATGCACGTACACCTACCGCACATGATTTCGCCGGTGCAGAACATAATGCGGATACCCTTGCTGATGTGAACAGTAAAATTTCAGATGCTACGCTTATTGATACGGCTGATGCAAGACTGTCTGATGCACGTACTCCCACTGCACACGATCTCGGTGGCGCAGAACACAACGCCGATACGCTTGCGAATCTTAATTCTAAGATCAGTGATGGAACCGTGGTGGACACTGGTGATGCAAGATTCTCTGACGCCAGAACTCCAACTGCCCATGATTTAGGTGGGGCAGAGCACAATGCAGACACATTGGCAAACCTCAACTCTAAGATCAGTGACGGCACGGTTGTGGATACGGGAGATGCGCGATTTAGTGATGCGCGTACCCCGACTGCACATGATCTTGGTGGAGCGGAACACAATGCTGATACGTTGGCTAATTTGAATTCTAAGATTAGTGATGGCACAGTTGTTGATACTGGTGACGCTAGATTCAGTGACGCGAGAACACCAACGGCACATGCATTGGGCGGCGCGGAACACAGTGCGGATACTCTGGCAAATTTGAATACCAAAATCAGTGACGGTACGGTTGTGGATACTGCTGATGCGAGATTCAGTGATGATCGTGTTTCGCCAATATTCACCAGTTTTGGTTCCGGTTATACCACGGCAGCGCCAGCCGCAGGCGGTGGTACAATATCCGAAAACATTGACACGGGCGATATATCAGGGATAGGCGTGAATGGTATCATCGTTTCAAAAATACAGATTACTCCATCACTTGACTGCGACGATTACACGGTTGAGTTTTTCCGGGTCGATACGCACACCGGCGAAGTAGACTTTGCCTTAACCAACGTAACTACTTCGGCAGCGGCGGCTGTGGCCGAACTGGTTAAGCAGGAAATGACCTTTGTTGACGGTGATGCCAGTTCGGAACTGCATATTAAAATAACCAATGACGACGCGGTAACCACGCCAACATTCCTGATTGAAATTGAAGGTACTACGCGGAGCTAAACATGGCTAATAGGTTTTGGGTAGCTGGTACAGGCAACTGGTCGGACGATACCAACCATTGGGCAACCACAACCGGAGGCGCAGCGGGTGGCGGCAATAAACCGGGTGCCAGTGATACTGGAATATTTGACGGTAATTCCGGCGGCGGAACTTGTACGCTGGATGAAGCACCGAGTATCACTGCCCTTGACATGCAAACAGGTAATACTACAACCGTAACCACAAGCGGCTCTGATTTTGCGCTTACTACCAGCGGGGCGTTTACCCTTACCGCGGGTGTCTTTACTGCCAACGGGTCAACCATTACTGTTGGGGCCAATTGTGTAGTCGCAGACGTGGCAAGCCTGTTTGCCGCAGGAACTAGCACGGTTTCGATTACTGGAACCGGGAATCTATCCAACACACGCGGCACGAATGCCTTTAACAACCTGACATTCAGCGGGGCAATTACCACAACGCTAATCACCAATATTACTGTCAATGGCACCTTCACCACGGGCACGGGAACTATCCAAGACGACGGAACTGCCCGCATTCTCAGCTTGGCTGGTGCCATGACGAATCAGGGGCCGACGTGGACGGTAGCCACTGGCCTGAAAATCAACTGGACGAGCACAACCGCTCAAACAATACCGGCTGATGATTACGGTTCGGTAGAGTTCGCCTTTATAGGGGCAGGCCCGTTTTCATTTGGTGGCAATGTAACTTGTGCAGCGGTTACGGCTATTGCGCAGGGTGGCCTTGCTATATGCGATATGGTTACCCATGACTTTGTATGTACTTCCATAATGATTGGCGGGAATAATTCAGGTGCCAATGGTGAGATTGACTGCGGTAGCGGCACTTTGACCTGCACGGGCAACCTGACGATCAAGGATAGTGATTTTACTGTGACAGGCCGGGAGAACTGCATCAATGGGGAATCGGCTACGATCAACGTCGGAGGCACCTGGCTTGCTGAAAGCACGACAGATAAAGGCTTATTTATGGAAGGCACCAGCACGGTTGTCTTTGATGCCACCAGCGGCACCAACGACATCACATCTGGCGGCAATAACTTTAACAATATAACCCTTGACGATGCGGCGGGCACGGCAGTATTCCGGCTTCTGGATGATATGATTGTGAAGGGCAATTTCCTTATCACAGACGGGACTTTCAATGCTACAACTAATTCAGCGCGGATAACCTTCAGTGGCACGGGCACGCAAACCGTTACCGTAAACGGTGAAACAGTGAACCTTGTCACAGCCAGTAATGTTGGTGGTTCTGTTGTGTTCGCTGATCTTTTAACAACTGCGGATAAGTTGACCGTAAACGCGGCCACGGTGACATTGAAAGAAAGTGTAACACACGTTATTGACGAAATAGAATGGCGCGGCACGCCGGGCAGTCTAGCCAGCATAGACAGCGGGGATGCTGCGAGCACGGCCACTATTAATCTGACTACCGATTCACGGGCTACCTATACTGCGATTGACCATATAACCGTGATAACACAGAAGGTGGACGCGTTGAAAGAACGTGGATGTACTGATGGTGGCAACAATGGCGGCTTTGCGGCTGATGTGGGAGTGAATTTTGGTTTCGGGACTGCCGTTAATCCGTTCTTGACTACTCCTATTTTGCAACACGAAGTAACCACGCCGAGTGGAATTTAAGGACTTGATATGCTAGTGGCATTGGTTGTCGATAGCTGGACTGGATACCCCATACTCGCTAAGGAAGCGAATTTCTTTGACGAGCACCCCAACGGTGAGGGGCATGACCGTTTTCGTATCGTGTTACTTGAACGACTTGACCTTGAAATGCATGAATGGTTTGAATGGGTGCCGCATCCTGAAGGTCATGGTAGAACTACGCGCCAGCCGATAGTTAAGTTTAACACCAATGTGTTAAGAGCATCCGGTTTCGAGGTGGCTAGTAATCTTAATAATAAGGTGAGTCGCGCCGCGTTGCAGAAAGTAATATTAACCGATTATTTAGCCGATTATCAAATTGAGCATGACAAGTACGACACACGACGGAATGCCGTATTAACCGTGGGTACAGCAGGCACGCACGCAAGTTGGTCGGTCGCATTCATCGCGTCGTCAGGTGGTGACCATATCAAAGTTGGGAGCACCGCAGCGGGGTTTTATTTAGAAAGCCCGCTTTTCCCCCACTCGCTGAACGTATCAGGAGATATTGCCGACCAAGGCGTTATCGTACAGAACAGTACCGGCAGCGGAATCCAACTGGCAACTGGTGGCTCCACCATTACCAATATACACAGCCGGGGTGTTGGCGGCGTGCCGACATTTGGGTTTATCGCCACTGGCCCCGGTAACATTGTTCATGCATGCAAGGCGTCGGCAGTTCTTCAGGGATACCGTTCGGATGCAGGGCCAGCGTTTTACAATGATTTGGCATTTGATTGCGATTCGGGAGTTTGGACTTCATCGAGTACGCCTACTTTTTGGTTTATGACGTGTGTAGACAATACGACCGCAGGCTTTAAGCTGGCGGGCAGCACAGCCACAATTGGCTGCTTGGGTATCGCCAATGGTACGGATTATACTCTTGGCTGCGGTGGTGCCAATAGCGCGAACAATGCATCCAGTGACGGCACTCAGCCGGGTACTGGTGGCGTTGGCACGGCAACGACAAGCTGGTTCACCAATTATGCAGCGGATGATTTCTCTTTAGATATTGCCAATGCGGGTACTTTCTTTGGGGCTCCCGCAGCAGAAGCCGACATAACTCTTTCCGCTTTACGTAAACGTGCAGGTGTTTCATTCTTTGGTGCTTACGATCCTGATCTTGATCCCGGTACGATGCCAACAACAAAAGTATCAAGCGTATCAGTATTGCCATTAAGTACATCGGGAGAAATTGATTTCACTACGCCGTCCGGCACCGTAAATAAGGTTGGGATTGCCATTGATACAACTGCGGCTGGCGCGGTTGCAAACGCAGTAGCCGAAACATTTGCAGGCACTATTAGCGGCCTGACTTCGAGTACCGCGTTTGAAGATTATAATGTTAATACGACAGATGGTAAAACCGATCTTAGTGCTTCAACTGAATATTTTGTTGTTCTTGTGGTTGGCGACAACAATGGTTTCGCCACCAATGCAGTATTGGGAGATGAAACAAGTTTCACAACCCTTGCGGCTGTTGTTACAAGTTTCAAGGTGCCCATTGATATGCTCGTTAAGCAGACAAACAAAGTGGAACTAACAGTAAAGGTGTAATAACATGGCAGACTCAGATATAACTATTACAACACAAAAGCAGGACAATACGATTATTGTTCAGGGCGATACCCCGGTCTTTGAGTTCACACTGAAGGACGCAGACGGCGGGGCCGTTGATATGACGACTGTTTCAAGTATGACGTTTTCCGCTAAGGTTAGTCCGAATCAGTCCAATGCAGAAGCGCAGTTCAGCGTAACGGCGACCGTTAAGGGTACGGCGACAGATGGTATTGCTGAAGCTACATTGGCGGCCACAGATACAGATGTAGCAGGAAACTATATCGCCGAATTGGAATTGACCTTCACGGGCGGCGCGATAAACACAGCAGAGCGGTTTAAGTTGAAAATCGAACCAGAGATAATTATTTAGGAGCAAGGCAATGGTAGAATTTCTAAGGCAATTTAATACGGGTAAATCATTCGATTTCCCATTGGTTACTTTCGGCGCCAGTGATTTTGTCACGGGTGCAACCTTCGCTGCTGGTGATGTGCAGATAAGCAAGGATGGTGCGGCCTTCGCCAATACCTCCAATCTTCCCGTGGAAATTACTGGTGCATTAGGTGTTTATGCGCTGGCGCTCACGGCCACAGAAATGAGTGCGGCCAGAATATTCGTTACCATCATTGACCAAACCGGGCCGAAGGTCTGGATTGACCAACAGCTTCAGATTGTCACTTATGGGAATGCTTCGGCGGAACATGGATTTGATTTTAGTATTGGAGCCATACCAGAACTTGCGCAGGCCGCACCATCGGCTACGCCCACGATACAAGAGGCCGTTATGCTTATGTACATGGCCCTGCGGAACGAACAAATCACAACGGCAAGCCTTACGAGTATTAAGAATGACGCCGGGACTGTTATTACCAAGGCCACTGTCAGTGATAACGGCACCACCTTTACGCGTGCGGAACTGGTAACCGGCCCTTAAAATGTAATCGGTATATCGTCCATCATTTTGACGGCTTTCTGTTTAGCCTCTTCGCCGCGGCGGTCGTATTTCATGGTGGTGTTGACAGACTGATGCCCCATGAGTTTTTGAACGGTTCCAACGTCCACATCATTTTCGAGCAAATTCGTACAATACGTGCGTCGCAGGTCATGCGGTGTGAAGGTTTCAATACACGCATTTTTAATTGCTCTTTTGACTACACGCCAAATGGTATCCGGGCAGAGTTGTTTCAGGTCTTTATTCAAATCCCTATAACTGAGACTATAAAAAAGTGGAGAGAAGTTATTCCATATATGCCCTTCGTAGGCAATCCACTCTTCCACCGCGGCCTTTACGCCTTCAGGTAAATAGGTATATTTAGTTCTGTTGCGCTTTTGATGAACACGTAATCTGTTCAACTCCGGGTTATAATCACATTTTCTTATTTTGCATACTTCACTCCGGCGCAGTCCACAGCCATATAGTATTGCAACGATAGCACGATCCCGGTCGCCCGCCACGGTTTGAGGGAATGACATGAATAGGCGTTGAATATCTTTTTTAGAAACGCACCGGCCACAAGTTTCATCTGTGTGGGGCAGGTTCTTAACGTGTTTAATTCTGAAATAATCGTCCGCGGACATGTGGCC
>SDBT01016057.1_pt1 | contig 11875 bp, 5 predicted proteins | sample 2277101 | NCBI WGS metagenome assembly SDBT01 (sample SAMN10404973, study PRJNA504765) | marine sediment metagenome | isolation source: marine sediment core GS10_PC15, 103 cmbsf | place: Arctic Ocean: Southern Knipovich Ridge | collected 2010
AGTTTTTTTTACTGTGATTGGCGAGGGCGGCACATGCCTTCGATGCGCGATCATGTTCGCCTTATCCTCGATAATCCACTCGATGATTTCTCCCGGCTCAAACTCCATTGCCTCGGCAATGGCCGTCGGGAAGTTGATGTAGTACTGATCGGCAGTCTTCTTCCTTTTGATGAGTTGGACCTTTGTTGGGCGCCCCATGATCTTGCCTCCTGGGTTTATGACCTCTAGCGCAAATGCTAGAGCCTACAATAGCCCACACCAGAGACGAAATCAAGGACAATTCAAAAAAAAAGAAGAAAAAAACATGTTAAAATCTAGTTGAAGGCCAAACTCGAGTCCCGGGGCTGCGCCCCGGGCTAATTCTGCTTCCGCCTCTCCGAGGCTCAGCGGCCGGCACCCGCCGGGGGTGGCAGGAGAGCTACAGGCTGGAAAGCCTGTGCTACTTCCGGAATTGGAGTTTGCCGAGCGCAGCGAGGCTTTGGAGTGCGCTGGCTTGACAGCGCTTTCACTGGGCGCGGAGCGCCCACAATCCACGTCTCCCGCTCCGCGGGAAATCAAAGCGGCGTCAAGCCGCCGCACTCCAAAGAGCCTGCGGCTCAAGCGGGAATTGCAACTTGGCCAGGACGCCACCCGCTCCGGGGTGGAAATCTGTGCTTGGCCAATTCCAAGGGTGAGGCACCCTTGGCTACACTACCGGACCCCTGCCGGGGTCCCCTGAACGCGGCGATAATGGGTAATTGCCAGGGGCGTTTCTTTGCCAGGCCCAGTGTCAGTATCTTTCCCAGCCGGTTCATTCTTTCACCTTTCAAGTTTCTCTGCAAGTATATCCGGTGACGGCGCTGAGTCAAGTGTGTTTCAATCAGGGAGCTTGATATTGGGCGGGTATGGCGTAGTTTTCCGTATGCGGCGAACTGGCATTCTTGATTACGAGATATACCGTAGTTCGCAGCATAACGGAAGGGCCGAGCAACGCCTGAAAATGAAAGAAGTAATGGGATATTGACCTGCCCCCTGCAACCAGGACTTAGTAACCGGGAGCGACCACTATGTTCAAGCACCTGCAAGCCATCACGCTGTTCTCATGTCTTGCCCTGACCGCCGGGGCGCAAGAAACGCTGGTAATCGACAAGGTGGAGATGGCGGGGATTTCCGGCATCCGCCAATACTGGGATAAACCGGTGGTGGTAACTGCGGCTGGGGCGACGCGGAGGTCCGACCACGGGCACTTCGGCGAGGGTCTGGTTGGGGACTGGTCTACGGCCAAGCCGGGTGCGCCGGTTTTCGACGCGGTGCATCGGCGGCTGCTTATCCGGTTTCCGGGCGCGGCAGCGCGAATCGCCGAAGCTGTCAGGCAGAGAAAAAGCATCAAGAAGGTGGAAATAGCCTTCGAGTTTGTTGATACCGAGTATTTCCCCATGCACTACCGGATGCCGTCAGGCATGTCTTTCATGGGCGACATCTGGGTCCGCGAGCAGCCGCGCTGGCACGTTGTGGCCCATGTCTTGCGCAAACCCTGGAAAGCGGACGCGAAGCTCGGCCCCACCTTCAATGCCAATGTCAACGGCAGGTGCTACTGGGCGCATTTCGGCGCGCGGGACAGTAAACGCGACCGCTATCCGAAGCAGTTCGGCCCGACGGAACTTTCCTCTGAAGTCACCAGCAACCGCCTGGACATTACGGCGCTTTTCACGGATAAAACCTATGGCAAAACCCTTGGCCGGCGCCTCCGGGCATTCACGGACAACGGGCTGATCTTGCGCAAGTGGGAGACTTATGACGCGCTCTACAATCACGGCGGCTACGAGTATGGCGGGGCGCCGGGCCATCGCGGCATCCGCATTAAAGCGCCGAAACTGATCATTACTCTGGCTCGCAGAAGAAGCAAACTGGGCAAGACGCCGGCCGCCGTTAACTTCAGCAAGCTCCCGGCCAGCGGCAAAGCTACGGCGGTGATGCCGGACAAGAAAACCTTTGAGGCGTACAAGAGGAAACACGGGGTTCATAAGCCGGCGGGCATGCCCGATTGGCAGTTCAAGCGCATCCGGGAATTGCTCAGTCTGCGTCAAGGTCGCGAACTTGCCTTTCCCGAAAGCTATGACGCCTACGGCAAATGGGTGGACAGCTACAACAACACGCCATACCGCCAGTTCACGGGTCATCATACGCCGGTCACCGCTTGTGAAATGGTGGTCTTCGGCAAGGCCCTGCCAGCCCCGGTGCTCGAGCACATGAAACGATATTGGGACGGCTGGCTGATGCCCGGAAAACCTTACTACGAGACCGTACACAATCAGTTTGGCATCTGGACCAAACCCGAAAACAGCTACTACGCCAAAACCGGCGATTGGCGCGGCAACCATTCTTTCTACCGCGGCAGCTACACCCGCTTCATCTCGACCATGAACTTCAACCACAACGCCGCCCTCGGCGCGTTTATGGGCGGGCACCTCACCAGCAACCCGGAAGCCTTGGCGGACGGCCGCTTCGCTCTCGAGACCATCCTGCTGCGCCTCTGGGCGTGGTATGACGGCACCACCCAGGAATCAATTGACCACTATTACCTTGGTCTGACGCTGTACGGCCAGAAGTTCTTCCAGGACTTGGGACCGACGTTGGTGGACCGGCTGATGGGCCGCAGCATACTGTTGAAAACCACGGATGAACTGGCCAGTTGCTATCACCCCGCATTAAAGCGCTTCATCGCGTCTTCCGGCCGTACCGGCGTGGCCGAGATGTTCTGCATCAACGAAGGCGTCAACCACATTATGCACCTGGTCTCAAAGAAAGGCGCCTTGCACAACATCGGCAACAAGGATAACTTCGGCTGCCCGCTGGTCGGCAATGACCTGCCGCCGGACCTGGTGGCCCGGACGGCCTTGCTCGGCGAGTGGATGCCGCTGTGGATGGGCAACATCGTGGATGAAAAGCCGTTCCCGTTCCAGATGACCGCTACCTTCAAGGAATGGGGCGGACATTACGAGAAACCGATCTGGAAACGCAGTTACCTGATGAAGTACTCCGGCCTTGCGACCCGGGACATTACGCAGAACGAGACAGTGCCGGTCATGGCGCAGTGGCGGCGGGACAAGGGCAATCGGGCCCACATCCAGGATGTCGGCACGTTGCTCATGCGCTTCGGCTGCAACGACACAGAGTTCTATGACAGCCTGTATCACGGCGGCAACAGGTCCAACGCCAACGGCTCCGTCGGCACCCAAGGCGGCTACATCGCCGCCATGCAGCACAAGAACAAAGCAATCATCATGGCCAGTCCCTTCGGAAATCTGGCCTACCACGGACGCCAGAAACCGGCGAAAATCCATTCCATTCAGTCCAGCATTGCCCTGGCCAACTACCAGAAGAGCCCGACCTGGAAAATCTACGTTGACAAGAAGCAGGTGGACCTCAGCAAGCTGCCGATTCGCGTGAAGCAGAAACAGCGTATCACTATCCATGACGGCGAGAGCTACCTCGGGATCATCCCGATCCCCTCGACTAATCTGGGGCGGACGGCCGAAATCCTGATCACCGATGGTGGTGAGCCCGTCAAGCTGCAGGGCGGCGGGGAAGCGGCGCCCACACTGCGGATCAACAACTACCACTACTACGATCAGCATAAGCCATTCGACGAGAAAGGCGCAGACCAGAAGAAGCTCGACCAGGGCTACGGCGGGTTCATTATCGAAATGGCCGACAGTTCCGTGTTCAAGAGCTTCAAGGCCTTCCAGAAACACATCCGCAAGGCCAAGCTGACCCACAAATGGAATCGCGCCAAAGCACAGGCGGAAGTCTCCTACAAGTCTGGTGGCGACGTAATGGAGCTGGGTTTCCGCCCTGAGTACGGCGGTGCTAACTGGCGCAAACGCGTTCCCACTGATCAATGTTTCCCATACCGGCGCGTGAACGGCAAGTGGCCATATTTGCCGAAAGGTATGGAACGGGACAGTACCCTGGGTCAGCAGGGGCGGATCGGCCGGCTGGCGAAGAACGGCGCCGTGCTGGTTCATGAGCCCGGCCGCATGGCCTATCTGCTGACCGAACCGAAAAGCGGCAACTACCTGTTTGTTAATCCCCTGCCCGATCCGCAGTTCATGGTCGCGGAGGCGCCCGGCGGCATCCGCGTCGAGTCCGACGGCCGCTTGGGTCTGACCAATCTGCTGATCAATCCGAAGACTAACAGAATCGAGGTCCGCTACGGGCTGAAGCATGGGCAGGACAGCGCTGACATGGCCTCGGCCCTGTACGTTCTGGGCATGGCCAAGACCCCGACAGTGCTCCTGAACCAGAAGACGCTGAAGCCTCTCAAGACGGGCAATGCCTGGGTCATCCCCCTGGGCAGGTTCAATCCGCGCAAGTACCATAACGTCAAGGCCGTCCGCGAACGGGCCTTTAAGCAGGTCGCCGGCATCCCGGCAACGATACGCCACCTGAACGGCCCGGGACATGCCATCCTCACCGAACCCCGCAGCGGCACTTACTCTTTCTGGTTGCAGTGGCCAACCGCCTCGCCCATCGAAGTTAGGGCCCCCGGCGTGCGGGTTGTCACCGACGGCAGTATTGCCGTGCAACGGATCATCGTTTCTCCCAAGGACTGCCACATCCTGATTGACTACGCTCCCTATCTCCAGGTGAACAAAGCTGACGGCTCGCCCATCGAGGACCGCGCCAAGGCGCTCCTGGTATTCGGCATGAAGAAAGCGCCAACGGTGATTCTCCACGGCAGAAAGTACGTCAGCAAAGGCGAGACCGTCACGATAAACGGTGAGAAGGCGTTCATTATTCCGCTCTTCGGCGACCGGATCAAGGACATCAAAAACGGCCTCACCGAACGCTACCGGCAAGCCCTGAAAAAGTTATAACGCCTCAGAGCTCAGAAAATCGCCCGCGTCCTCGTAACACCCCGGAGTTATTTCCACCAGCCGGTTCATTTGCCCTGCTTTGCTTCTGCGTCCAGTTCAGCGCCCGTCTTCGCGCCGTGTTTGCGGAGGAGTTCGGCGCATTTGGCTTGTTTCTTCGGGTCAAACAAGTATTCTCTTTTCTTGGTCATGTCTAAAGGTGTCCAGCCAGTCTTGCTCTTTACATTAACTTCGGCCCCGGCATGAAGCAACACCTTGGCTACTTCGGTTTGGCCCATATATGCCGCGTAGTGTAGCGGCGTAAAACCACCATACATGTCCTTGGCGTTGACATCGGCTCCGGCACCAAGAAGTATCTTGAGGACCTCGGTGCGGCCCCTCATATACGCCACGTGGTGCAGCAGTGTGCCGCCATCCTCGTCTTTGGAATTAACGTCAGCCCCAGCGTCAGTCAGCGCCTTCAATACTCCGGTGTAGCCTTTCTTCGCCGCCAGAAACAAAGGGAAGGTCCTCTCGGTGTGCAGTTCCTTGACGCTCTTATACCCTCCCGAAATCTCACCCTCTTCATTCACCTGCTTGCTATCCCACCTCAGGACCCACCTTGTACCCTCAATATCGCCTTCTCTATTCACCTGCCCTTTATCCCATCTGCAAATCCACCGCACACCATCCACGTCGCCGATCTCCACCATATCGAGCAAGCGAATGCCTTTTGCTGCCCGTGAATTATACCACCACCGCACTCCCAGGCCGAACAGCATCAGCAATCCAGCAATCATTGGCAATTGCCAGGCGCGTTTCTTTTCCAAGCCCAGCGTCAGTATCTTTCCCAGCCGGTTCATTCCTGCACCTTTTGTATCTCTCGTCAAGTATATCCGGCGCCGGCGCGGAATCAAGTCTATTGATAGGCGCTTGAAATTGGGCGGGGGTGGTAGCATAGCCAGTTTACAGCCAACCGGATACGCTTCTTCTCGAAAAAACAAAAAACCGCAGAAACGACTTGCCGGCGGCGTGCTGGTGGGCCATGTTATTCACTAACGGCAGCAGCGCCAAGGGCGCAAAGCGAGCCGCCAGGCGAGAGCGAAGCGGAAGCGCACGTCGAAGGCGCTATGCGAGCCGAAGGCGAGAGCGAAGCGGCAAGGCTGGAGCGAGTGCATTCGGCGATGCTCCAAGGAGTTTTGCAGGGACCTCGAGGGATTGCGATCCTTTTTCCTATCAGTGGTTCCAACCCGTGATTTCAAAGGAGGGCATGATGTGTACGGACTATGAGTTGAGGATATTCGACGAATCTCTGGATCTTCATGGGGTGGTTAACTTGTACAACAGTGTTTTCGGTCCGCTGCGCCCGTTTTATTCGTGGCCGATAACAGTTGAGCGATTTCGGGACAAAGTGCTTGAGCACTGGGAATTCCGGAAAGAAGGGCTTTGGCTGGCATTTGACCGCGACAAACTGGTTGGGTTCATTCTGGCAAATTTCCGCAGCCTTTCACTGACAGAGCTTGACGAGCAGAATCCGGAGCGGAAACCCGCCTTTGTTTCGGTTATTGCGGTAGATCCTCACTATCGAAGGCGTGGTATTGGCCGAGCGCTCTGTGAGAAGGCAGCAACCTTTGCTCGTGATAATGGTCGAACGTCCCTTCTTGTATCAACTAATCCAATGGCGCCCATGGCCTTCTGCATTGGGGTCCAGGAAGACTGGCACGAAGCTCACCGCTTTCTTAGTTGTGTGGGTTTTTCCTTTACCGGCCTCGACCAGAATATGGTGCGGTCCATTGTGGAATATGAGCCTGATGAGTCCACTAAGAAACGGATTGCAGAACTGGATGCGGAAGGCTGCGAATGCAGATCCTACGAGGAACGAGACTATCCTGCCCTGGTGAAGCTCCTGAGCGAAGGATCCAAGTGGCCGTACTGGGATCTGGATTTGCTGTCCAAGGTCGGGAAATGGACAAAGACACGGCCATTCATGGAAACATGTTTTCTCGACTGTTCAACGGAAGATATTTATGGCCCTGATGAAATAGGCGTGGTGATGAAAGCCGGCGAGATGCTTTCTTTCTGTGTGCAGACATTGAGTCCACGCAAAAAGATGGCATATCTAGGTCCTATGTTGACCAGTCCAAGAGCGCGGAACCAGGGACTGGGTACTGTATCATTGCAGATTTCATTGAGGCAGGCAGCCAGGAAGGGCGCTGTTCTTTGCGATCTCTGGACAGGATTTGATGCTCATCGTACCCATTTTTACCAGAAGTCGGGATTTGAACATGTGATGAAGTGGTTCATGTATGAAATGAAGCTTACCCGGTAGTGTTAAGTTCGACTTGGAAGAATGAGAGCATAGCCAGGATGTGGAGAGGATATCCACGCCGCTGTGCTTGAGAAAAAGGGACTCGTCGTGATGAAACCTGAGATCACGAAGTTGGGCACTATCGATTTGGACCTCGTGGAAAGCACCCCCGTGGTGTTTCGCGGATCGCTCTATCGCTTCGAGTACGTGCGACCCAAATACTGGGCCAACAATTCTGGCGATTCGTACTTCCGCTTCGTCGAACACGATTCCGGCCGTGCAAGCAAGCCCTTTGCGCGGGGATATCACTTGGGGAACGTTCTGGTCGACCACAAGACCATATTTGTGACGGGAACCAATATCTGGGACGGGGAACGCGTGGATATTTTTGCCTCGACCGACATGGAGCATTGGGAGTCCTGGAACGCGCTGAACTTGCCCGGATACGGTTTGTTCAATACATCTTTGTGCCGAGCCGACGACAGATACGTCCTGATGTTCGAAGTGGGCAAACCGCCGGAAGTGGCCGGGGTGGCTTTCACCGCCCGTTTCGCCACGTCCCCGGATATCAAGCACTGGGAACTGACGCCGCCGGAATGCACCTACTCGAAGGACCGGTACACAGCCCCGCACTGCCTCCGGTTCCACAATGGCTACTACTATAATTTCTATCTCGAGGCGCTCAATAACGCATACGAACAGTATGTTGTGCGGTCACGCGATCTGGTGCACTGGGAGTCCAGCCCCCTGAATCCTGTTCTTCGCGCTTCCGACGAAGACCGAAAAATCGCCAACCCGCACCTGACACCTGAACAAAGAGAGAGAGTCAGGGAGGCGAAGAACATCAACAATTCAGACATCGATTTCTGCGAATTCCACGGTGGCTTGATCATCAATTACTCGTGGGGAGACCAACTGGGGATAGAACACCTTGCCGAAGCACGTTTCGACGGCGCCCTGGCGGAGTTCCTGACCGGCTGGTTCCCCGCCGGGGAAGCAGAGAATAGACCTCATCGCTCATTCTGAACCTTCATCTCTGCGTCGGCTGACCAGGTCAACAGTTGCCGTCTGCAGAAATAACGGCGCTGTGCGAGGGCAATGACCGCCAACCGTCATTCCCGTTTCTTCCCCAATCCCAGCGTCAGTATTTTGCCCAGCCAGTTCATTCTTGCTTGCCCTGCTTTGCTTCTGTGTCCAGTTCCTTACCGGTTTTTGCGCCGCGGTTCTTTAGCAGTTCAGCGCCTTGCCCTGGAAAGCTGCCGCAGGCAGCGGTTGGAACTTAGCCCATAGCAAGCACAGCGCAGCTATGGGAAATGGACAACAGAAAAATCACCCCGCGCCGGGATTGAGCACATGCTCAATCCCGGCGCGGGGGCAAAAAAATAAATGGTCACCTGATTCCCACAGCTTCGCATACGCTGCGCTGTGGGCTAACTTCCAGTCGCCCAAAGGGCTTCCCATATACCTCTCAACAGCAATCCGGCAATCAGCGGTAATTGCCAGGCGCGTTTCTTCTCCAGTTCCAACGTCAGTATTTTTCCCAGCCGGTTCATTCTTGCACCTTTTCAATTTCTCATCAAGTATATCCGTTGCTGGCGCTGAGTCAAGTCTTTTCAATCAGGGAGCTTGATATTGGGCGGGAATGCCAGCGTAGCAGGGCTACAACCAAGTAGATGGGCCCTGCAAAAAAGCCGGGGAGGATTTGACGGCAGGGCGCTTGTGGGCCATATTATTCAGTAACGGCAAGAGGTACTCAATGAATGCAACGATTGAAGATTTGGGGGTCCAGGCGAAGGGCGACATCTGGCTCGGGATGCGGCTTGGCGTGAACCCCAAGACTGGCGCGGAGCTCATGCTCGGCGGCCTGTCGCGGGGCGGCTTCATGGTGGTTGATCCGAAGCAAGAGTCAGCCATTCAGGTCGGGTTCGAGCCGCGCTCCGAGGGTTGGGGTATTGCCCAGGCGCCTGACGGCAGCGTGTGGATCTGTGGATACGGCGCTGCGTCTCACCCCTCATGTCTGTGTCGCTGGGACTGGCAGGGCACCGAGGCAGAGCACATGGTCGGGCTTCCTGGTGAAGGATACTTCGTGATCGACATCACTCCGGACGGGTGTGTCTATGCGCCACACTGCCAGACCGGCATTCTGCATCGTTATAATCCGGCCACGGACGTGCTCGATGATCTTGGCGAGTTCACGGAGTTCGGCAAGGTTGTGCGCGGTGTGTGTTGTGCGCCAGACGGTTGGGTCTATGTAACGGCGACCGATTATGGCACCACCAACATAGTCGCCGTGAATCCAGGCACGGGCGACCGCCACGTGGTCGAAGGGGGCGTAGCCGCGATTGTCAAGGCCGGCGATGGGAAAGTGCTGGCGAGTCGCGGTCGCTGGGGACGTACAGTCTATGCCGAGTGCGTCGGCGGCCAGGCCGTGCCGATCGGATGCGATGAAGTGCGGTTGGCGCAAACGGAGGTGCGCTTCAGCGACAGCGGCAACTATGATTCCGTGACGCCGCTGGCTTTCTCGGACGGCAGCTACATCAGCAGGATCTACAATTCTCAGTTCACCTATGTTACGGCTGAGGGCGAGAAGAAAGAGTTCGATGTCGGCCGCCGGGAATCACCACTGCGCATCTTCACGATCACCGGCGGTGGCGGCAAGATATGGGGCGGCACTTTCATTCCGTTGACCATGTTCAGTCATGACCTCGAAACCGGTGAGGCCGAGTTCTATGGCAATCCAACCAAGACAAGCACGGGCGAGGTCTACAGTTCGCTGTGGTCGAAGGGCAAACTGTTCCTGGCCAGCTACCCGAATGCGGATCTCGCGCGCTACAATCCGGCCATGCCATGGAAGATGGACGAGAGCGCGGAAGCGAATCCAGCGCATCTGGGTCTGATGAAGGAGGGGACGTACCCTCTGCACCGTCCTCATGGAAAGGCCTTGGCGCCCGACGAAACGGGAAAAACGGTGTTCTTTGCAGCACACGGGAGCTACGGCTGTGAAGACAGCGGGATCTGCCGGATAGACCCGGATACCGAAGAAGTGACGCGGTGGCTCTATCCGAACACTTATTTCGGGGCGCTGTGCTACCTTGCAGAGCAGGGCCTGCTGCTGGTAAGCGACAGCAGGAAAGGCGAGGCGGGGATCAGGTTCACTTTCGTTTCGCCGCAGACCGGAGATGTCGTGCACTCGGAGATTGAGATATCAACGGACGGCGAAATCACCTCATGGCTCCCGGACGACAACGATACTGATCTCGTACACGGGATGTATCCGAGTACCGGCACGATGTTCACGTACAGCGTTTCAAAGCAACAGATTGTGAGACGGCTCGATGAGATCCGTGACCACGGAATTGACGGCGGGATCTGCTACAATATGTTGATCTTCGGTCCGGACAAGCGGATATGGGGTCTAACGACAACCCGCGTATTTGCGGCTTCGCGCGATCTGGCCAAAATCGACACGGTGGCGGAATACGACGAGACGCCGTCTGGCGGCAACTTCTACCGGTTTGGGATGACGTACGGCGACGAAACGAAAAAGAGGCATATCTACTTCCCGAATGGGACGCATCTAATGCGGGTGATCGTGAATCATGAAGCGTGAAGCACCCCGATTACCCCTCACCTTCTCCCCTGGAGGCCTGCGCGCCGTGGCAGGGAGACGCTGGGGAAGAATTCAGAATCCAGAATTCAGAATCCAGAATCCAGAATGGAGGATTTGGGAGTGTGGGAGGGGAAGAATTCAGAATTCAGAATTCAGAATTCAGGAGTGAAGATCACAATCCGTTAACCAGCAGGAGACCGTAATGAGTCACTCACATACCCGCACACCCGCCTTCGCGCCGCGCCATAGCGCCGCTTCGGCGCGCCGGCGGCTCACACACTTCCCATTCGCTGTTTGCCTGATTGCCCTGGCAACTCTGACCTGCCGGGCAAAAGAAGCTAGCTACCGTTTGTACCAGGGGGTAACCATCTACGTGAACAACCCGTCGGGCAAAGCGTTTGACGTGAAGTTGGAGGTCCGCGACCTGAACCTGTTCTCGAAGGGGCCGCGGGAAGTCCTGTTCAAGGTCTACGACCCGGACGGCAAGACGCCGGTGCGCGAGATCATTCCGGATGACGGGATTGACGGGAAAGGGTTCCTGCCCCGGCTCGGCGGCTGGGACCATGAGATGTGGTACTACGCGCTGTGCTATTCACGCGGCTCGAAGCCCATGTTCCCGTGGAGCACCTATTCCGATCCGAAGCGGCTCCAGGCAATGCCGAAACGGACGTTCACCCGGAGAATTCGCGGCGGCAGGAAAGGCGTCTACCGGATTCTGCTGGTCGGCACCCGCGACCACTATGTGACGGTCGATATCAGCCGGAATCTGAAGACCGCGGTCAGCGGCAATCACACCTGGCTGCACGGTCACGGCAGCATGTTCAGGAGAAGCTACGTCTACGTGCCCAGGGGCAGCACCCGAATTCACCTGGCCCTGATCGAGTTCGACCCGCCCCAGACGCGACGCTTTACGCTGACCGGACCGGACCGCAAGGTCCTCTTTAACGGCACGGCCAAGCCCGGTTTCAGGCAACAGATGATCGCCCTGCCGAAGGGCGGGACCTACGATGGCAAGCTTCTGGTACTGGAGGTGAGCGACGGTCCCGGCGACTACATGTTCCACGCGCACTTCCAACTTAGACACCTGAAGCTGAAGTTGAACACGGCAAGCCAGGCGGTATT
>SDBT01016059.1_pt1 | contig 11873 bp, 19 predicted proteins | sample 2277101 | NCBI WGS metagenome assembly SDBT01 (sample SAMN10404973, study PRJNA504765) | marine sediment metagenome | isolation source: marine sediment core GS10_PC15, 103 cmbsf | place: Arctic Ocean: Southern Knipovich Ridge | collected 2010
ATCGCATTGAGGAGATCGCTTGACCACACTCCACTTCAGACAAGGTAACTCTGGACCCTCAGAAGCAATGGTTCAAAAACAAACCACCTTGGACCCTGTAGTGATTCTCATGTCCATCGAATATGTACAGACCAGAGAAGCCGCAGAGCGTATCTACTTGGCTGAGCGTAAAGGTCTGAACAGATCCACTATCATTGCCAGAGCATCAAGACGGATGGACGACTTCACAAAACAGCATATCCCGACAATGGGCGATAAGGCCGCTGTCAAGGAGAATTAGAAATGTCATTTGGAAATACCGCTGAAATTGGTGTGATGAGACTTCTGTTCCAGGCGGTCGCTTGGGCTGATATCGCAGAGAACGACGCAACCACACCGGAAACAAATCTTGGAGTAGCGCTTCATACTGGAGATCCAGGCGAGGCTGGCAGTCAGCTAACTAGTGAGGCTGCATATACTTCATATGTTCGCCAAGATATCGCCCGTACTTCGGGTGGTTGGGCTGAGGCTGCGGGTGTTGTCACTCCCGTTGCCAACATCGACTTCCCAGAAGCTACTGGTGGCTCGGAAACAGAGACTCATTTCTCTGTGGGTAAGGCGTCTAACGATGACCTACTCGCTTTTGGTACTGTCACTCCGAACATTGTTGTCTCGACTGGTGTCACACCGCGCCTGACTACCGCTACAACTTTGACTTTAACCTGATGGCTACGTCTATGAGCATCGACTCGTATTAGCTCGTAGCCTCAATCGTCCCCTTACGCCCAAGGAAACAGTCCACCACATCAACGGTGACAAAGAGGATAACCGCTTGGAGAATCTTCAACTTCGACAGGGTAGACACGGGAAAGGTTCAGTTATGGTTTGTGTTGACTGTGGATCTCACAATATCTCTACACTGGAAATCAACTGATGCCGATACAGGCGGCGGTTGGGGTGGCAATCATCCCGCTGTTGCTGGATAAAGAAGCGGCAGCGGATAGACAGCGTGTAGTCGAGGAGGCACTTAGTCGCGCAATTGCTGATGGGTTGGATATCAGCAATGCGGCAGAGGTTCGCCTAGTTGTAGAGAGATCAAGATCCAAAGGATAACCAGTGGCTATTACATTTGTAGCGACAGATACTCCAGGCTCCAGAACTACTGGAACGTCGCATAGCCAGTCCGTCCCAGCCCATGCGGTAGGCGATCTGATTGTCATTTGGATGGCGTCTGATGGTGGGTCTGAGACTCTAACCGCATCTGGTACAGAGACATGGAATCACCTCACTGCTATCGATGAAGGCACCGTAACCGGGCGTCTAGCATGGACTATCGCTACTGGCACTAGCGGGTTCACTGCCACTGTATCGGGAGGATCAGCAGAAGCAGCGTGGTCTAGTGTTGCGGTTTTCCGTGGCACTGATTCTTCTCCATTTGGAGTGTCCAACACAGCTACTGGAACTAGTGACCAGCCGGCAGTCACCCAGACGACAGGCACAACCTCTAATTCTTGGGCAATTGCTGTCATGGGGATGGACCGTAACTCGGTTGTCTCTGACAGCGGCTATCCGACGAACACGACCGGCGTACATTCTGGCAGATCTGGTAATGGTGCCAACGACTCTGGCGGATCAATAGCCTATGACACCACTGGGGCTATAGATAGCGAATCCTACACTTGGGGAGTTCAGGATCGCTCAGATGGATACGTAGCAGGTATCTATGAGATCAAGGAAGATAGTCTTGACATTCAGAGCGGTGCTGGTACTTCTATACCATCTCTCACTACAACCGGCGTAGGTGCTCCTAGATTTGCCGGAGACGGTACCTCCTCACCGTCCCTCACTACTACTGGTGTAGGGATATCGACGAATGAGGCAGACGGGACATCTTCTCCATCCCTCACTACCACCGGAGTTGGAACTGCCATCAAAGACACAGTAGGTACTTCTGCTCCCTCTCTAACCACAGGGGGGGATGGTGCCACTATCGTGGCTGGGGATGGTACCTCCTCACCATCCTTATCTACGAGCGGGGCTGGTTCTCCAATCTTCTCAGGAGACGGTACTTCCACTCCTGCCCTGACTACAACTGGAGTGGGGATTTCTACAGCCGCTGGTGATGGAGCGTCCACTCCCTCACTCACCTCGAGCGGTGTTGGTATCTCCACTCATAAGGCAGACGGTACTTCTTCCCCAAGCCTCACAACTGCCGGTGTTGGTACTGCTGTTAAGGATACAGTAGGAACATCTGCCCCCTCTCTCACCACTGCTGGAGTTGGAGAGAGCAGCACTATACAAAGTGGGGCCGGTACCTCTACCTCCTCTCTGACTACAACAGGTGTTGGCGCCCCTAGATTTGCCGGTGTGGGTACATCCTCTCCATCACTTACCACTACTGCTACTGGAATAGCCCTCCGTGATGGAGTCGGATCATCTACTCCAACCCTGTCCTCTTTGGGTGTCGGTAGTGCTGTATTCGTATCTACCGGCACTTCAGCATCCTCCCTATCATCTACTGCTCTGGGCGCTACGGTTCTGTCTGCTGTCGGCCTGTCTGATGCAGTCTTGATTTCAATCGGAGTCAGTGAGTTGATTGGGGAAGCAGGAATAGGAACTTCTACACTCTCTTTGGCAGTTAATGGTCGAGGATCTGTTGCCTTCATCCAAGGTGAGCATGTAATATTCAGTTCAGTCGAGGAGGAGGGTATAGATTTCTCGACTATCCTTCGGAGATGATTATGAGTAGAGTAGAAGAGGTGTCTTATGACCGAACTATTTGAATTGCGTCGAATGGTGGGGTCAGACCTCACTCCAGATGAAGCTGATGACCTATTCGCTCCTGAATTTACCCAAGCCATTCATGGATTTGTGGTTGGGGATATTCTGTATCGATCCTCTCTTACAGATCATGCGAAGGCGGTTGCTACAGCCCGAGCTACTCTTGCTGTCGGCATCGTAATCGATCAGCCGGATGTCAATACCTTCTCGATCCTTTATGGAAGTGGGTACAGACTCAGTATCGGCGCTCATGGATTAGGCAGTTTTGGGCAAGAATTGTGGCTTGACCAGTCCATTGCCGGATCATTCCTAACCACTGAACCTATCTCGGGCTGGTATCAATACCTGGGCACAGTTCTTGACTCAACTGACATACTATGGGAGCCGTCCAAGCTGGCGGTGATGCTGCTATGATGAAACGATTTCTTGTTGCGCTAGCACTAGTTCTGTCTGCGTCTTCATTGTGTCCCCAGGTCGTTGTCCCACCCGGGAGTCTACTGGCTGATCTCGGGACTTGTGATGCATCCCGAGAGGGATTGATCCGCAAGGTGTCTGATGGCGACTCGGCCACAGACTGCAATCCGACCGGAACGGGCGACGATACCGTCGAGTGCGCGTGCATCGAAACCTCCCCAACTGTTTACGCATGGACGGCAATGTCGTTGGGCGCCCATACCGCCGACACCAACGCCAACACGATCTGCACCGGGACCGGCAACTACCTCGACGGCGAGGGCAACTGTGACGCGCTGGTGACTGAGGCTGGCTTCATCGACCTCGACACCGACTACGGCGACGAAACCATCACCTCCGACTTCGACTTCGGCGGCGGCATCCTGCAAGTTCCGAACTCGATCACCTTGCCCGCAACCTGTAACGTGGGCGATGCCCACATGGACACGGACGCCACCACCGGCCAGCGGTGGTACCTGTGCGAGAGCGCGAATACGTGGGCGGTTCAGGGCGACGGAACGCTGACGCTTGCCGGCTCCGACAATGAATTGCTGACCGACGATGGCTCTGGCGGAATCGTGTCGGAGTCAACGCTGGTCTATGACGGCACAGACTTCGGCATAGGCGACACCACCCCCGACGCCAACCTAGAAGTATCCGGCAACGGCGCCACCGGCAGCATCCTGATGGTGAGTGCGGATGATGCTGGGAACGGGGACATTCTGGACGTGGCTAACGACGGCACCGATTTCACCGTCACCGTCAAGGGCAGCGCCACGCAGTCGGGGAATGTGTTTGTGGTGGAGGATTCGGGGGGAACTGCGGATGTCGGAGTAAACGCGGCGGGGGGATTGTGGGCTGTCAGGTTTGGTCTTGGCGAAGCGGGGCTTAGCAATCCGTTTCAGATGATTTCCGCACAGGGCTCCTCCGTCAATATATACAACAACAATACACAGCCGGCTGTGCATATCAACGGTGGCGACCACAGCCTTAGATTGCGAAGTGACGGATCGTTTGAATTCGCTAGTACAGCTGCTGCGAACGGAACTGGAGATACTTTTATTGGTCGTGATGCTGCGGCTATTCTTCAGCAAGGACAAGACTCTGCCACCCCGATAGTTCAAACCTTCAAGGGTCCAGACGGTTCCGGCACCGACATAGCCGGAGCAGACCTGAGCCTAGCAGGGGGGCAGGGAACGGGAACCGGAGCAGGCGGCTCGCTGGTCATTAAGACAGCACCAGCCGGTAGCACTGGGGCGTCACTGAATGCGCTTTCCAATCGCATAGAGATCAACAGTGCGGGGTTGGTCGGGATTGGCGTAGCCCCTAGTGGTGCTCAGGTGTTCGTAGACCAGCCGGATTCATCTGGTGTTATCACCGTCCTGAAGCTAGACCAGGGCGACATAGACGACACCTTCATTGACTTCATTGGCACCAGCGCAGCCGATGGCACCCGCTCAATTTCCTCTGACACGACCGAGGACAGCGCCAAGTTTGGAGCCATCCGAATTGAGATCAACGGCGTCACGAAATGGATTCGCGTCTATGACGACGAAAGCTAGGAGACGACAATGAAACGAATCATACTACTCACCACCATCCTGCTACTACTGGCCCTGCCGATCTCGGCTGACTGGCGAGTCACACAGACCGAATTTACTGTGTTCTACCGCGCCAACACTCCTCGTTGTGCCCGTGTGGGCGAGGTGCTCCAGTGGAAGATCGGGGGAAATGATGCACAAGTGCAATGGTCTATGGTCATTGCCGCTTGGTTGAAGGGTGCAGTTACGGATCTCGGAAGTGGTCGCTGCGAAGTGTCCTGGACACTCGACCGCGCATGGGCCGAACAGTACATCCCTGCTGTACTGGCACGAGCCGGCTTGGACGTAGAGGAAATGACAGCCCAGGAGGAGGCCGATGCTTTCTCGGATGCGTTCAAAGCCCTGCTCTTGAAGTTTGAGGCTGAGTACAACACCTGGCTGCGAGATCAGGCCGCGCCAGCACCTGATCCTGTTGACGACTTGGAGGACTCTGGTTGAATGAGTTGGGTACTTTCAGGCTGGGTGGAATCTGGTTGGGTCATAGAGGGAGAAGTAGCTGAGGCTGTAGGTACGTCTACAATGGCTCTGACGGAAAGCGGCAGGGGGTCAGTCAGTCCACTCAAGTTTGAGCAAATGAATTTCAGCATCGTAGAGAAGGAGACAGTCGAATTCTCGGCTGCTGCACCTTAGTAGAGGATCGATATGCCTGATAGCGATAATGGTGATTGGGACGAGAACAAGAAGTTTGTCTTGCAGACCCTTCAAGGCATCCAATCTCAGATAAAAGAGGTTGCTCGAGATGCACATGAATCAGCCGAGACTCAACATACCGCAGTCGTGACCAAGCTGAATAAACTTGAGGAGAGAATGGATGAGAAATTCGTCACCCAGACCGAGTTCACTCCTGTTCGAAAGATTGTATATGGCTTGGCCGGTCTTATCCTGAGCAGTACCGTCATAGCCATACTAGCTCTTGTCATCAAACGAGGTATCCTATGAGCGTCTTTACAGTAAACGAGAAAACCAATCCCACTCATGAGTACACCATACTTGATGAAGATGGCAATCCAGCCCAGCCCACGGCGCTGACTTTGACCTACTGCAATCGAGCCACTGAAGCTATTATCAATTCCCGCAATGCCCAGAATGTGCTCAATATGAACAATGTAGTCATCGTTAATGGAGTTATGGCTTGGTCGATGCAGATTGCAGACACTACAATCGTTGATGGAACTTCTGTAGCGGAAATCAATACGGCCCTTTGGGAGTGGACAGTCAACGGTAAGAATAATCGACACAAGACGATCATCCGGGTCGTCAATCTTGCGAAGGTGACATAAATGGCCACTACTTACGATGCATCACTGGGCACCAACAAAGATTGGGTCCGACTCTTCATTGGGGATAACTCAGCCCCAATGGTTCTGACCGATGAGGAGATCGACGGGATCGTTGCTGAGCAGACTTCCACCGGCAAGGCAACCAAGTATTTCGCTGCTGCTGATGCTCTCACTATCCTCTATGGCATCTTCAAAGCCGATAGGAAAGGAGTGGTTGACAGGCAGATGGGTAAGCTTCGTCTACGGTTTGGGGAGGACATATCTGCTGAGAATGCCTTCAACAAAGCAGCCGGACAACTCAGAACCAAGGGTTCTTTCTACCTAGCCAGAGCCACCAAAAACACTTTCGTATTGAAAGCTATATGACTTTTGAAACAGATTTCGCTGGGATGCTTCCCGAACTCCTTGTCTACATATCGGCCACTAAGGACGAGACAGGTGAGTTGACAGCTACTGGATCTTCTACTTCAATCTCCTGTTACATAGAAGAGGAGACTGAATTGATTATGGATCGGACAGGCAAGGAAGTAGTATCAACTGTTCAAGTATTCGTGGGCAACATCGGACTCACAGTAGATGCTCACCTCTACACCCTGCCATCGAGATTCCCCGTCAATGCTCAGAGAGAGGCAATTGGTATCGAGCATATCTCCAGTGAAGACGGGGCTTACTCAGAAATTCTCATGTTCTGATGAGACCAACTTCGATTCTACGATTGTCAGAAGCTGCAAAGTACACCAAAGTATGGAAGGAGTCGGATTACAGGATAGTGTCTCACTCTGTTGAACTCTGGAAGGATCGCAGAGAACTATTCCCAACAAGTATTGCTTCAGCCCTAGACATTGGATGTGGCTTGGGGATGATATTACCAGTATGGAACGAACAGGGAATAGATGCGTGGGGCATAGACATAGCACCTAACTGTCTGGATATCGAGGTCTCTAGTCGCTATTGCCACAAATTCGTATGTGGGTGCGTATGGAGTATGGAATGGGATCGAGTGTTCGATTTCGGTATTTGTACTGATGTGATGGAACACATACCTCCAGATAAAGTGCTACCTGCTTTGCAGGCAATATCCCAATGTTGCAATGAAGTATTGTTCAAAATAGACCATATCTCCAATGAGTTCATAGGAGAGATTCTTCATCTCACTATCAAACCCGTAGAGTGGTGGATAGAGTTGATGAATTCAATTGGAGGCAGATCTGAATTTGTGGGAACCTCTGCAAGAGGCGGAGGAGTGATGGGGTCTATAGTGAAATGGAAGATTCCACGATGAGGCTACAGAATTCTTGGCGGAAACCCGTCTATACAAGATTGAACCATGCTATTTGAAGCTCTATGTGAGGATGAGCACTGCCTGATAGTTGGGTCTGCGCCCGGAGTGACGATTCCAGATTCTGACTTCGGCTGTGTCATTGGCGTAAATGGGGGCGCTGCGATTGCTCGAGACAAGGGGTTGCAGGTAGATGTTCTGGTCACAACCTCTCATCTCTTCCGTGGTGGTGATCTACCTCCTATCGAGCAGTGGACTATCGACACCATGAGCAATCTGCAAGTTGACCATGTGTGGGCTGACACCAAGAATGGACCCCTTGGACTTGTGGAAGAGGGGTGTGATGAGCACAATATCTCCTACTTGGATCTCTTTGAAGTTACTCCAGAACAGCGCAGTGAAGTCATTATGGATGCCATAGGCGTAGACCTGTGGATATCGTCTGGTATATGGGCCGTATGCCTAGCCCTCAGTGGCGGCTCAGCCTCTGTCAAGATTGCAGGAATATCACTAATCAATGGGCATCATGGGGCCAAGAATGATATGACACCTCGCCATCATGTACTTCAGGATGGTCAGTGCTTGGATATTCTCAGGACAATGGAGAGTGTATGGTAGCCACAATTCAGCAGCAGCTAGCCTACGAACAATCCTCAGCAACTAGACTCCCTAGTTCCCTGTGTCTCCTGTCTGCATTTGGGAAGTTGGGTATCCCCAAGTCGATGATTGATTTGGGGTGTGGTCCTGGTCACTTAGTTCAAATTGCAGATTCACTCGGAGTGTGGGCAGAGGGATACGACATCTCCTTGCCTAAAGAGGAAGTCCATATGCCGGGTCGGTCAACTCTGTACCAAGCAGATATAACCGACATGGACATCCCTGACCCCGCTGAACTCGTACTCTGCTGGGAAGTCATGGAGCACTTGGAACCCTACTTTGCAGAGCCGGTGTGTGACGTATTGTCTAATATTACAGAGGGCACTCTCCTATTCTCAGCAGCAGTACCTGGACAGGGAGGGGCTGGTCATGTCAATGAGCGCCCCCACAAGTATTGGATCGACCTCCTCGCTAAGAGGGGTTTTGTATACGTATGGCCCGTCACGGAAGCACTCAGAGGTGAGTGGCTTCAACTCGCACCATCAGCATGGTGGTACGGACGGAATCTCCTCGTCATGAGGAAAGAAAGGTAAGGTATATGATTCAGGAAATAGCTCCTGTAATGATTACAGTAGACAGGGAGCCTGAGACAAATTACTTGTCTAAGACTCTCCGCAATTTGATATTGAGACAGGGACTATACCTGTCTCCCAACTTGCAGATATTTGACTCTAAACCGGGAGGATTTGCACAATCGGTTGTCTTCAATTTAGGGCTAGCAGATCAAGTACACACTGACACCCCCACTGAAACTCGATGTGCCAACTTGAACGTAGCTGCCGCTCTCAGGGCTGGGGCATTCTCTAGTGACTGGGTTCTCTTCCTTGAGGACGATATCGATGTCTGCGGATACTTCGTTGATTCCGTCTTGGCTTGGCTCTCAGACCATGCCACAGAGGAGTATCAAGTCTACCCTCTGGGCGCTAACTATATGGATGTCATTTCCCGCTACCACGAAGTAAAGACTTCATGGAAGTACCCCATCGAAAAGTTCTATGGGACTCAGGCTTTTGCTATGAGATCTGAGGATGCCCTTACTCTGGCAGAGTTCCTAGAAGCAGATCCTTATCACTTCAATGAAGAGGGCACTTCTTGGGATCTGATTATGCATCTGTGGACAGAGTACAGGTATCCAAATAGTGACCACTTTCTGACTCCTTGTCCTTCTTTTGTGCAGCACATTGGACGTAACAGTACAGTCAAACCTAGAGGTGATGTTCACATTTTCCCTTCTTTCCCAGGTCCATACTGGGTCTATGAGAGCGGGAAGCAGGTAGCCGTATGAGTAAGAGAATACTCTGGGTAGGAGATGCGGTCGCCTCCACTGGATTTGCCAACTGCACTCATGCTGTCTGTGATTTGCTACATGAGAGTGGTTGGGATGTCTCCATACTAGGTATCAACTATGACGGAGACCCTCACAACTATGGCTACAGTATCTATCCCTGTTATCGCTACTTGGATGAACAGCAAGATTTTATGGGCGTTTACCGTCTAGGGCATATGATGTCCGAGGTAGATCCTGATGTAGTGGTGTTTCTGAATGATCCGTGGAACGTCCCCAACTACATCACTGCTCTCCAGTTCTGGTCTGGTGAGACGGGGAAACTCACTCCTCCCACTGTGGGTTGGCTCGCTGTTGATGGAAAGAATCAACCGAAGGGGGCAGTCAATAGTCTCCATAGAGTTGTCACTTGGACAGAGTTTGGGGCAGAAGAGATTAGGACTAGTGGCTACCGCGGGCCTATCGATGTAGTCCCTCTGGGTGTTGACCACGGCATATTCAAGCCACTAGACAGGCTGGAGTCTCGAGCCAAGGTCATAGTGGATAGGAAACCAATCTCCGATGATGACTTCATTGTGGGGTTCGTCGGGCGCAATCAGATCAGAAAGCGTATTGACTTGACCATTCAGGCTTTCGCTGAATTCATCTCTCGACACTCGATTGACAACGCCAAATTACTCATTCACTCAGCCCCTACCGGGGAGGATGCATTCGATCTTCACAGGCTAGCTGACTACTATGGAGTCAGAGACAAGATGATTCTGTCCGAGGGTGTCTTAGGGTCTGGGCTAGACATTTCCGCTCTCTCGGTGCTTTACTCTTCGATGGATGTCTTTCTGACTACGACACAGGGAGAAGGATGGGGATTGTGCGTCTTGGAAGCTATGGCCTGTGGAATCCCATGCATTACCCCAAACTGGTCCGGTCTTGGAGATTGGTCTGAGGGAGTATCACTCTCAATCCCTTGCAAGACAACTGCTGTCTCAGCCCCACTAGGCTCTGGAGCATACACGATTGGGGGAGTGGCTGATATCAACTCGGCTGTAAGTGCTCTCAAGATGCTCTACGATGAGCCGTCAGTCCGCGAAGACTACTCCAATCGGGGCCTCAGTCTAGCTAGTACCTTGACTTGGAAGAGAACTGCCCAGGAATTCAAGAAAGTCTTGGAGGACATAGATGGCTAATCCTCCGTTGGGCAAAATGGGCATGACCCTATCTGGGTCTGAGGCCATGATGGCTAGGATAGAGAAGGTCATCTCTAGAATGCCACTCATTGGCCATGAGTCTATTTTGGTGGAGGCTGTGAGTATCCTTGCTGTTGCCAAGGAGAAGTTCGTCCCAGTTGAGACCGGGGATTTGAAAGACTCGGGCAAGGTTGTACAGATAGACCGACCCCCAACAGTGGTCTTGGGATTGAGCGGTAAATTTTCTGGTGTAACTCGGTCTATATCTATTGAGTTTGGGGGCGGTCGAGTAGATGAATATGCCATCCCCGTACATGAGCATCCAAGTGCTCACTCCCCCCCTTCATGGTCAGGCAAGACAATTCGATGGAGTAAGCCCGGGACCGGCCCCAAGTATCTTGAGAGGCCAATCAAGCAAGCTCAGAGAGGTATTGCTGGGCGCATGGCGGCTCGTATGTCAGTGGCGATGAAGAGTATCCCTGGAGCCTTTGTGGTAGGGAGCGCCTAATGAGCGTCTACCAAGAAATCATCGCAATGCAGTCACCTATAGACATCGGGAGCGATGAGAACAAGCGCAAGATGTTCTCAGTGAACTTTGAGGCTATGGCTACCGCCCCAGTCACTGACTTTGGAAGAGAGATCGGCAAGCTTATCAACGATGCAGGTCTCGGTACATTCGCAGTCGATATGTTTCTAGGCATGGAGGCTATCCTCCCAAAACTCGATGGACCTTACGTAACAATCATAGACACTGGGGGCTCTGAACCTGAAGGCACCCATAACAAAGCAGCCGGCCACACATATGAGCACTTGTCAGTTCAAATCGTGATTCGTGCTCGAGGCTATGACGCTGCCAAAACCAGGGCATTGGCTATCTGGCGCACGTTAGATGGCGTTCGCAATACGACAGTGGTCGCTTGACCACTCTAACTCGGCAGTTCTCTGCCACTAACAAACAGAAAGGAGTAGAAATATGAGCGGAGCTATTGCAGGTCATGGTGCAACAATCGCTATGGAACTTGATCCAACAGGCGCTCCGGCAGTTTTTACAGTAATCGCTGATCTTAACGGCGATATTGTGATGCCAGAGTTGACTCGCGGTGAAGAGGAAGTTACTCCACACGATGACACCATCGACTCATGGGTTCATGGAGTACTGTCTCGCGGTCCTTTGACTTTCGGAGTCAATTACCGTTTCGCAGCCGATACTCATGACCACCTGACGGGTTTCATTGAGGCTATTATTCTCAACGAGACTCGCGGCTTCCGTCTTCGTGGTCCGGCAGGTACTGTGGATACTGACGAATGGATTATGTCTGGGAAAGTCCAGAACGTCGGCCCCATTACCAACCCGGTTCGCACAGGCGCAAGACA
>SDBT01016060.1_pt1 | contig 11873 bp, 12 predicted proteins | sample 2277101 | NCBI WGS metagenome assembly SDBT01 (sample SAMN10404973, study PRJNA504765) | marine sediment metagenome | isolation source: marine sediment core GS10_PC15, 103 cmbsf | place: Arctic Ocean: Southern Knipovich Ridge | collected 2010
CCTGGCATAATCCTGCCATGAGACCTCCCCAGATTTAAGTTTCGGTCTCTCCAGCTGCATCACCAACGATTACATCACCATCTTGTGCCACGGATAGTGCATCCAGACAGTCTACCTGGTTGCCTGGTTCGAGGCGAACTGTAAGGGCAGGTCCAGCAAAGCGAGTTTTATTATCAATGGGCTTCATGAAACTGCGCATCACGCCTGCTCGCTCCTGGGCATCTGCGACCACACATGATGGGCTGTATACCTTGAGCAATTCTTTGAAACCTTTCAATACCTCTGGTGTGGGAGTTTTCTCTCTTTGATTGATAACTTTGCGCATCCTTGGCTCCTTCAATTATGTGATTTCTTTTTTGTATCCCAGATTTTTTGAGATGTTGTAGGCGGCTCTTAAGGTTCGATCGATTAACTCCTGATTATGTTCTACGGGATCGATGCGCCCACTTGGGCCAGACACACTGATCGCGGCGACTGTTTTGCCATACTGGTTGAAGATTGGCGCCGCAACACAGCGCACTTCTTTCTCGTGCTCCCCCATATCGAGAGCAAAACCTCTCCGGCGAATATGCTCGAGATGATTCAATAATTCAGCCTGGCTGATAATGGTCTTATCGGTATATTTTTGCAGGTTGATCTTCTCGATGTTGTCTTGGATAAAGTTCGGGTCGCTGTGAGCTAAAAGAGCTTTACCCAGACCTGTGCAGTATGCAGGTGCCCTTCTGCCTACTCTGGAGGACATCAATCCTATGGCGTGCAGTCCTTCTAATTTCTCCAGGTAAACGATTTCCATGTCATCTAAAACCCCCAAGTGGACGGTCTCCATTGTTTCATCTCGCAGCACTTCCATTTCCAGCAGCGCTGCTTGACGTAGTTCGTTACCGGTGTGGTAGGCTCGGGAGAGCTCCAGACATGCCAGGCCAAGCCGGTAATTCCCGGTTGAGTCTTCCGATTGGACCAGGTTATGAGATCGGAGTGTGGCTAATAAGCGGAAGGTTGTGCTGCTGTTGATATCCAATTCCTTGCTCAGCTCGGTCAGTGTTCGCGGATTCCCATCCGAGAGAGCCTTCAACACTCTGACAGCTCTATCAACCACGCGGATGTTATACCGTGCTGACTTCTGGGTTTTGGTCACGGATTCTCCCTTCAGGTAATAACTTCGCAGAACTTAAGTTCACTACCACTGTACAATGGTTTCAAGCGAGATTTGAGAGCCGCGTGTGATTCGGAAGTGCGCCAACCTGCAGCCGCATCGCTAGATTCAAAACAGAGAACCATCTTCAAACCTTGATGGTCCTCCGTATCTTTGAGCAATTCTGCTTTGACGAATCCATTAGTGTTTTCCGTAGCAGGGCGGTATTCCTGTTGGAATAATTTCCCGAACTCTTCTACTTTTTCAGGCAAAACATGGAAAGTGATATGGCGTTCAATTCCTTTGCCCATTTCATCCACTCCTGCCCTTTTGAACTTCTTCACGGTAACGGCGAGCGTTTTTGCTGATAGTCTCAAATTCCTTCGCTTCCAGCAGCTTTGGGTTGATCAGTGAGCTGCCAACCCCTACGACTTCGGAGCCGGCGCGAATGAAATCGGCGGTCGTTTTTAAATTCACCCCACCAACAGGTACTAGCTTGACCTGCGGTAGTGGGGCTTTTACAGCTTTGATATATGCTGGCCCGCCCACACTTGCTGGGAAAATCTTTACCATGTCAGCACCGGCCTCCCAGGCCGTGAGAACTTCGGTGGGTGTATAGGCCCCCGGTACAACTAGTACTGAATAGCGTGTGCAAATCTCGATCGTCTTAAGGTTCAAAGTGGGGCAGACGACAAATTGAGCCCCAGCGAGAATCGCAGCCCTGGCAGTTTCTGGATCCAGAACAGATCCCACACCAAAAATCACTTCATCACCGTATCTGGTTGTAGCCTCCTCTATTACTCTTAGCGCACCAGGTGTTGTCATGGTTATTTCGATGGTGTTTACACCGCCAGCGAGTACTGCATCTGCGGCTGCCAATAATTGCTCTGAGCTATTGGCGCGCATAATCGCCACAATCCCAATTTCCCGAATTGCGTCGCTAATATCGTTTTTCGATGTGCTCATATTAGCCTACCTATGATAGGTTTGAGTTAATTTTTAGGATGATTTCAAGATGGCTGCGTATCTTTTGCGAACTGCGAGGCCTTTTTAGTTCTATTGTGAAAATTCGCATCAGTTTTTGTACAACGAAAATCATTTTTATCTGGTGAAATTATAACAAATCTTTGTTTGCTTGTCAAATCTTTTTCTAGGAAGCGTATTATCCAAGCCTTTAACTTTCTACGGCGTGTGAATGACTATGATTCAAACTTTTGAATTAATTAGCAATAGATGGGAAATTCAATCTATGGACAGATGCTGGATTATTGCAATTGAACAGCAAGTCATCCACATCCGGATGACTTGTGCTTAATATCGTGTTATATAAGCTACCAAGTTTGGCTGGTGAGGGAGAGTCTAATCAAAAAACCATTTCTGGATTTGGATGCTGGTGATCATACATGACATTTCTCAGGCAATTGGTAAGTGATGTCCAGGCATCGCCCTCGGAGTAGAGGCAGTATCAAGATAAATCAATCCACGAGGCAAATTCAACTGGCGGAGTCTATCCAATAATTATGTTGAAATTACTTATTTATCTTTGGAAATAGCAATCTCCCTCAACGCCTCCCCAAACCTCTCGATCTCCTCCACCGTGTTGTAATGCACCGGCCCGATGCGCACCATCCCGCCTTCTTGTTACTGTATTGTAATCACTATTGCCAACTTTTCTGCTGTTTTTTACCTTTTTTTGTACTTTTTTACCCGTGCTGAGTATACACGCTCCTACCCGCTGTTATTTTCCTTGCTCATTTGAGGCTCCGTACAAGCTTGTGAGTATTTTTCGATAACAAGCTGTATGTGATCCAGGATTAAGGCGACAGGATCATTATCAATTTGCTTCCTTCTTATTCTCTCATATTGGATTGGAAAAAACTGGCTCACAAGCGAGAGAGGCAAACTGACATCTCGTAGATTCTGTAGCAAATTAGCGAGTGATTCTTGGACTCTATCAACAGGCCAATAGTATCTAATTCGATCGCTAAAACCGAATTTCCTTGCCAGATGACGTTGATACATGTTGCCGCTATAGTATTTTTCCCAGTACTCAGGTCTTGCCACCATCTCCATTTCCAGAATCTCTCGGATGTTCGAGGGTTCTTTATCCAGGCCAGATAAGAGTTCTTTTTCGATCATGGCCAAGGCAAAAACAGCCTCGCGAAATGCAAACGTCAATTCAGGGCCTACTTTGAGGATAGCAAAATGATCCTCCACCATATCTGTTAATGCTCGTTGAGTTTGATAGTCGGTTGAATGGGCTTCATACACCAAATTAGGATAGTCTTCAATGAAGTTTCTCAGTTTGCTAGCTTTATTGCGCTTATAATCGAAGATATCGGAATCTCCATATTCAACTCCTGGCTGAACTACAACTGCTATCACACGAGACCAGGCGTCTTCCAGACCAAGCGCAACAAACTCTTCTTTAGTAATTTCTATCGTAGCCCTAAGATCTGAAAGCTCAGTTACACTAATTCCGTTATTCTTCTCTTGAATCCCCCCGGGAAATGGAACCTCTGTACCAATTACATAGACAGGAGCACTCAACCCCGATTTTTCTTTCTCATATGTAGTTTCTGCCACTTTAGCAAGTTCTGCTGCTCGCCGTGCTGCAATCTGCATATCCAGCGGCTTATTTGGTTTATCATCTTCCAGCCTCATGCTTGCATCAAGATGGATTTTCTTGTACTTATTCTTAACGTAGTCTGCGACTAACCTACGAGCGTTACTCATTGCCTTCTTTGAAGACTGTGCTTGCCATGGGAATGGACCAAGATGATCTCCTCCTAAAATGACACGTTCGATAGGAAAATTTACTTTTTTAGCAATCTTTCTAATGTAACCAACAAAATTTGCTGGAGTCATGTCCGTATACCCACCGTACTGATTGACCTGATTACAAGTCGATTCGATGAGCACATATTTCTGAGTATATAATTCATGAAGAAAGCTAGCTTCAATTACCCAGGGATTAGCAGAGCAAATTGAGGGAACACCATTATGTAGTCCCTTATGCTGGTCGGCTCCAATACCAAGAAGAAATTCGTGTGATTCTTCTTCTACCATTCTATTGCTCCCTATAGTAACTGCATGTGAATGAGAAATCCGATATGCAACTTAGTAATCTCGGTACCATCCATCAGTTTGATCAGGCAATTGATTAATTGTCCACGGATAAACAGAGCTTGTGATATGCTCTGTCAATTGGATCATTCGTTCTTGTGCAAGGCCAGTTAAAAGGCATCCTTTTTGCTTTCCAGCTCAATGGCTTCTATCCAGACTGCCCTTCCAGTAATCACACCACTTGCGCCAGACAAACACGCAATTTTAACCTGGCGCGTGAAATCTTCAAAAGTAACTCCAGCGCTGAGAAGAGTCCATGGAACATGACTTGTTTCAGTGAGTTCAGCACGAGCAGAAAAACATACATCCTCATTAGGGATTTCAGTAATTTCAAGTGGAAATTCGGCTTTCAGGATATCTGCACCCAGAAGAGTGAGACGACGAGCCGTTTCAATAACAACTTTACGTTGTTCTTCGGAACATAAATTTTTGACGGTTGGCTTAAGAGAATAGGAAAGTGGTTCCAAGAAGATCGGAAGGTTTTTCCAAAAGATAAGGCATTGGTCATTCTCTCTTCCCTTCAAATGAATCTTACAAGTACGAATTTGTCACCCTCTGATCAGATCCTGAATCGATTTTGGACTTATCACACCTTCCATTGGGCCAAAAGATGCTGCGTTCAAAGCTCCAGCTGCTGCAGCGATTCGCCCACAATCCTCTATCGATTTTCCTTCTAGAAACCCACACAAGAAACCTGCATCGAAGCAGTCCCCCGCCCCAGTAGGATCAACCTCCTGCACCGAATAGGCTTGGGTTATGATACTCTCTTCTCGTGTAAAAACAGTAGCACCTGCTTTCCCATGTTTTAGTACAATCATTTCTAAGACAGGATTACCAAAAAGCATTTCTACAGCACGATTGATATCTTGATGTCCACTTAAAAGTTTCAGTTCCGCTACTCCTGGAAATATCAGCGCTGTGTTTTCCATTACTGGACCAATCACATCCATTAAATCTCTGTCGCCAAGGAGCTCAGGTCGAATATTGGGGTCAAAACTTATACGTGCACCCCGTTCGCGAAAAGACTCTACAGCCTTGAAAATCTCTTCTCGCAGTTGATCATTTGCCATGAGAGAGCTGCCCATAACATGGAAAAACTGTGGAGTTTCAATATCAATATCTTGTGGAAAAGTGGGCATCACTGCCGGCGTGCCATCAATATGGTAAATGAATTTCCTCGAACCATCATCGAAATAAGTTACAAAGGCCACTGCTGTAGCCATATACGGTATTCGTTTAACATAACGTACATCAACACCATCTGCGCTAAGGCGATCCAGCAGACAGCGGCCAAAGTCATCCTCAGCAACTCCCCCGATAATCCCAGCGGAGTGACCTAAACGTGCAACCGTATCAATGAAAATAGCTGGTGCACCACTAGGAAAGGGGCCCAGGAATTCTCCCAACTCATTGAGACTCACTCCAACCTGTGGCCTCATAATCTCAACAAGCATTTCACCCATGGTCCAAATCATGATCAAACACCTCTCTACCAACGTATTAATTCATCTGGGTCAACCGATAGAATGATATCCTCTCGTTCATAGAAGTAACGAGCGGTTTGCTCTACCATCTTATCAAGTAGATCCGGTGAGGGATTACCAAACATCTGTGGATAAGGATCTCCACCGGGACCTAACGGCTCTGCCGAGCAAAAACATTTATCATTATTGAATCCCACCACATATAGTGCCATTAAAATTAGGTCCAGGTCCATTGAACCTAAACCGAGAGCACGGCGATTAGAATCTGCCATGTGCAGGTTAGTTAACATGCGTCCATCTTCTAGTATTGATCCTGCAACATGCTGCTCTTCCGTGTACATGTGATATATGTCACCAGCAATGTGTTGAACCCCAGGATGATTGATATCTTCAATCAATCTTTTAGCATCTGCATACGTATGGCAAAAACTCACTTCAGCTGTGCGAATTGGTTCGATTGCCCCCCGCACACCCGCATTTTGAAAATCATCACCTAGAATACGAAGAGCCTGTGCAGCACGATGAAACTCTTGATCGTCATAGGCAGTAGGTCGGCCAACTGCACCGGGTCCAAACAAAAGATAGCTGCCATCAAACTCTGAACACATCTCAATATTGCGTCTGAAATAGTCAATTGACCTTTGAGTTATGTGAGGTTTATTGCTTGATAACTCAGATGCAGGACTAACCATTCCACAGACACCTGATACCTTGATACCATAATCATCCAGGATTTGCTTTATCTCCTCAGCCTTATAGCCTAGATCAGGCCCATAACGGTTTCCGTGAAGTTCTATATATCTGACGTTGTATTTGGCAAGACGAGCAATTGACTGCTCAAACGGCTCGATCCCAAAGCCCCAATTGCTCCAAGAAAGATTGAGTTTGCGCTCAACTTTTGGATTGCTCTCGCGAAATTCGATAAATTTCTCTATTACTTCTTTATCTTTCAATTGGAAGTTTTGTGGTTTCATGATCATCTCCTTCTGGACAAATTGATCTCTCTGAAAATCTGCTGGTTCATTCAGTTACTCAAGTCAGTTTGTAATAATATCCTCAACTTAAAGTCAGCTGTCATTTATTGCAGTGGATAGTATCCATATGCCTCAATGGCATCACGGATTGCTACCAAGTTTTCCGGTGGGACGTCACTCTGAACATTGTGAGCAGGTGCAACGATGTAACCCCCACCTGGTCCCAGAGTCTTGATGTAATGCCGCACCTCTTCCATGACCTCTCCTGGAGTTCCGAAGGGCAATGTGTGTTGGATGTCGATACCGCCGTGAAAGACCAATTGGTTCCCGTAATCACATTTCAACCTTTCAGGCTCCATGCCTCTTGCGCGTGGCTGGATCGGATCAAGTATATCCAATCCCATATCTATCCAAGTTGGGATGAAAGCCCCTACGCTGCCGCACGAGTGTAGCATCAGCTTTACGTTAGGGTTCTTTTTTAACGCTAAGTCCTTTGCGAAGCGCCAATAGCGCTCAAATCGGGGCTTGACCCGTTCATCGAACATCTGTTTCGATATCATCGGCCCGGTTTGTATACCAAGGTCCTCGCCGGAAAGCCGTACAATATCGATAAAATCACCTGCACTCTCCAACCCAACCTTTATGAAGCCCATGGCGATATCACAAACCTTGTCTAGGATTGCATTCGTGATCTCCGGTTTCATTACTAGGTCAATTAACCAGTTCTCTAAGCCATATAAATACCAAGCTTGCTCCCAGATGGGGGTGGAGAACCCGCCCATTATGGCTTTATCGGTCTCCCATCGGATGCACTCCACTTTCTCGCGCACTCCCTCAACACGTCCTGGGTCAAAAGGGTCAGGCCAGGGGTAGCTCTCAATGTCTTCCAGTGTAGCGCCTGCCAGCGGATGGCTGACTATCTCAAAATAGTAACTGCCGTCGCCCCGCTCGATCCTGGCACGGCCAATTCCCCACTCGTCGTAAAGCAACCCATCATCTGTCTGGGGTGGACTCCAGTTGGCGGGTGGGTTAATGCCAACCCGGCAAATGTCCACTTGCATGGCATCGAGCAGGTCAAAGCTGGGCGAAACATTCGTCCAGATGCCCATTGCCTTATCTGGCTCTGGAGGCATGCCAAGGTAATCCCTCAACCGGTGGTAAACATCGACCGTCAATGCCAAGTTAAAGGGCACCCGGTCTGGTTCCTGGTGATTGAGACATCGCAAGACACGTTCACGCGAGGTCATAGTTGCTTTAGTCATGGTTTCACTCTCTTCACTCACCCATCGTCTCTACCTAGTTCAGGTTTCCTCTGATTTAACAGCGTCACTCACCTTGCGTAATGAAGCTTACCGCTATCACTCAGAAGCAGGATCTCCACGCATACTGATTGATCGTTTGGCGGAACCAAGGGAATCTTGTGCGAAGTCGTAACTATTGAGAAGCATCAGGGGTGCCTAGCGCGTGCTAGTTGAGCTTCAGGGCTTTGTATTCTTTTACCACGTTCGTGATCGCATTCTCGATCGGAATCCGTTCGACACTTGAAGCGCCCAGGTAGCCGTGCACAGTAGTATGGTCAAAACAATATTGCACCGACTCCGGATCTTTGAAGGGTCCGCCATGCGATACCAGAATGACATCGGGGCGAACCTCTCGCGCTGCCACGCACATCGCTTCGGTTAGCTCGCAAGCGTAATCGAGGCTCAAGACACTCTTGATCCCAGCCATACCGCCTGAGGTCGTGTAAACGTGGGGTGCCACGATATCGGCGCCGACTTCGGTCATCTCACGTGCCTCCTCCGGCGAGAAAATGTAGGCCACAGTGAAAATGTCGCGCTCGTGGCACATGCGAATAAGCTCAACTTCCTTGGCATAGCCCATGTCGCCTTCTTCTATAAGGTCTAGGAACTTTCCGGTATATACCCTTGCCATTGGGCCAGCAGTTATACCAGAGAAGCCCATATTCATCATCTCAGTAATCAGACGACCGATATCGCGGGTGGGGTCTCCTGCGAGAACAGCCGCGATTACAGGGGTGTCCTTCAACACAGGAAGAATCCGACGGCCAAGATCCAGAACTATGCCGTTTGCGTCGGCTAGGGACAGGAACCCGGCCAGCGAGGGATGGCCATCCATGCGGAACGGACCGGTGTTGTAAGCCATGATGATGTCGATTCCAGCCCGATCAGCCACCTTGGCAACCAGACCGATCCCAGCTCCGCCCATGACAATCGGCTCCTTCGCCTCGATGTGGGCTCTGAGCCTCTCTAGAATCTCTGTACGGGTAAACTGTCGCATTTTCTCCCTCCATTTCTTTATCAAGGATATTAGGGGCGAGTACGGCAATCTCGCCAGAGTTGTTCAAAGAGGCTACTTCTCGATCTGATGCTGTTCCCACAACTGCAAAAAGGCGTCAACGGTAGCGTCGGCAAACTCTCGGTCGTTGATATTCGCATCCAACTCTGTGAGAGAAATGTCCGCCCTCAAGTTGGTACGGATAGCATCGAAGAGCGCCTCATCTTTTTCCTTATCAATCCACAGCCCATCAGGAGGTGCTTCAAACTCGTCCAACCCACCGAGTGGAAGCAGCACGGCAGCAGGGCCTTTGGTGTCGTTCACTTTCTTGGCCAGGATCGAGCCGAGTTGTTCGCCCTCTACTTCGTTGATGCGCACCCCACAAACAAATGGATTGTGGATGATGATTTTGCGCTGAGGTGTATTGTACTTCTCCGGCACGGTGTCTCGAGCGCCGAAATTCAATACCTCTATTGAACCGGGTACGACCACCTGCGGGATGCCCTGGCGGCTCGCCGCCTCAAGTCGATTTGGCCCAGCGTGAAAGGCGCCACCCAGCACGTAGTCAGTTAACTCGCTGACGGTATAGTCGATTACACCGTCAATCAACCCTTCATCTATCAACTCCTCCATCGCGCGGCCAGAGCCATTGGCATGAAAGACAATTGTCTCAAAGCCTTCTTCTTCTAACCGCTCAACTATCCGCAACACGCCGGTGGTTGTGATGCCAAACATAGTAATGGCGACAATTGACTTGTCCTCCTGTTGAACAGGCGGTCCACCCTTCGCCATTCCGGCAATAGCATAAGCAGCGTTTCTGAGAATTGGCTGCGAAATGCGATTCAGGCCAGCGATATCTGTGATCGAGTACATGATGCAGATGTCTTTTGTGCCTATATAATTCCCAACATCACCAGAGGCCATTGTCGATAGAAGCAGTTTTGGAACACCAACCGGCAACGAGCGCATGGCTTCGCTGATCACACTGGATCCACCCGAACCGCCAAGACCGAATGCAGCATCGCAGCGACCCTCCTCTCTAAGGGTCTTAAGTATTTCGATCAACCCTTTGGTCATCGCTTCGAGAGCCACAGCGCGTGCGTCACCTCCCGTGTGGCATGAGGACAGCTCGGCAAGATCCGCCCCTCCAGCCCTGGCAACATCACTGGCGCTGATATCCGGATTGAAGGGTGGGTCAGCCAGTACGCCAAAGTCGATCATCAGTGGAGTGACACCAGCTTCGACAAGGCACTCTTTCACATAGCCATATTCGCGCCCCTTGGTGTCTAAGGTCCCTAAAACTACAACTGTAGATAAATGTAGTCCTGACATTTTTTAGATGTACCACCTCCTTTATTGCCAATCATAATCTGGAAAATTAGGTAAAAAAATCTTCTTGTTATAGAAAATCTTATTCTGCCAGGAGAGTAAAATCTGGTAGTGGAATCCTTTCACCACCTTTCATTGCTGATTCGTGGGACAATATACCTGTGCATGTTATGTTTGCAGATTGAACAGCATTGGGGAATGGATCACGGTCTTCAAAGAGAGCAGAAATGAACTCATGCACTAGATGTGGATGTGAACCACCATGCCCTTCAAGAGAACCCGGATCTGTTACCAGGTGGGAATGAGTCCCATCAGGATCCGCCCCATCACTTGCAAGATGTTTATACTCGTCTAGCTCCAAGAATGTCTTGGTGGTAAAAGGCCGGATTTCTTCAGGTAAAAAATGTGCATAATCAGGCACACTTACTTTTTCTGCAGATTCTGCTTGCGGTAGTTTTGCTGTGTGCAATACAAAACCATCTCCTTCAATTAATGGCCATTCAATTGATTTTTTCGTTCCAAACACATCGAAACTCTCTCGATACTGACGCGCTGTTTCAAAGAGCGAGCGATACACTCGTGCTGTGAGGTTAGAATCGCGAATCTTAATATGTGAAGTCTCTACCGCATAGGGTGAGCCATAAATAGAGGCTAGTTCGGCTCGAATACTACCAGAGCCGAAACAAGAAACATATTCTGCTTCGCCTTGAGTGATAGCCAGACAGGGACTAATGCAATGGGTAGAATAATACATTGGCGGTAAACCTGGCCAAGCATCCGGCCAACCATCCATATCCTGATGGTGGGAACCCTGTAAGAATTGAATCTTGCCAAGCTCTCCCTTTTCATAGAGTTCTTTTGCATAAAAGTACTCACGGGAGTAGAGGACAGTTTCGGCCATCATGTATTTCAGACCCGTTTCCTGAACCAATTCAACAATTTGCCGGCACTCATCAACAGATATTGCCATTGGTACAGTGCACATCACATGCTTACCGGCTTTCAGTGCCGCAATTGACATCGATCCATGTGTTTTTATCGGGGTATTGATATGGACATAATCCACAGCTGGGTCAGCTAATACGTCTTCATACTTGGTATAACGCTTCTCTACACCGAATGTGTCTCCAATGAGATTGAGTTCTTGCTCTGAACGGCGACATATAGCATACATATTCGCCTGCGGATAGCGTTTGTAGATTGGTATGAATTGAGTACCAAAACCCAAACCAATGATTGCCACATTGAATTTATCCTTTATCATAATTGCCTCCCGTGTTAATTAATTTGCTCTTGTTCAGTTTCTCCGTAATGCGGTTAAAGTCGGGTTTGAAGTCGTGCATCAGCTCATCCCTTCTGTGCGTCCAGATCCTTCATCTTCTGCACCTTGGGTGCGGAACGGCCTCCCTGGAACTCTGAGGCCAGCCAGTGATCAAGCAGCACGCGGGCCAGCGTTGAACCGATGACCTGCGCGGCCATCGTAATGATTTGAGCATCGGTGCTTTTGCGGGCACGTTCCGCTGAGAAGGGGTC
>SDBT01016061.1_pt1 | contig 11873 bp, 11 predicted proteins | sample 2277101 | NCBI WGS metagenome assembly SDBT01 (sample SAMN10404973, study PRJNA504765) | marine sediment metagenome | isolation source: marine sediment core GS10_PC15, 103 cmbsf | place: Arctic Ocean: Southern Knipovich Ridge | collected 2010
GCCCCCCTTTATTTGGTAGATTGATTTTTGTTCCTTCCTTTATCAGAAATTTTGCAATTTCTGGTTCGCCGCGCATACAAACCAGGCCGAGTGGAGTTAAACCTCGATCATTTTGTGCATTAATATCTATTCCTTGATTTATTAATTCTTTCATTACGGCAATTTCTTCCGCAATCGACTCTGGCATATTTAGATCAGTTAGGGTATCTTTCGATTTATTGTTATTATTTTTGTACTTGCATAACAAATCCAAAAGTTCCAAATTCTCCGTCTGTATGGCAATATCCACGAGAGTTTTGCCATCGATTTTAATTTCGAAATTAGCACCATTATCCAATAATATTTTTATGATGGACAAGTTGTAGAAAGCGTAAGCCGATGATAAAGGAGCTATACCTTCATCTTCGGTCGGATTAATTTTTCCACCAGCGTTAATTACCATTAGGACGACATCCAAGTTACCACTAACACAAGCGCAACCCAATGTAGTTAGGCCTCCTTTATTTGGAACATTAATATTAGTACCGACTTTGATTAGGCATTCTACCGTATTTTTGTGGCCTTGTGTGCAAGCCAAACCCAATGCAGTCAACCCATTCTTATCTTGCGTATTGAGAAAATTAGTACTATTAATCATTATAAATTTGATATAAAGTAATATACATACTAAACATAAAGGACATTATTAACACTTTATTTTTCAATTTTTTTATAGAGAATTGGCATATTCTCGATAAAAATCATGTGTATAAATTTTATACATTCAATTTTTTAGTGCTTTCAAATAAAAGTTCAGTTATTTCTGCATTATTTATAGCAATATCAAAGCATGATCTGTTATTAAATGTTATATATGGATCTGCTTCATATTTTAACAATATTCGGACACATTCGATATATCCAAAATGACATGCTGTTCCGAGTGGAGTATAATATCGCGATCCTCGTTTGTTTGGATCTGCTCCATGTGCACATAATAAATCAACCATGTCTGAAAGATTTTTCCCGATGACCATATGTAAAGCTGTCCGACCATTTAGACCCATTAGATTAGGATCAGCGCCGGCTGCCAATAATATCCGGATAATATTACCAAAGCCTTTCGTGCAAGCAATATATAAAGAAGATAGGTCGCGTTTACCTAGTGCATTAACATTGGCTCCCCGATCCAATAATAATCCCACAATCTTATCATGGGCACCGCGACTGGCATAATGTAAGGCATTATAATTTTCAATATCTTTTATTTCCAGGTTGAAAGCATAATTATCTAGTACCCAAGTCACAATATTAAAATATCCTCTACGAGATGCTATATGTAAAATGGTAACATTTCCATCAGATTTACTATGAATATCTGCGCCTAATTCTATTAATATCCTCATAGTTTCTAAGCGACCATTCCAGCATGCTCCATGTAACATGGACACAAAATCTAAATTTGGATTGGTTCCCTTACTTATTAAGAATTTTAAAATTTTTCCATGGCCACACACAGCTGCCATGTAAACCGGTGTTATATCATTAGAGCTTTTTTCGAAGTCAACGCCGATATTGCATAAGTATTCTACTAAATGAAAATGCCCATTACAGACAGCACTCAATAAAGGTGTGAATAAATCACAATCTATTGTATCGGGATCAAACCCATTATCAATAAATATTTTACAAATGTCGATGAATCCTTCCTGGGCTGCCAGACATAATGAATTGTATGAAGGTTCGAACTCAGTGCTTGGATTTTTGTATTTGAGTAACAAATTGATCATATCAATATTATTATTATGAGTAGCTTCAAATAATAATGGGTCTATTTTTTCCCATATAATTTTAGTGTCGCTCATCATAATAGACTTTAACATGGATATGCTGTCAGTTTGGACCGCCCACAATGCTTTACTGCCAACAGATTTATCTGCAATAGAATCCAAAGAATAAAACAAAATGGATTCGTATGAGATCGAGTCATTTTCAAAGAAGCCAAACAAGTCGTTATATATTTTTTTCCACATGCGATTATCTTGCAAATGGGTCAACCATTCGGCGCAAACCAATCTATTTTTTGGAATGGAATAGGGATCCAATTGAATAAAAATGTGCTGAATAATTTCTACAGGTAGAGAATCCATTGGTAGTATGAACTGTAATTGTATTAATATTTTGAGTGTTTATCATTCAATTTTTTTTTATTATAAAATAATACTAAATCAATAAGCGTGATCAATAAATATTTCCAATTGGGCCACAATTGGATTAATATTGTATGGTTAAAAATAAAATTACTAAAAATATATTATAATACATTGCCTGTAACCATTATTTGACAATATAATTTTTAAAAACAAATATAATAAATCAATAATTATTAGTGCGTAAATTGTCTTTTTTAATTATATATTATAAGATTATATATGGACCCCGCCAACAAATACACTCAGATGCAGAAATCGTATTATGATAATGAAGGTAAGACTGGAAATATGAATCGGGAAAATCACGGAATCCACAATAAAAATAAAAATTATTGGGATATTTTAGTAAATGATACGTTGGATTCCAAATTCAAAGAAAAAATAGGACTTGATTTCGGTTGTGGATGTGGTCGTAATGTGATGAATTTGTTTGATAGATTTAAAAGAATGGATGGTGTTGACATCTCATCGGAATTAATCAAAACGTGTGTGGATAATTTAACCAGAATGAAAATTAGTAATGACAGAGCATCTTTTTATACATGCGATGGTGTTTCGTTATCTATATTTGATTCGGCTGCGTATGATTTTATAATGAGCACAATTGTATTACAACATATATGCGTGTATTCCATCAGATATAACTATCTAAATGAATTTTTTAGAATTTTGAAACCAGGTGGTATGATATCAATACAAATGGGTTATGGTGATGGGCATCCTCGTACACGATCCTATGATGAAGATTATTATGATGCGACTGCCACAAATTCTGGATGTGATGTGAAAGTATCAACCCCCGATCAAATAGTTAATGATTTATCAAAAATCGGATTCGTAAATATAAAATATGAAATAACAGTGTCCTTTGATGATCCGCATAAAGAATGGATATTCGTAAAAGCATATAAAAATTAAAATTCATATATTATGATGTATAAATTTTATTTTCGTATTGACTGGGTATAAATAATGTATTGATACTGTATAAATGAAAATAAAATTAATCATATTTGATTTGGACGGAGTGCTTGTTGATTCTAGACCCCTGCATTATGAAGCCCTTAATGCTGCTTTGGCAAGTATAAATGAATCATATGTCATAAATATTGATGAACACTTGGCAAAATATGATGGCCTATCCACAAAACAAAAATTAGAAATATTAACAAAAGAAAAGGGATTGCCATCTGGTTTGTATGGTAAAATATGGGAATTAAAACAAGAAAAAACGTTCGATATTATTAATACTAATTTTAAATATGATGAACGTATTAGATTATTGTTGCATAATTTAAAGCGACAAGGATATATGATATACTGCGCATCAAATAGTATATGGAATACTGTAAAATTAATGCTGTTGCGTAAAGGATTTTTAGAATTTTTTGATTATTTTATATCCAACGAAGAAGTTAAGAATCCCAAACCACATCCTGAAATGTATTTACAATGTATTATTAGATCAAAATTATCAGCAAAGGAAATAATGATTTGTGAAGATTCGCATATTGGTCGACAATCTGCATTAAATTCGGGTGCAAATCTATGCCCGATCGAAGATCCAGATGATTTGACAGAACGAAAAATTAATAAATACATAAAATTTTTTGAAAATCAAAAACAGGAAATATTAGACTTATCATGGAAAAAACCAATAAATATTGTGGTACCTATGGCCGGATATGGATCACGTTTTGCAAATGTTGGATATACCCAACCAAAACCTCTAATTGAAATAAATGGTAAATAAATGATACAAATAGTCGTAGAAAATATGAATATCGATGGTCAATATATTTTTATCGTTAGAAAAGAACATTATGAAAAATATGATTTAGAACATTATCTTAATAAAATAGCACCAAATTGTAAAATTATTCAAGTTCAGAAAGTGACAGAAGGTGCAGCATGTACAGTACTATTGACATCTGAATATATCGATAATAATGTACCATTATTAATTGTTAATAGCGATCAATATTTGGAATGGAACAGTAATGAATTTTTATATTTTGCAGAATCAAATGGTGTAGATGGTTGTATATCCACGTTTTATAATACACATCCAAAATGGTCTTATGCAAAATTAGATACAAATGGTTTTGTGACTGAAGTTCAAGAAAAAAATCCAATATCAACAATTGCAACCACCGGAATTTATTATTGGAAACATGGTCGCGATTATGTAAAATATGCTAACCTCATGATAAGTAAAAATATCAGAACAAATAATGAATTTTATGTGTGTCCTGTTTACAATGAGGCTATATCAGATGGCAAAAAAATTAAAATTCATGACTGTAAAAAACTATGGGGCGTAGGAACTCCAGAAGACCTAAACTATTTTACACAAAATTTCGATTTGACAAAACTATGAGATATGTGGGATGATCATGATTTTTTAAATATAAACATATATAAGTTAAATGCACGTAATAGCTCATCGAGCCAATTTAAATGGTCCGGACAAGTCAACAGAAAATTTACCAAAACAGATTGAATTATGCATATCAAAAAATTTTGAATGTGAAATAGATGTCTGGTATATAAATGAAACATTATTTTTAGGACATGATGAGCCTCAATACGAAATCCCTTTATCTTTTTTGTTGAATCTAAAAGATAAATTATGGTGTCATTGTAAACATTTGGAATCTTTTGAATATTTACTATCATTAAAAGTACTAAATTGTTTTTATCATCAGACGGATGATTACGTATTGACATCAAAAGGTTGGATCTGGGTATATCCTGGTAAAAATGTACCGAATAAAGGTATTGTGGTTATGCCTGAATGGTCCGATCATAAATATTATCAGACACATATTGGTGGCATTTGTACAGATTATGTGGAATCTCATGAATCATTTTTAATGAAATAATTAATTTTGATTTCGTTCTTATTCAATTTCCATGTACCATGTCCAATATTAAAATGATCAATAATAATATATCCATAATCTATTTCGTTGTTTAGATAATGCTCATATTTATCTAAAAAATCTTTTGATGAATTTATTTGCTTTTTAAATCTAAAAAGTGTCGAGTGAATAATGTTCTGATAGTATGGCTCATGTATATCTAAATTATTATCCTCGCATTCCTGTCTGTAAGTATCACGCAACATATTAATATCAATATCTGCATATCCACATAAAACAAACCCATTTGGAACCGCTATTAGTTTATTAAAATATATTTTAAAAGGCAAGTATGATTTCAATATATTTGATAATAAAATATGATGTTGTTCCATGATATCATTCGGTAATTCAACAAACGATGAAAATGATAATTGTTGGATAAATGTAAAATGAAATGTTCCTTTAGATACGTATTTATTATTATCAATATGATATGTAACACCATCAAATTCGTTGTCCAATAAATTTAGTAATTCGTAAAATTTTTTTGTTAAAAATGAATTTTTTAGTAAAGGTATTGAAAATACTGCTTGACAATAACGCTTGTCATATTCATTGGTAAGTAAGTTATCATATTGAAAGCCATTTTGGTTTATTTTTTGTAAATTATTTATTATCATATTATCGTATATATTTCGTAAAACGTTCATTTATTTAATATATTATATATACATATTAAATAGATGGAATCATTGGTATTTTGTATTGTGCACCATTCAGCAAGTGAATTACATACATTAATTCTGGACAAATGTATATTATCCATAAAAACATATCATAAAAATAATAAAATTATTGTGTGCCATACATCAACATCTATTATTCCAAAAAATATGTTGGAATATGATAATGTAACATACGTAAATACGCCTTTGGATGGATCTCATGTGTATGGAGCAATACATATGCTATTAAGTTACGATGGTATTGATAATTATATATTAATGCATGACGGAATGATTTTGCTTAAACCATTGCCGGATAATATTTTAAATAAAAAATTTTATTTTTTATGGCACTTCGAAATATGTGGGCATGATTATCAAAATATAATTATAAATTTGATTAATAATAATAATTTAAGTGGAGAAAATAAAGATAATTTAATTAATAAATACAAAACAGGATTTCCTAGTTTATGGAAGGGATTGTTCGGCCCCGCATTTGGAGGAAATATCGAATCATTAAAAAAATTATGGGATACTCTAGATATTAGTAAAAATAACTTGTGTAATTATATTGGTAGAGATCATATTATGATGGCAGAAAGATATATTTCATTGGTATCTAATCAGTTGGGTATCATTGATACATTTTTAGATTCGTATTCGTTAAATGGCAGAATAGAATCACATCCACATGTTTTTCAACGAATAGCTGATATTAATAATATTGATTCTCTGATAAATCAAAATCAAAATTATAATTCGTATATGTTCAAAATATGGCTAGGAAGAACCTAAGTTTTTATTGATAAAACAATGTGCCGGATTAATTATAAATATAATATTATTGAACTGTAATGAAAGTTGCTATATGTTTACGGGGAGCAGTATCAAAAATTACACAAAGATTTTTGTATCCGGGATCATTGTATGATCCTGGAAATTATATAAATTATCATGCTGTACATAAGTCTATTTTGAAACACATTATATTACCCAATAAAAATGCCACATTTGATTTTTTTATTCAGTGTTGGAACATTGATTTAGAAAAAGAACTTGTAGAACTCTATAAACCTAAATCATGGTTATTCGAAGACAATAATATATACAAAAATGAAATCACACATAACTTAAACGCAACTAATAAATCTCTAAACGAATTCGGAGCGACAAGTCAATTATTAGCAATAAGTAAAACTATTAATATTATGAATGATTATGTTGATAAAAATAATATTTTTTATGATTATGTGATAATATATAGACCTGATGTATTATTATGGAAGGACATTGATTTAGATTCATACGATAATAATAAAATATATGTTAATGCGCATCCAGGTTCAGGAGGTGATTTTCATTTTATTATGAATCTATCAAATAGTTATGAATTTTCGAAAATATATGGGACAACGAAATCTAATAATATAGTTACAGATACGTCATTACATGGTAAAATAAGGGCATTCGTAGAACATTATATGAATAAAATTTTACATATGGATAATATTATTCCAGGAATTCACCAGGAAGTTTTAAGAAAATTAAAAATAATGTCAATAGATTTGCATAAAGTTCAGATAGAACAATTTTATCAATATGGTCTTACACACGACGAAATACAAACATATATTGTATAATGATGTAAAAAAATAATTATTTTTCTAAAAAAAAATTATTTTTGATTCGCTTTCAATATTATCATCAATTCATCAATGATACTAAAACAATTAGAAAAAGTATCTCTGAATTCCATCAACGGATAAAATGATCGAAATTTATTTTCATAAGTATCCTTGTCAGAATCTGCATAAAATTCATTAGCCAACAAAATAAGATCCATATTCATCGAGCTGATAGTAAGTACACAATGATCCACATCAATGTTCTTATTATAATAAAAACGTATGCCATAAAAATCCGAAATAAATTCAGAAGCACTTGCCCTATATTCGGTCAGAGCATCAAATTCGACTCTGGTGGAGTGTCCGTGTCCTGCTGTAATAAACACATCGAATCCAGTCAAATTATCAATATCGGAGGCTGTTTGAAAATCCAAATCCGGTATTTGTTTCTCAATATATTTTTCATTAAGATAGGAATCATTCTCTACATAACCATATGATCCATCAGATCTGATCAAGTAGTCTTTGATGTACGAAACTAATTTGGTAAAATCCTGGTCCGAATCGTACGCGCAATAAAATTTCGGATTATAATTTAGATCATATGTAGTTGGTATTTCTACCCCAAAATGAATTTTGATCCGGCCATCTGAATCGATTGGAATAAGCACACATACTTGGTCATTGGATCTGATCTTAATCCAATAATCATTCTCCTGACCTGAATTTATTTTCTGATTGAAAAAATTATCTGAATCAGGTGGCATCGTAATATCAAATCCTGCGTACTGAAGCATCTTGGGCAAACGTATCAAATGACCATAGTATTGGTTTCGGAAATTTTCGGATTTACCATCAATAATAGCCATAAATTTTTGGATTTCGTAATTGGTATGATTAGTATGATTAGTATGATTAGTATGATTAGTATAATTCGGGGTCTGGCATATGGGAATATTACAATAAATATCATGTGATTGGCCAGTCATCGTATCCAATATGCTCTGAGTGGAAAAAATTCCGGGTTCTGGTTGCCAATCACAATCTTCTAAAAAGACGAATTTGAATTCAAAGTTATTTTTTCTACAATAAAAAATGAATATGTCAGTATCACCACAACATGCACTGACTGTGCTATCATGATAATTTTCTAATTTTTTATCCATGGCATATATCTGGATATCATATTTCATAAGTATCACAATACAATAAAAATATATCTTTTCACAACGTTCTGCCGGAGTTAAATCTTTATGAAAGATATTTTTTTCTGCATGTATTAGTCCAGATTCAAATTTATCCGTGTCAAAATTTTCACATAAAGTTGATTTGGTTGAACGCAGGTCTAATAATGTACTAGATACTCCGCCCATATATACATATTCGGTCAACTTATAATCTGATCGAATCGTATGACCAATGGCTGTCAGCTCATCTGGCGTAAAATAAGTTTCCGTTTCCACACGTATCAATCTGGCATCATCTTCAGCAGATTCTTTGGCTTCGAGATAGGCCTGGTGTTGGACATATTCTTCCCGGTAGGTAATTCGACTAGTTTGGAATTGTTTAATTTTAGTTATGAATTCTGATGGTAAGCTATTCATACAAGGGATTAATTTATATGAATGAATTATATTTTTATAATGTAATTTTATTTCAATTTTTTTTAGAAATTAATTATTGGTATATTATGCGAATAATTAAAATTTTGATTTTTTCATTTTAAGAATGGTATTTTCTTTTCGTAATTGAATATTTTCTTGCATCAATTTATAATGTTCAAGCATAAGGATATTTGTTTTCGTCAATCGAATATTTTGCCGTTTCAAATAAAATATTCGTTTGTATTTGATACATCGAATATCCAGGGAAGAATCATTCGGATCAACTCCGGATGTTAATTGAGAATGTTGGTTTTTCGTAATGGAAATTAGTTCATCAGCTTCATCTTGTTCTCTGAGCTCAGTATAATTTTCAAGTTCGAGTGGTCCCAACGAATTTATGTCATTTCTCAACTGATTATTTAACAAGCCCATAACAGAAATTAATTTGTCTTTCAGTTCGTCACATTCTTTTTCTAAATGTGTGATTTTATCTGGTTCTTCTACCATCACATAAATTGATGAAATATCAAAGTCGTCAAAGTTTTCAGAATACAGTTCAATTTCCTTTCTTAGCCGATTATTTTCCTGTTTGAAAATATCTTCTGTTTCTATTTTGGACGTACTTAATCGTTTTTTGATTTCATTACTTGATAATCCCAATGACTCTGTGGTTTCCATTAGTATTCCGATGAAGAGATTGACTAGGTTTATCAGGCCTTTTATTTTTCAATTTTTTTTCAATATATTTCTTATATTAGTATATACATCATATGGAAAATAATAATCATGGAATTGATTTTCCTTACAGAGATAAAATATATAATGATTCAGATAGAATTGATATCTTTAAAAAATTAAAAAAAGAATCCTTAAAAAGATATTCCAATGAAAAATATGCAATGTATTCCAATATCAAAATTTCTAATATTGATTATTTGTATAATGGTAAGTATAATTATTTGATATCCGAACCTCAAAAAAAATATCATTTGTATATGCTGAGTGACTTATTTAATGATCATTGTAGAGTCCTATGCCAATTTGGTAAACATATATCTCCATACAGATACTATGAAACACATAGATCTGCCATAAAAGAAAAGCTCGAAAAAAAGAATTTGCCACCGACACCTCTAAATATTCGAGAACAAATATATTTGAGCACAGTTGAATGCAGCATACATAATCCCTTGATCATAAAATATTTTATCGAAAAATTCAGTGCAAAAAATATATTGGATTTTTCCATGGGTTGGGGAGACAGACTGATCGGATCTCTAACTACAAACATAAACTTATATTTTGGAACAGATCCTAATGAATGTTTGCATCCGGGGTATCAGCGTATTATCAAATTATTCAAACCACTGTCTCCGAATCCAAATCTTCAAACCCAGATTATGAATAAGGGTTATCAAGATATCAAACTACCTGAGAATATCGAATTTGATCTTTTATATACATCACCTCCATATTTTGATTATGAAATATATTCGGAAGACATCAGGCAATCTGTCAAATTTGCTCAAACAGAACACGAATGGCTAAATAAGTTTTTATACCCGAGCATTCTGAAGTCTGTAAACAAAATCAAAAATGGTGGTCATGTCGTTTTGTATTTGAGTCAGGAACGCGGAAAAATATACATGGAAAAATTTTTAGCTTGGATGAAAACAATTGATGATTTGTACTACATGGGAAATATCTTTTTTTCCGATGTTTTCTTAAAAGGATTACATCCAATTTTTATTTATGAAAAAAATACACTGATACCCATAAAATTATACAACCCGCCAATCCAGACCGAAACTCTGGAACATCGCGATTTAAAATTAAATGTCATTCGAGATGATCTTATCACGGGTGGAACTAAATGTAGAGCCATTATATCTTATTTACAAAATCTGTTCAAATCCAAACCAAATATTACAGAATTAATTTATTTAGGAGCGAGTAATGGATATGCGCAAGTGGCTCTGGCCCATGGCTTGCAATTATTGAAATCAAAAATTAAATTAAGATTATATGCACAATCCACACCTAACTTGCCCGAAACAAAAAAATTGCAAGATTTAGCTAGTTATTTGTATCCTGACGTCACCTATGTCCATTTACAGAAATCATTTAAAGAAATTTGGCCCATAGTCGACGCTCATACTGAATCCAATCCGAACTCATACTTATTACCATTTGGTTTGAATGATGATGTCTTCAAGCAAATGTTGTATGAGGCTCTTCATGATTACTTGAGACCATTCGTTGGAAAAATAAAAAGGATGTGGATGGTTGCGGGATCTGGCGTTTTGTTTTCCGTCATGTATAAAATTCTAACTCAGACACATTTTTGTTTGGTACAAGTTGGGAAAAAAGTAGAATTGGATTTGTATGATGGAGCTAGATATACTTTGTATGTATCTAGTCTTCGATTATATGAACCAATTAAGACCCCTGTACCATATGCCACTACCAAAAGTTATGATGGGAAAATATGGGAATTTGAATCGAAGTTTGCCAATGGGGATTATATATGGAACGTAGCAGGCATTCATCAAAAAATCTAAGTATAATATCATCAATTAATAATTATTAATCAATGATATCGAAACTCATAACCCAGGATATCTAGATTTGAATATTTTATGATCGGCTTCATCTGGGGTCAATGTGGTTTGCGCACCATTAGTTAGAGTAAATGAGTAATCGTTTTCACATTTTTCAACATAAATAACGTGTTTCATAGAAATCATGATATCGTTTTTACACACATAGAATTCTCCGATTGTTTTTGTCACTTTGGTTATTTTTGTAGTTTTAGTTTTTTTAGTTTTTTTCGTAGTAATCTTATTATCTGATTCAT
>SDBT01016062.1_pt1 | contig 11873 bp, 14 predicted proteins | sample 2277101 | NCBI WGS metagenome assembly SDBT01 (sample SAMN10404973, study PRJNA504765) | marine sediment metagenome | isolation source: marine sediment core GS10_PC15, 103 cmbsf | place: Arctic Ocean: Southern Knipovich Ridge | collected 2010
GGCCTATACCGTACGGAATTTCTTATAATGAACCGCGACGACCTGCCTTCCGAGGACGAGCAGTTTGAGGTATACCGCAAAGTAGCCGAAGCCTGTTTGCCCCATTCCGCCATTATCCGTACTTACGATATCGGCGGCGATAAGTTCGTTAGCCAACTGGATATAGCACCGGAGCTTAACCCCTATCTCGGTTTACGCGCCATCCGTTTCTGCCTGGAGCATACCGATATCTTTTTAACGCAGATACGAGCGATTTTACGAGCCAGCGCTTACGGGAAAATAAAAATTATGTTCCCGATGATTTCGGGATTAAATGAACTTTTGTTGGCGAAGGGTGTAGTAAAACAGGCGAAGCAGCAGTTAGATGACCGAAAGATACCCTACGATAAAGATATCGAAGTGGGGATTATGATTGAGGTGCCGTCGGCGGCGCTTATGGCGGATATTTTGGCCGATAACTGCGACTTCTTCAGCGTAGGGACCAACGACCTTATTCAATATACTCTCGCCGTGGACCGGGGCAACGAGAAGATAGCCTACCTGTACCGGCCGTTCTCGCCATCGGTCTTGCGGCTTCTGGCGCATATTGCGCGCGCCGCCCATCTTCACGGGATATGGGTGGGTATATGCGGCGAGATGACCGCGATACCGGCGGCGGCGTTCTTGCTGGTTGGGATGTCCTATGACGAATTGAGCACCAGCCCGATTGCGATAGAGGAGATAAAAGAAACAATTAGAAACATCAAATATATAGACGCGCGGCGCGTGGCCGCCGGCGTATTAAAACACAATTCCGATACCGCAGTTTTAGATTATCTGGAAAGCTCTATGAAAGAACTGGGATTGGAATTGGGAACTTCATAATCGAGGTAAGATATGCGCTTAATGCGAATAATAATTATTTCTATTTTTAGCGGGGTACTAATCGCGGGCTGCACTACCGATATTTACGAAACTCAGGTGGATGGGATAGAGGTAAAGGTCCTATTCCCCAATGGCGAAACCCCGGTATATGACGCTTCGGTGCGTATAGAAAACGAGGAGACGCTTCAGGTATATACCACGAGAACCGATGTAAGCGGGATTTTCGCCCGGACCGGTTTACACGATGCAATATATATGATATACGTAGAATCCGACAACGGGGCGTTAATAGGCCAGATGAGGGTGAACGTCAACCTGGGGCGTAGCTCCAAAGGCCTGGAGTTAAAACTTGAAACCCGGGCCGAAGGTACTCGAATAGCGTTGGTTGAAGGAACGTACGATGATATCCATTCAGTCTTCGCGGATTTATATGTACCCCATTTAACCTATTCGGTTACCGATTTGGCGTCTGCAGGTAATTTTGCTTCCCTCGATATCCTGACGATAGAGAGCGGCGCGGATTTAGAGGGGGATCCCGGCTTCTCGCCCGATACTTACCCCAATATTAACGATTTTGTTTTTGGCGGCGGTACGTTAATCTTGAGCGATAGGGCTTACACAGTTATCGAGGAATTGTGGCCGGGTAAAGTGGATTTCGCTGAGCCGGTCACTGCCGGAAACAACAACCAGAATATAAGTTGTGCAGTAACCCCGCCGGAGTATGTTGCGTATTTGCTAACCGCGCAGAATAACGTTAGTTACGATTTACCGAACTTCGCGGTAGTGGAGGGATGGGCCGGCGAGGTTTACTTCACAGGTTCCTACGAGACTGCGAACGGGCCGGTTACGGACGTTCCGGTTCTGATGGCCTTCGATTATGGGGAGGGCCGGGTTATATACTCGAACTTCAACTGGGGAGCGCAACTCGAGGATAATGATTATACGAGAAGGGCTTTCGGGTATCTGATAACGAATTAGCCGGCATCTGTTGAAAATTACGAATAACAGTTAGAGGTGGAGAATTGAGCGATAATAGGATAAACAGTTTCGGCCGGATGATAGAGGTCTGCCGTGCTACAGCGCCGGTTACGGTAGCCGTATCGGGAGCCGAACCGAACGTAATCTCGGCAATGCAGGAGAGCGAAGCGTTTGTAGACGCTGTATTCGTCGGCAAAGGTTCGGAGATTGAAAAGATAATTGAAGAACGAAATATAGATATGGTCGCTTCGGACTTTTCTATCCACGATGTCGCCGGTGACGATAAAGAGACCGCGCAAGCGGCGATCAACCTGGTGCGCGAGGGTAAAGCCGATATGCTAATGAAAGGGATGACTCCCACTGGTACATTGATGAAGGCGGTTCTTGACCGGGAAACCGGTTTGCGCCCGCCCGGCGACGGAGTACTGTTGAGCCACGTCGCCGTTATGGAAGTTCCCACTTACCACAAATTAATATTCGGGACCGACGGCGGGATCGTCCCTCACCCCACGCTCGAACAAAAGGCGAGTATTTTAAACAACGCGCTAATTGCGGTTCGCGCGCTTGGTATTGAGGAGCCGAAAGTCGCGCCGCTAACCGCGGTGGAAAAGGTTAGCGAGATTATGCCGGAGACAGTGGACGCCGACGAACTGCGCAAGATGGGGGAGAAGGGCGATTTCGGCAAGGCGATTGTGGCCGGGCCGACCGCCGTCGATGTCGCGGTATCCAAGGAAGCCGCCGATATTAAGGGTTTAGATAACCCGGTGGCCGGTGACGTGGACGTGCTTTTATTCCCTGACATTACGGCGGGAAATGTTATGATAAAGAGCCTGATGCGCCTGGCGTATGCGAAAGTCGGCGGTATAGTGATGGGGGCTACCGTACCGATAATTCTGCTTTCCCGAGCCGATTCTAAAGAGGACCGTCTCCATTCGATAGTGTACAGCAAGGCGATAACCCAGGGTATGATTGCCTGAACCTAAATAACGAGGACAAACGACGATGAAATTGCTTACCATTAACCCCGGGCAGACTTCTACCAAAGTTGCTTTATTCGACGGGGAGACCGAACTTAGCAAGAAAACGCTGCGCCACACGGCTAAAGACCTCGATAAATACAACGCGATAATCGATCAAAAGGATTGCCGCCTCGGCTTGATTAAGGATCTGATGGCGGAATGGGGTGTTAAAGCATCGGACCTGTCCGCAGTGGTAGGGCGCGGCGGCCCGCTGCCGCCGCTGGAAAGCGGTACTTACGAGGTAAATCAGGCGATGCTGGACGAGATTCACGACGGGACTAACGTTGCGGAACATCCCTCGCTGCTCGGCGCTCTTCTTGCGGACGAGATCGCGCGCGAGGGCGGCATCAAAGCGTATGTAGTAGACCCGGTCTCGGTTGACGAATACCCCCTGGTAGCCCGCGTAACCGGTTTGCCCGATTTGGAACGGCGCAGCCTTTTTCACGCGCTCAACATTTTCGCGGTAATGCACAGCGTGCTTAAAGATTTGGGCAAGCCCAAAGACGAGTTCAATGGGATAGCGGTTCATCTAGGTTCCGGTATTTCGGTCGCGTGCATCAAGGAAGGCAAAGTCGTTGACGTGAATAATGCCAACGATGGCAACCCCTTTTCGCCGACCCGCGCCGGGGGGCTGCCCACTTCGCAACTGGTAAAACTGTGTTACAGCGGTAAATACACTGAGAAAGAGATGGGCGACCTGTGCAAGAAGCGGGGCGGGGCGACCGCGTATATGGGCACCAGCGATATGCTGGAAGTGGAGAAGATGGAGGACTCCGGCAACAAGTTCGCCAAACTCATCAACGAAGCTATGGCCTACGGTGTAGCCAAAGAGATCGGAGCAATGGCCGCGGCGTTGGGCGGCGAGGTAGACGCCATCTATATAACCGGCTCTATGGCTTTTAACAAGAAGTTCGTAAAATACGTTACGGATAAGGTTAGTTGGATTGTTGGGGGCGGGGATAAGGTGTTCATTCACGCCGGTGAGGACGAGATGTGGGCATTAGCTGAAGGCGTTAAGCGGGTGCTTGATGGCGATGAAGAACCCATGACTTATGTGTTGGGCGGTTTGAAAAGAGATGATATCTTATATCAATGGCGCAAAGAGAACGGCTATATTTAGCTAATATTACTCTAGATTTAATATAAGCCGGGTTCGCCCGGCTTTGTTTTGGCGAAATTTAATATGACGAAACCTTATGAAGCGGATTCCGTCCTTCCATTCTGGGCAATACTATTGTCGTCGGGAATCGATATCGGGACGGTTACGGAGCGCTTAGCCGCAACCGGCTATCGCATAAACGGACTTGAAGGCCCGGCTGATTTCGGCCATACCGGTTATTATCGGGAGGAAATGGGTGATAACCTATCGAGATATTGGGTGCGGGGGGCCGGCCTGATAAAACCCGGGGAACTGGCAAGTTTGAAGTTGGCATCGAACGGTTTAGAGGAGGAGTTTACCGCTCCCGATGGCCGGCGCTCAGTAAATATAGACCCGGGTTATATAGATATGTTCGCGGTAGTCGCCGCGACCTGCAAGAAACTACCGGCGGCGGTTTACCTGGATGAAGGGGTATACGGGATAATTCAGCTAATTTACTGCAATAATGCTTATGATAACGTGCCCTGGACATATAAAGATTATAGCGACGCCGTCGGCATTTTAGCCGAATATCGGCGATACTACATCGAAAAAAAGAAAAACGGGTAACGCAGCCATTTTGAAGATACTGTTGGAAAGCGAAAAAGCGACGAAAATGCTCGGCGAAAGGATAGGTCGCGGGCTTTCTCAAGGTGACGTTGTGCTGCTGTACGGGGAGTTAGGCGCCGGTAAAAGCACCCTGGCGCGCGGTATTTTCTCGGCGCTGGAACTAACCGGGCCGTTTCCCAGCCCGACATATACGTATGTTATGGAATATCCCGGCAACATCGCCCATATCGACCTGTATATGGTGGATAACGAGGGGTTTTATCGGCTGGGGTTGGAGGATTACTTCGACGCGGGATATATAACTGTCGTAGAATGGGCCGATAAATTGCCTCTCGGCTTTAAGATATCCGGGCCAACAATAGAAGTTGAATTGGCTATTATAGACGATTTGAAAAGAGAAGCCTCCGTGAATTCGCCGTTCGATATGCAATGAAAGTACTATCAGTACAATCGGCAGTTGCGCAAGGGAGCGTCGCTTTATACGACGCTAAATCGGGTTACGAACGCTCAATTGATATTCCGCTAACCGGCAAGTTATCAACGGCTTTAGCGCCTACAATTGATAAAATACTCGAAGACACGAACTGGAGCTATCCCGATATTGAGCTATTCGCTTGCGCCGTCGGGCCCGGCTCATTCACCGGGTTGCGCGTAGGGATAGCTTTCGGCAAGGGTTTAGCTTTATCCGTTGGGTGCGCCATAAAGGCCATACCGACGTTGGATATCATCAGGTATAATTATAACGCCGCCCTAAACCCGGTTATCACAGCTATGGATGCCCGTTCCGAGAGGATATACTATGCGGAATTCGCCGAAACGATAGATAATGTATACTTAACTACCAGTGAGCCTAAATTAGCTTCAGTTGAGGAATTACTTGAGGTTTGCGGAGACTCAAATCTGGTTATAGGGCCGGATATCGAATATCTAAAATCGCTTTTCGCGGGTTCCGAAGTACACATCGAGGAGGCGCACCCTGATGCGTTGACTTTAGCGAGGATAGCGCTTGCCCGATTTGCGGCGTATGGTGGCGATAAACCGGCGGATTTAACGCCGGTATACCTAAAAAGCGGTCAAGTATGAACGTTATTATCCGCCCGGTTACCGTAGATGATATACCCCAGGTATGGGTTATCGAGCGCGAATCTTATCCCGAACCGTGGCTGGAACAGTCTTTTTGGGACGAATTGGAGAATGAATTCAGCCGTTTCTATGTTGCCGATAAGGACGGGTTATTAATAGGTTTTTACGACCTCTGGTTATACGCAAATGTCGGACACCTTTTAAATATTGCTATTCGGAGGAATTACCGGCATCAAGGGGTGGGTACGGTTCTACTGGAACATTCGGTAGAGGAAGCAAATAAATATAACGCTGATTTGATATATCTGGAGGTTCGCGCAAACAACGAAACCGCTATATCTATGTATAAGAAGAACGGTTTTCGAAAATCCTCCGTAAAAACGGATTACTACGGAGACGGCGAAAACGCGGTTGTGATGATTTTAAACTTAAAATCGGAACGGTAAAAAGGGATGTTTTATTAACGGGATATTTGAAAAACGCCGGTTTATACCGGCGCTCATGTTTTTATTGCGTAGTGTTGCTATGTTATCTTATCTCGAAGCAACGGTGTAATTGCGGTAAAACCCGCACATCTTTTATAGAACTCTGCAACTGGATAGCTATATCGTGTAAAACCTTGATATTCGCAGCGGTAATGGGTTTTCCCTCGAAGCAGGGTTGCAAAATGAACGGAATATTCGGGGCGGCTTCGGCCACAATCTTCGCGGCGAGGAATATTTCCGCTTTCGGCGTTTCCGGAGTTACGACCACTTTCGCGAAATTTTCCTTTTCCTGGGCTACTTCGATAAATTTGCGATGGGTATCCTCCAAAAACGGTTTCCCCGTAAACGAGGGCAGCTTAATATCGGTAGATACGATATCTACACGCGGCATAACTTCTTCCAGTTCTCCGTAGTAAAACCCGCTGGATTCCAATAATACCTTGATATCCTGATCGGTAATCCGATCCAGGAACAGATCAAGGAACGCGACCTGTTCCAACGGCTCTCCACCTGTGACCGCTAGATAAGGATATGTATCGAGAAGCGGTTGTAATGCCGCCGCCAGGTCCGCTGCGCTTATGGGGTTTGCATAAGCTTTGTCCGTTTTACCGTGGTAAATAAACGAAGTCAAACGCTGCTGGGCACGCGGTGTATCGCAAAACTTACAACCGACTGTACAGCCGCCCAGCCGTACGAAAACCATCGGGGTACCGATGAGTGGGCCTTCGCCCTGAATGCTGGTAAAAATTTCGTCTACGTAACCGGTAAACATAATGTGAATATTATATTAATATTGAGCAATAATCCAGAAAAAACTCCCGTAATCTTTCCAAATATGGGTTTTTTATACGGGAACGACTTTGCACATCGCCCCGCCTATCTCTTCCAACTCACGTGCGTAAGCCTTCATAAGCGCCGGGGCGAAAATCCGAGGTTTAATACCGAGGGCCGGTAATTCCGCCACTTCTACCGGGGCGCCCGCGCCATCTATATTCATTCCCAGGTGGATAAGCCCGGATACCGGGCTGACGGTAGCAATGCTAACCGAAAGCTTCCCGGAACCGACGTATAGGTCGTCGCCTTTTCTGATTATCTCGGGTTGGGGCGCGCGTCGCTTGATCATCTCAACCGCTAACATTATCAGAAGCCGCTGCCGGGTAACTATATCCCGTAGGGTAACCCCGAAATGCTCGACTATAAAGTGGAGCATCGCGGCGGCCTCTATATACGTATTCGCCATCCGGTCTTCGAGGTCAACCAGCTTATCGCGCTCGACCTGGCAGGGGCCTTCAAAAGAGACGATACTATCGCCCCGAATACCAAAATTGCGATACGCATAATGCGAATAAAGCTCGGTATAAGCGGTCTCTTCGTTTATAAATCCGGTCGTCAACATAATTTATTGCTAATTATATAACACTATTGTCCGGTAAATAAAGAAATATATTCGTCCATTATACCATTAGCTTCGAGAGCGGCTTTCAAGCGCGAACACGAAACGCATCGCCCGCACATCTTCGGCCCGATGTCATAGCAGGAGTATACCAATTTGAGCGGCGCTTCTAACTCCGAAGCCCGTTTGACGATCGCTTTTTTATCCAAATTAGCAGTATATGACCTTAATTTTACGGCGTTTCGCGTAGATAACTTCAGTAGCTCATTGTAGGCCGCGATGAACTCCGGCGAATTGTCGGGGAAAGTAACTGCCTCTTCGGCGTTGAAACCCGCCGCTAATCCGTCTATCCCTTTCGCCTCGGCGAACGCCGCCGCCACCGCCACCAGTAAACCGTTGCGGTTCGGAGCCCAGACCGCCGTATCATCCGATGCTGCAAGCCGTTCCGGTAACTTCGCTACGTCGTTACCGCCGCGCAAAAGCGGTGGCAGCAGCGCGCGATACCAGGGGAGTTCAACCGTTTCCAGCTTCACGTTGTAGGATTCGCATTGCTCCCGGGCCGCTTGTTCTTCCCGCTCCGCCGAAATCTGGCCGTAGTCAATAAATAACGCTTCGACATCGTGTCCGTCGCCAACCGCTTCGGCCAGGTTCACCATAGAATCCAGGCCGCCCGAAAGCAGTACCATTTTACGCGCCGAATTACTCATAATACGTAGCGCGGTATTTTTCGGATTCGTATATCGTTACCTGCTTAACCCGTGCCGGGGTGTCGCTCAAAGACGCGGCGATTTCATTATAAATGTACCGCGCCAGGTTTTCGGCGGTCGGGTTTTCGCTTCTAAAACCCTCGAATTCGTTAAGGTTGATATGGTCCAAACTGCCCGTAATTTTGCCCAGCCTATCTTTGAGTTCCTTAAAATCAAGGCTGATTCCGATATCGTCCAATTCCGGGACGGAGCAAGTAACTTCGGCTTTGAAATTATGGCCATGTACGTTCTCGCAGCTACCGCGATAGCCGTCCAGGTAGTGGGCGGCGGCGAAGTGGTCCTCTATGGTTATTTCGTAGGGCATTTTTCAGTTTACCTTATATATGATTATAGCATTATAAGTAGCCGGATTAAAGGGTAAGTTCCGAAGGTAACTCGCCGGATACCTTAAACGCGTCTAAATATTTGATTAACCGGTCAATTTTTTCGCCTAGTTCCACAATGTTACCGTCGTTCATTACAACGATATCGGCCATTTCCATCTTTCGAGTCGCGGGGAGTTGCGTCTCTTGCCTGCCCGAAAAATCGTCGTCTGTGTATAGGCCGGTGGTTCGCTCGCGGCGCAACTTCTCCGGGGCGTATACGCAGATCGATACGTCGTATTCGACTTTATCGCCCCATTCGAAAAGCAGCGCCGCCTCCAAAACGACGTCCTCCAGTTCATCCTCACATCGCTTTTTAAGCTCGGTGAGCAGCGGGGGATGGACGATTTGGTTGAACCGCTTCGTTGTTGCTTCATCGGCGAAGACAATGGCTGCCAGGGGAGCGCGGATAACCTCTCCACTTTCATCGAATATCTCGTCGCCGAAAACGGCTCGCATCTCGGCGGTAATATCGGGCCGCGCCAGTATCTGATGCCCTACCGCGTCGGCGATTATTACGTTGTAGCCTCTATCCCACATCAGGCGGACGGCCGCGCTCTTTCCCGCGCCGATAGGGCCGGTTAATCCGATTATGATTCTATCCATAAGGTTCGATAATATTACGAAATCGGCGTAAACGCAAGGTTTTTCCTTGTTTTAGGGTATCCCGTGTGATAACATCCTTTAACTGGAGTTGATTAGTTGAGTATCCGTTTTATCATAGCTATTTTGGTAATTATCGTTGCGGCCGCGCCCGGTTTTTGCAGCGAAAGTTTTATCGTCAACAGCGCGGGCGATATCGAGTCATTAGAACCGTTAGAGAGCCTGGTTTTCGATGAGGTCAACAAAGTTCGTGAAGACGAGGGGTTAGGAGAACTCCTGCGCGATGCCCGGCTCGATGACGCGGCACGCCAGCACTCCAAAGAGATGGCGGATGAGGGTTATTTTGCGCATATTTCGCCCTTCCCCGAACTGGAAAACCCGTCGCATCGGGTTTACAACAGCGGGCTAACCGATTGTACGGTCTCCGAAAACCTGTACTGGACCAATGAAATAGCATCCGATGAAGACCTGGTTGCTAAAATAGTACAAGGATGGCTCGAGAGCGAATCGCACCGCAAAGCGATGCTGTCCGATAAATATGATTACTCGGGAATGGGGTTTTATCGTGCGGATGACGGCGGGCTATTCTGCACCCAGGTGTTTACCGATAGGACGATATTGTTCGACAAAATCGAGCTGTCTAGCGATATTGAGTACGTCAGGCGGGTTACGGCGACCTTCGAAAGCGAAGATGATATTATATATCTATTGGATGGGGAGTACGCGGGACGTTTTCCGGTAAAAGACGGTATAGTTCTCGTAGATATCTTCTTAAAGTATGAGGGCGGCCCGGCGGTTATTACTCTGGGTAGAGAGGTAGAAAAGCTTAAGATTAAAGCGTTCTACGAAGAAGAAGTGAACCCTGCCGCCGGTTTCTATTTAAGCTACTATATAACGGACAGTAGTTTGATTAAAGAGGAAATAAGCGTAGAAAAAATCGGCAAATATACTATATCCGCAAAAGGACGTATTATAGAGCCCGAAGGAGAGGTATTTATTGTAGACGATGACCGTTCTTCTTTGGTAGAATACGAAGAAGATGGTACTTTTGCGATAGAATATCCGGTGTACGATAATACCGGGGTCCATTTGCTGTATTTCGTCGTTGACAATTCGACGAATCATCGGATAATCGTAAACAGTGAAAAACCCCTCGATGAGGCTTTTATGAAGATGCAGGTTTTACCGAATAAATAGCGACAAACGTAAAAGGACATTATGATACCCGAAGATATAGCAAAACTGAACGCGGAGATATCGGACTTAAAAAAAGTTCATAACGGGGTCAGATTAGTTCATAATTACCAGCGCCCCGAAGTACAGGATATGGGCGATTTCGTCGGCGATTCGCTGGGACTGGCGCAGCAGGCGGTGGAGACCGACGCCGAGATAATCGTGCTGTGCGGGGTGGACTTTATGGCCGAAACCGCGAAACTGCTCAATATGGAGAAGACGGTATTGCTTCCGGAAATAGCGGCCAGTTGTCCGATGGCGGAAATGGTCCGCGGCGAGGATATTGAAGAGTTGCGGGCTGAGAACCCGGGCGCGGTGGTAGTCTCCTACGTAAATACGACGGCTGAAACCAAAGCCCATACCGATATATGCTGTACCTCGGCCAACGCGGTGAACGTGGTCAACTCCATACCGGCGGATAAACCGATTATCTTTACCCCGGATACCAACCTGGGTCATTATATACAGCGCGAAACCGGGCGGGAGAATATGGTTATCTGGAGCGGGCTATGCCCCACGCATCATATAATGACCGCCGATATGGTACACGACGCCAAACGGGAGCACCCCGACGCCGTCGTAGTGGTGCATCCCGAATGCCGTATGGAGGTAATCGAGCTGGCCGACGCGGTGCGCTCCACCGGCGGTATGCTCAAGTTTTGCGGCGAGACCGACGCCAAAGAGATATTGGTGGGGACCGAACGGGGAATGCTCTATCCGCTATCGAAAGCCTGCCCGGATAAGATGTTTTATCCCATCGCCGAAGAGGTCTTCTGCCCCACGATGAAAATGGGAACGCTTACCCACCTTCGCGACGCTTTGAAGCTGAAGAGATACGAGATTACCGTGGCCGAGGAGTACATCGAACCGGCGCGGCGCAGCATCGAACGAATGCTGGAAATTAGCCGGGGATAAGTTGAAGAGTTTTACTGACTACGAACGCACGCAAGATACTGACGCGATTATACACCACGCCCTCGCTGAGGACATCGGCCCGGGCGACGCGACGGTACGCGCGCTGGGTATCGCCGATTTACCGGCTCGTTCCACCGCCATCGCCAAAGAAGGCGGGGTTTTGGCCGGGGTCAAAATAGCAATCCGGGTTTTTGAACTGCTTGATAACGGATTGGATATCGAAGTATCGGCCGAGGACGGGAGCTATATCGAACCCGGGCGTGAACTCTTCAAGGTACAAGGGAAAGCGGGCCCGGTATTGGCAGGGGAGAGGGTCGCGCTAAACTTCCTGCAGCGTATGAGCGGGATAGCCACCCTGACCCGCCGCTATGTCGAAGCAGTAGGCCCGGAAGGCCCGGCGATTATGGATACGCGCAAAACTACGCCCGGGCTGCGGGTGCTGGAGAAGTACGCGGTATCGGTG
>SDBT01016063.1_pt1 | contig 11873 bp, 9 predicted proteins | sample 2277101 | NCBI WGS metagenome assembly SDBT01 (sample SAMN10404973, study PRJNA504765) | marine sediment metagenome | isolation source: marine sediment core GS10_PC15, 103 cmbsf | place: Arctic Ocean: Southern Knipovich Ridge | collected 2010
CTAGTAGATTTACTTTTTCTTATATAATCTTATCTATATCCTTCTTCTTTATATCTATAATATTTTTCTATGTATTTTAATTCAACTAATTCTTCGCTAAAAGCATATGGTATTCCATCAAATTCTACTTTTTCTTTTTTATTTACTATAAACATTATATCATTTTTCAGCAATGCATTTAAAAAGATATTTATTTTCTTGTATTCATTGATATCAATTTTAACTATGTAAAAATCTCTAATCTTTTCCATTTCAAAATTTTCAAATTTATTATTTTCATCTATAATATTATTTAATGTTTCATCAAAAATTTTATCAATGCGCGCAATTATTAGTTTCCCATCTTTATATTCATATCCAAACCCTTTTTCGTAATATTCTTTCAAAAATTCTTTCATTCTTTATATTTTTTTTAGTAATTTCTTATGTTTTAGACATTTTTCTCCCTTTTTTTTATTGACAAGCGACACATATTTCATCATTGCATACAAATTTTTTCTTGAGGGTCAACTTTGGTTCTTCTTCTTCCTTATTATTACTTTTTTCGGAGAATTTTAGCGTATCATCGACAAACTTTGTAATAGAATGATCGACAGAAAATTTGATTGGATCCACTGCAGCTCTTTCTCTAAGATAATACATGCCCGTCTTTAATCCAAGTTTTTGAGCGTATACATGAACTGCAAATAATTCTTCATCGCTTGGATCACCCAAATACACATTGGTACTTTGTGATTGACATACATATCTTCCTCTATCTGCTGCCATCTTTAAGAATATTTTCATAGATAATTCCCACATAGTTTTATATTTATTACATATTACGTTTAATTCATCCCATTTATCAAAGCCAGGATAATTATCTAGATTTATATTGATATAATTAGGTAGCAAAGATACAGATCCATTATTAGCCTGAATTAGACCAATAATATCACGATTCCATAATCCTAATTTAGTTAGATCTTTAACAAGATATCTATTTACTACTGGATAAGCCCCCTTCATCACTTTTCTAGAATATATATTACTTTGATGAGCTGCAACAGTTTCACTGTTTCTTAAAGGTTGTGCAGTTGTAGCTGTCGGCATTAAAGCAATTAAAAGTGAATTACGTATACCAAATTTTTTAATAGCAATTCTTAAATCATCCCATGTTGGTTTGATTATATATCCATTTGATAATTTATACTGTTTTTGATTCCAATATTTGGGTTCTATTTCATCATCGTCTTCTTTTTTTCTAATTCTATCATTTATCATATTTTTTGATCTGAGTATATTATATTCTTCTTTCCATAAATCGAATTGGAATTTTCCTTCCGAAATAGGAGATCCTTCAAAAGTGCTATATCTACCCCTTTCCACCGCAATATCTACGGAGCTAGCTAATGCATTCCAATATATGCATGCAAATATCATTTTGTTTAATTCACTTGTAACCGGATGTGGTTTTGAATTATCATCTGAATCTTGAAAAGGTAGATTTAATTTATGTAACATGTCAGCGAACCCAGAAACACCTATTCCTATAGGTCTATGTTTATTATTTGATTTTTCTATTGTACTAACAAAATATTTATTCTCCTCAATAACCTGATTTAAATTCAAAACTAGCTGAGATGATATTTTTCCCAATTTGTTAAAATCGTATACTTTCGATAATGCCTTTCTATCAACACCCTTGTTTGTATCATATTTACCTTTGGTAAATGCTCTTAATGAGATAGATGACAAATTACATGAAGGTGTTTCATCACTAGAACTATATTCACATATTTCCAAACAAAGGTTTGATGATCTAATATATCCTAGATTTTTTTGATTAGTTTTCATGTTGACAGAATCTCCATGCAAAATATATGGCATTCCCGTTTTTCTTTGGATATTAACTATATGACTCATTAAATCTTTTGCGTTAATTACTTTTTTTGGTATAGTCGGATCGTTCTCATATAATATATACTGATCTGTCCATTCTGTTCCCCATTTATTATTGAGTTTTGGTGTTTCAGCAGGACAAAATAAGGTCCATTTGTCGTCTTTTTCTAATCTATCCCAAAATAACCATGGAAACCAAAGCGCGTAATTAACATCATGAGCTCTTCTGTATGAATCTCCTGTTCTTAGGGAACCTTCACAGAATTCATATATATCAATATGATGAGGTCTACAAAATAATGTTGATGCTCCTTTTCGTTTTCCATTCTGATTAACAGCTCTTGTAGATGAATTATACAGATGTACCCATGGGAAAATGCCACTAGATTTGCCATCTGAACCTATTTTTGAATGTCTCAATAATGACATATCAACACCAACAGCACCGTTATTTTTGGAGATTAAAGCTTGTTCTTTCAGCTTATCATAAATACTTTCAATATTATCGTCTATCGCTAATAAAAAGCATGATGACATTTGTCCTCGTTTCATCCCTGCATTAAAAATAGTTGGACTGGCTGGAATATAATATCCTTTGCACATATGATTAAACATTTTTTTAATTTCGTTTAATCCCTTTTTCCAATACAATGATACTGATATTCTCATCCATAATTGTACGGGTGTTTCACATATATATCCGTTTTCAGTTTCATAATAATCCTCTTTATTTTCTGGATCGAGTTTTTTGGTTAGATATACCCTAATTAATGAATTCGCTGAAAACCAATCATACTTAATATCTCTTTCTTCCATTTTTTGTGTTAATATATTCAATTGTTCGGTATGATTTTTCATAAATTCTACTACATCGTCATTCATTAAACTCTCCATTCTCCCGATATATGTCTTGAACGATGTTCCAATTTTAGTTTTTAAATCATGAATAATCATTCGCCCTGCAAGCTTAAGGTTATCGTAATTTATAATTTTAAAACCAAAAACTCGTGCTGTCGTCTTCCATGATGTCTTTTCTAATAGTTCATATATTTCATCATAATTTATATTTTTTAGATTTTGTGACAAAATGTTGATTTCGTCCTTTTGTTGTTGGATAGTTTTGTTATCCATAATTATATGCAGATTATATGGTATATTATGATAAGGTTTTCTTTTAACATTTTTACTTTTTTATTTTTATCATTTTTTCTGATATTTTTATCGATTTTAATTTTTTTCTTTAAAACATCATAATATGATGATAAAAAATGATAAAATAATATGAAAAAATACAATGAAAAAAATGAAATATAATATTTGTTTGTTTTGCGGAAAATGTTTGAATAAAATAGGAAAAAAAAATTCCACGACATTTGGAGTTTTTAAGTTCTTATTTATGGGAGCAATTTTGTTATCCATAATATTTATACCTTATAAAATTGGATCATATATATCTAATCATAGCAATATGACAATTAATTGTGAAAAAATATATAATACACGATATATGGAGTTTTCGTGTTCTTGTGCTCAAGAAATTGACAAGGATTATAAAATAAATTGTTGGGGTATAGGATGTATTGATATAGTATATTTTTTTAGATACATCATTTATTTATTTGTGTTATATTTATTATATTTATTATTTAAAAATATGTGTTTTGAAATTATAGAAGTATCCCAACAAACATTAAATGATATAAAAATTGAAAATCATGAATATTAGTTATACAGTTTCAATTGTATCGATTTCTTTATATAATTTATTAACTATATCAAAATATTTCATATCTTCAATATCTTTCATTTTTTCTTCAAATATATTTAACCATATCTTTTCATAATTGGGGTGCGTTTCATTTAATTTTTTAATATATTTTTCCGTTTCCATAACCTTTTCAATTTCTTTATTTAAATTTTCTTTTAAATGATTAATATATTCTATTTTATTGACTGCAAATGTATATTGTCTTATATAATGTTCTATAGTTGAATTATCTAATGATTTTACTCGACCAGCTTCCAATCGTGCCCTTTTTGATAGTTCCTTTTCATACATTTCTTTGAGTTCTTGTTCTTTTTTAGCGGCTATTTTATCTGCTTTTTCATTGTCATCTACATATCTTATATTATTCATAGTAGTTTGTTCGGATATTCGTTGCCATGAACGTGTTTTTCTTACCATAAAATATAATGATTCATATTTACGAGCCAATTTCTCTGAAATTTTTATAGCATCATCATATTTGTGGTACATACCATATATATATAATACTCCTTTTTCTCCTGGATTTTTACTATCCACTAATACGTATGTATACACCGACCATAATTGATCTGGATTTTGTTCTACCTGTTGCAATCCCTTGATATCATCTAATACTGATGAGTCATTCATGTTTTATTTTTTTATATATGATAGTATGTTTAAAAAAATCATTTTTTTTTCAAAATTTTTTATTCATATAAAAATATGGATGATATATCAAATGATTTTGGAAAAATACCTTCAAATAATCTAACTGCAGGAAGAATATTATTAATAATTTTGTTTATGATCATTATAACCATAATAATTTCATACATATTTTATTTTGCATATACCAAATATAACGCTACATATACCAATATACAGTATGCTAATTATTATGCTGATTATAAAAATTATAATACACCAATATATACACTATAAATAAATATAGAAAAATTATTAAAAAAAATATCACATTTTTTGAGAAAAAAACAAAATATTTTTTTTTAATAATTTTTTGTTTAAAAAAAATATTTTCCAGAAAGATGGGAAGACAAGAATTTCTGAAAATTATCAGTCCTAAGGACCACACCAAGGTCCCGACTGACATAGATCTTAAATTTTCTGTAAAAAATGTAAAATTATCGAAAAATGGCGCCATAGTCAAGGTCCGTGTCGATGGATACAAACATGCTATTCTAGACAGTTCAAATGACGACAAGCATTACATCGTTGGTATTCCTCTCACTGCTGGAAAACACCAAATTAATGTCAAATTATATGACAAACATGGCAAAGTGCTTCATGAAAAAAATATTAGTGTACTTTGTGATGAACATCTGAGTTATAACAGATGTAAAGATGGAGTATGTCCTATTAAAGACAGTGATTGTAATTGCGGTTGTTCTTCTTCTAGCAGTTCCTCTAGGAGCCATTCCAGGTCTAGGAGCCATTCCAGGTCTAGGAGCCATTCCAGGTCTAGGAGCCATTCGAGGTCTAGGAGCCATTCCAGGTCTAGGAGCCATTCGAGGTCTAGGAGCCATTCGAGGTCTAGGAGCCATTCGAAGTCTAGGAGCCATTCGAAGTCTAGGAGCCATTCGAGGTCTAGGAGCCATTCGAGGTCTAGGAGCCATTCCAGGTCTAGAAGCCATTCGAGGTCTAGGAGTCATTCAAGGTCTAGGAGCCATTCGAAGTCTAGGAGCCACTCAAGGTCTAGGAGCCATTCGAGGTCATGCAGTTGTTCTTCCAAACCAAGAAGCCCTAAATGTGGCAAGAGAGGACCAACCGGCCCAACTGGTCATAAAGGAAGAAAGGGCTGTGATGGACACGATGGCAAATGCGGACCTAAAGGTCATTGTGGCAAGGACGGCAAATGTGGTAGGGACGGCAAATGTGGTAGGGACGGCAAATGCGGACCTAAAGGTCATTGTGGCAAGGACGGTAAATGCGGGCCTAAAGGTCGTTGTGGTAAGGACGGTAAATGCGGGCCTAAAGGTCGTTGTGGCAAGGACGGAAAATGCGGTAGGGACGGCAAATGCGGTAAGTGTGGTAAGAGAGGCCCCACTGGACCTAGAGGAAGAAAGGGCTGTGAAGGAAAGGATGGCCGTGATGGCAAGAAAGGACCTAAAGGTTGCGATGGCCGTGATGGCAAGAAAGGACCTAAAGGTTGCGATGGCCATGATGGCAAGAAAGGTCATTGTGGCAAGGACGGTAAATGTGGCAAAGACGGTCATTGTGGTAAGGACGGTAAATGTGGCAAAGACGGTCATTGTGGTAAGGACGGTAAATGTGGCAAGAGAGGACCAACCGGCCCAACTGGACATAAAGGAAGAAAGGGTTGCGATGGTCGTGATGGAAAGAAAGGACCTAAAGGTTGTGATGGACATGATGGCAAGAAAGGACCTAAAGGTTGTGATGGACATGATGGCAAGAAAGGACCTAAAGGTTGCGACGGACATGATGGCAAGAGAGGTCCTAAAGGTCATTGTGGTAAAGACGGCAAATGTGGCAGAGATGGTCATTGTGGTAAAGACGGCAAATGTGGCAGAGACGGCAAATGTGGCAAAGACGGCAAATGTGGCAAGAGAGGACCTAAAGGTTGCGATGGACATGATGGAAAGAGAGGACCTAAAGGTTGCGATGGACATGATGGAAAGAAAGGACATAAAGGTTGTGATGGACGTGATGGCAAGAGAGGACCCAAGGGGGAAAAAGGTCATAAAGGCCATTGTGGCAAAGACGGAAAATGTGGTAGAGATGGAAAATGTGGCAAAGATGGTAAATGTGGAAAGAGAGGCCCCACTGGACCTAAAGGAAGAAAGGGCTGTGATGGTCACGATGGAAAGAGGGGATCCAAAGGAGAAAGAGGACCCAAGGGTTGTGATGGACGTGATGGAAAGAAGGGAGATTTTACTAACAAAGCAACAATTATCAAGGTCCGTAAATCGGTTGAGATACCGAAGAAAATCTCAGCGGTAGTCATCAGCAAGCATACGCGCTGTGATGTTGATGTACATTTACCTGATGGAACTGCTAAAATCAAGGAGAAGCATGGTAAGAAATATTTTGTTACGCCTAGGATCAGGATCACTAATAAATCACGTCATTCCGTTACTGTCAAACCGACGCATGGATTCTCTATCAATCATCGTGATAAGTATGAACTTAGTTCAGGTACCTCGGTTGAGTTCCAAAGTTTCAATGAAACTTGGTTCTCATTCTTTAGCCATTAAATTTTAAATAAAAAATAAAAAAATATTTTATGTAAAAAATACATAAAATATCATGGATGTGATATTTGGAGAAAAAATAATTATACAAAACAATAGAAATATAAATGAAGTTACAGTTGAAGATATAAATAAATCAATTAATATAGTTTTGCCTGACATTGATATAAATCAATTGTATTTATTGATGATATATAATATAAAAGGTCCATATATGCATTACATGATAGCAAATATACCAGGGAGGAACATAGAAAGAGGTGAAATAGTATATTCTTATATGCTACCGAAATCTCAACGGACATATGTTATAAGTTTGTATAAACAGCAGTATGAGGTTAATATTGCACCTACTAATTCAGATATAGTATTAGAAAGAGATAATTTCCCATTGAATGAATTTCTTATCAGTGGTAATTTACAGCTAGAATCAATAGCATTTTTTAATATCGAGCCTGAGGAAACTAGTAATCCTGGCATACATAGAAGCCAATTAAGCGCAAATCTATATAGAGTATGCGCTAAAAGTGTAGACACATCATCAAAAAGATGTGGGATGTATTACAATTACGATAAATTTCCAGATGATTATCTACGTACATATATTGCGCTTAATAAAGATAAAATGACAAAAAAAGGATTACATGTTCCTGATACTATGAACAGGGAAAATATGTTAGTTTTGATAAAAATGTTTAAAAATTTGGAACAATGAATCAAAAAAAATGATAAAAAAATAATAAAAAAATCAATAATAAAAAGATAAAAATAATATATATATACATGAAAAAACAAATGGAAAAACAAGATAATTATGCTAATTTGTCCATTATTGACAAGATAAGTTATATTATTGATATTGATATTACAGATAATTGGATTTCAGATTCTATTATAGAGGCAGGATTATATATGATTCATTACCCCGATAATGTGGATTTGACTAAATATGGACATATTAGAGGATGGGTGGTTGATATTTTTAATAAAATAATAATATATGCATCATATGGTTATACAAAAAAAATTATTATGGATAGATTTGAATTTCCTGAAAACGGGAAATTAACATATCAAGATACTGATGGTATTAATCATACATTGGATAAAGAAAAAACAAAATTTAAAATAGGAATTGAAGGATTTACGATTGGAGTATTTATGCATAATAATGTGTTGTATTTTGTTACACATAGAAGGTTTATTTTATCAAAAAAATCCGGGAAAAATATAATAACGTTGAGCAAATCAAGATATGGTTCATCTAAACCATTTGTTAATATTTTAAAACAATTGAAATTTTTCGAGATGCTTAATATTAATGATGATAATTCGAATGCTTTATACCCGAATCCAGAAAAAGGATATTCACCATATGTTCATATGTTTTTGATTACATATAGAGATATATTGTACGTTTCCAAAGAAGTTATTAATCAAAATGAATTTGGATACTGTACTTATCTAGGAATAAAAAATATTTGGAACCCTGAAACTATAGACATTGATACAAATAAAATAGAATATGATACATACTCTCCATCGAATGTTACACATAATATTACTCTTGCTAAAAGTCATTCACATTTTTATTATCCTGAAGAATTAACAGTAGATCAAGTAAATGCTCATTTATCTAAAGGCTATCATCCTAATGTGACAAATAACGGTGATAATAGATTAGGGTTGGGTGAATTTGTGGTAGCAACTGATTATGATACTTCTTGGCCCATTAACATAATTCAAATACAGTCAGTTGCGTATTCATGGAGAAGTTCTGTTAAAGGTGATCATCCAAATTCTTATTATCAATTATTCACATTAGCCAACATGACCAAAATTGATACAACGATACCTAGCGGTTTAATTGAGTTTAAGCGTCGTTTGCCTGTGTTGAATAGATATAAAATTGAATCGATTCGTAATGTATTGGAACAAGGTAACGCGATTATAAAATGGGATCAAGATAAAGCTAATGATTCCATGATTTTAAACCCCGAGGATAAATTTTATAATATTTGGGCGTGTTATATCATGTCTGTCCCACTGCACAAACAATTAGATATTGTTAATATGTACGAAAAATATTATAACGATAAAGCGGATTTGATAGATTTTATTTATAGTAAATATCTTGATGGTAAATATGAAAACCAAAAAATTGATAAAGTAATTAGTAATGCTCAACAACGCGCTAATAGCGCATATAATAATATAATTATCTCAATGGACTATAATAATCTTGTTCGTAACGCTATAGAAAATATTGTAAATAATAGCGAAGGAAGTTATGTTTATTCCCTTATCAAAATTATGAAATTCGATTAAATTTAAATTTTAATTATAAATATATATAATTATATTTATAGTTTTATTATAAATATATATAATTATATTTATAGTTTTATTGTAACTGTATTACAGTTTATTATAATTTTAACCACTAGATTCAGATATCAAATCCTCGGGCACATTAGTAGAATATTCATCTTCCGATATGTCCTGATTATCATCATTTTTAATTGTTTCATTTTTAATTGTTTCATCGTTAACTTCTTCATTTTTAATTGTTTCATCGTTAACTTCTTCATCCTTAACTTCTTCATCCTTAACTTCTTCATCCTTAATTGTTTCATTTTTAATTGTTTCATCGTTAACTTCTTCATTTTTAATTGTTTCATCGTTAACTTCTTCATCCTTAACTTCTTCATCCTTAACTTCTTCATCATTAACTTTATCATTTTTAACTTCTTCATCTTTAATCATTTCATCTTTAATCATTTCATCTTTAATCATTTCATCTTTAATTTTTTCATCTTTAACTTCTTCATCATTAATAGTATCATCTTTAATTTTTTCATCTTTAACTTCTTCATCATTAATAGTATCATCTTTAATTTTTTCATCTTTAACTTCTTCATCATTAATTGTTTCATCTTTTTCATGGAGCGATTCAGATAATATTATTTCATCTTTTTCATGGAGCGATTCAGATAATATTATATCGCTATGTATTTCATCAGAACCTGATTCTTCAGAACTAAAAGCATATGCAACGATGTTAGAACTAGAATCTTGCTCAGAATCCGAAACAAATAAAGCGCTATCAGAATTAGACGTATCCTCTGATTCAATAACATATAAATCGCTATGTATTTCATTAGAATTAGACTGATCTTCAGAATCCAAAACATTCAAGACCTTGCTGGAACTAGACGTATCCTCTGATTCAATAACATATAAAGCGCTATGTATTTCATTAGAATTAGACTGTTCTTCGGAATCCAAAACATTCAAGACCTTGCTGGAACTAGAATCTTCATCTGAACTAAAAACATATGAAACGCTATCAGAACTAGAATCTTCTTCTGAATCAAAAACATATGAAACGCTATCAGGACTAGAATCTTCTTCTGAATCATTATTTAAATAGATAATATCTTCAGAATCAGAAGTATTTTCTGAATTAGAAAGTGATTCAGTTGCCTCATCATATTCTCTCTCGTTATCAGATATAATAATTTCATCAATGTCTTCATCATTATCAGTTTCAATTTCATCAATGTCTTCATCATTATCAGTTTCAATTTCATCAATGTCTTCATCATTGTCAGGTACAATTACTTTATTTACAGATTCTACGATATTTTCTTTTTCATCCGATATAGCCTCATTATTATTGATGATCTTATTATTATTTATGATTTTCATTTTACCGTCGTTTGACATTTCCGATGAATCATTGCTGATAGGAACTATGCCATTGTTGGGATTATAAGAATGATTACTAGCATCATCCAGATTTACGCTATTAAAAGAATATGAGCTTTCATTAATTGATGAATTCTCCTTAATCGATGAGCTTTCTTCGAATGAATCCGAGCTCAACTCTATACTATCATAAGAAATATTATCATCGTTATTAGTTGTATATGAATCATCATTCAAAAATACACTTCCACTAGATTTCACAACGTTTTTTTTCTCATTATCATTTTCATTATCATTTTCATTAGTATTTTTACTGGCACTTTCATTATCACTTTCGATTTCATTTTCATTAGCACTTTCATTAACATTATCATTAACATTATCATTAACATTATCACTTTTGATTTCATTTTCATTGGCACTTTCGTTAGCGTATACGCTTGAACTTTCATCGTTATGTTCTCCCTCTACGTTTGTTCCAGGGTGATAATCAGACGTTTCACTACTATGTGATGATTGTTCAATATACATTATTTTTCCATCAGGTGATGTAGATGAAGTCATAGTTCTAGCGTTTTCCCCATAATCGATCGACGTGGACGAATTATAAGAAGAAGATGACGATGTTTTTGAAGAGATAGAAATATCACCGGACGATTTACTCGATGATGATTTTTCTTTAGAAGATTCGTCGGACGATTTACCGGACGATTTACTCGATGATGATTTTTCTTTAGAAGATTCGTCGGACGATTTACCGGACGATTTACCAGACGATTTACTCGATGATGATTTTTCTTCAGAAGATTCGTCTGAACTGTCGCTTGATGATTTGTATGAATTAACACGTTTAACAATACAATATTTAAGAGATTTATTATCATAATCAACTTTATCAATGAATCGTACGTCAGAACTAGGAGCAAGCGCAACAGGTGTACATGTTTGCCCTTGTGGTACAAGACTTAAATACACAGCATATTGTCTTTTTCTGTTTTTTCCTGGAAATAAAAGACTTATAGTTATATTTTTTTGGTTCTTTGGGAAAATGGATACAACACGACCGTTATATTTTCCTTTGTTTAATTCATAGTTTTTATTTCGACTAACACGTAGCTTGATAGCAGCCTTACCTGCATTTATGGTTAAACTTTTATCTAAAACGCATTGATATGTGTCGCTGATAAGGTCTATTTCATTTTTTATATCAATTTCGCTCAATGGATGATCAATCATTTTTTTATTAAAAAAAAAAAAATAATATTAAAAAAAAAAATTTTATATAAAAATATAAAAAAAAA
>SDBT01016064.1_pt1 | contig 11871 bp, 12 predicted proteins | sample 2277101 | NCBI WGS metagenome assembly SDBT01 (sample SAMN10404973, study PRJNA504765) | marine sediment metagenome | isolation source: marine sediment core GS10_PC15, 103 cmbsf | place: Arctic Ocean: Southern Knipovich Ridge | collected 2010
TTTTTCAATTCTTTTTAACTGTTGCTCGGCCTTATCGTTTTCGCCGGCAGGATCAGACCGTTCAGATGGGCGGTCGAGCAGAAGCTCATCTGCAAATCTTTCCCGATCGGCGATTAAAAGCGTTTTAATCTCATCGAGCTCAGACTCGATGAATGATTTCCATTCTGAAATAGTTTCTGTAGTGGTATCTGAATGTTCAGATAATAATTGCTTGACAGCTTCTGCAACTGTGTCCTTGATGTCCTCGTTCTCAAAATAACCTTTTGCACGGGCAAGGGCCCTGCGGTTGGAAGGGACCGGCACAGCCGATATTTCGAGCAGCTCAATCTTCGTATAGGTTCGAATCCAGCCGAGCTTCTCATCTTTCTTGTCCTCGAACTCGATAGGAATAAAGCCGATGCTGAATGCCCGCATATGTTTGTCGCGATAGAGCAGCCAGTATTCCTCGCCGAGCGAGGTCCCGGCGAACCGCATGGTGAACGGGACTTTTGTGGCTTCTATTTTAATGCTCTCGGGAATGGCCGAGCCGATTACCGGTGAACTGCCGGTAGGCAGCCTGTGCTGATGGCAGGCCAAAATGACAGGGTTGTCCCTGAACGACTTTAAGCTCTTTTCAAAGGCGCTTGGCAGAATGATATCATGGTCGCGGTCGAGATCAGAAGTTGACGCAATAGCATCGAGGGTCCGCTCCTGCTCGTTTATTCTTTTTACTTTGGCAAAACAATATTTAGTCTCCATCTTTATGGTCCTCACTTTTTTGTTTTGATTTGGCAGCGTCTTTCTGCATATCGTTATAAGAGTAAAATTGCATATTGGCATAAAATGCCAGGTCGAATGTTTTGCCGGCGGCCCTGCGTGCTACCGATACGCAGCGGCAGTTGATAATATTGCCCGCCGAGCCGGAAGGATCGCCCGGGTACATCAAAAGCTCACCTGCGACCTGGAATGGCAGGTCGACGGCAATACCCTCGGCGTATCGATAACCGGCTGTAACGTGGGCCTCGCGAACGTCACTATCGCCAGCGGTCACCCATCCTTTTCGTTCGACGCCGGCTGTTTTCATACCGGCCTGACGGCCGGTACTAACGGCACCTGCGGTCTGGGTCCGGGCGATGGCCATTGCCCTTTTTCTGTTGGAGCCTAAAGTTTTTTTGATGCGGGCGGTCAGCTCGTTTAGGCCTTCGCCGGATTCGAGACCTTCGGTTAGCTGTCCGGCGATGAGATTCTGAGTAGTCTGATTGACGCCGGTAATCTTGGCGGCCTGCCGGATAAGGGCCGCCCGTACGAGCGGCATTCTTTTGGCCTGCTCGGCTAATTCGGCAAGCTGGTCGGCGGAGATGCCGAGGACTTCGGAAAGCATCTGACGGATGCCGAGCTCCGAAGCCTTACCAAAAAAGGTCTGGTTGATTACCTTGATTTTGCCGTTCTCGACCTTCAGATCGAAAACGACTCGGGCGATAATCTCGTCGGCTTCGGCTTTGGTAGTTTTGAGTTTCGAGTTTTGAGTTTTTAGCTCCTTAAATGCGTCGCTGAGTTTCTTAATCAATATCCGCTGCTGACGAACAAAAAACACCCGCATTGTGTTTTCGTACTCCCGTTCAATGCCGAGCCATGATGCAACCCAGTTGCGCCAGATACGCAGCCGCTGCCTATCCGAATCCTTGGCGGACTCTGGGGTCTGGGGTCGGGGGTCGGAGGTCGGGGCTGCCGCTTTTGGTTCTTCGCCTTCGGGAAGTGATGGGCCGGTGATTCCCTCTAACCCCGCCTCGAGGACGTACCTGGCGGGGACCTGGCCCAGGCCGATGAACCAGTCATCGCCCCAGGGCTGATGTTCATAAGGCAGGTCGTGGGCCTCGATAAGATTATTTAGCGTCACGCCGGACTGGGTGAACTTAAAGACCTTCTCGGCGACCTCTCGCTGATGGTCCTGGACTATGGGATGCTGGTCGTAATCGAACCATGCGAATATCTTATGCTTAGAGCTGGCGGCCTTACTGCGGGCAGTGCGATAGAGACGGCGGGATGCCAGGGGCTTGGTTCGCATACCAGCATAAAACTTTGTCTGCGGCAGGGCCACGCCGCGAGCGTCGGCGGAGTAGAATAACGAGAGGATGCCGTGAGTGATCTCGCCGGCAATAAGATTGCCCAGGGGCATAACCGTATTGAACATGAACGCCCGCTGGGCAGGACCCTGGGCGTACTGGGCCTCGGTGCCGAGTCCGGCTATCTCGGGGGGGACACCGAAGGTCGAACAGATTCTTTTATCTTTTAATTGAATAATATCAGCGAGCTGCATATCTCTCATCTTCATAGCGACCGTCTTAATATCCATACCACCGGTCAAAACGGCCGTTCTTTTGGCCTTAGTGGGACCGCGATGGCGGGTGTCAAACTGGCTTCGCAATAGCTCTACCTGCTCAGGGTCGAGTTTGCCCTCGGTAGTCAGGATTATTCCAGGCTCGGCGGCATTGTCCAAGGCGCTCGTGCTAAACAGTGAGGCGGCATAACTGTAGTTGATACTCAGCTTCGCGGCTGATGTGGGACCTACACCGTGGAAGCGGTCGTAGGGGTTAAAGTTCTTTATTTGATAAACTTCGTCTGTGCTATATTTGGCCCGCTGGCCGCCTGAGCCGCGAAACTCCCAGCCGATAAGCTCACCATCGCTTCGGCGATTGTGAGTAATCGCGTGCATCTGAGTACCGGAGACGACCGCGATTTCTTTCGGCCGGACGCCATCGTAATCGGTAAATATCCAAAAGACATCACGACTCAATGCGTAATGACCGACGGTAGCAGTAATAAACTTTTGAAAGCTCATCAAAGGATTATTGAACAGGATTTCGTATTGCGGGCCGGACTCGATTATCTTCTCCTCGATAGTCGAAATGACCAGAGGCAGACCGACAACAGCATTAACCAATTCCTCTACGCAGCGAAAGACCAATTCGACCTGACTGTAAGGGCGGGTGGGGGTGGAGCTGTTGTTGTCAGAGAGCCATAAACTCTTATCGAAAAGCTGGTGGAAGGAAGAAGGTTTCAGCATGAAATCCTTTTCTACCTGCCTTTCGACTCCGAGCCGCAGCAGTTCGGCGGCTTCCTGACTCAATCGTCTTTTTACCGTTACCTGGTCGGTCATAATAGAATACACTCCGGAACTGACTCCGGCTGCCAGGCGGCCTCGAGGGCGGTACCGAGAGCCCAGAAATCGTCGGCGTGACCTTCATCAGTTGTTGCTGCGTCGTAACGAATATTGCCGGAAGTCGTTACTGTTTTGCGGATAGAATGGAAACTCTCGCGGATTTTTATGTTATCAGGGACTCTTATCCTTTTGTCCTCGAATCGACCGAGGATCATACTTGCCATGTGGTCCTTCGTATTGGCGGTGAATTTGATTTTTTCAACGCGTCTTTCGCCGAATTTATCCTGGAGTGACTCGACCAGCATGTCACCTATACCGGTAGCGTCACCGGCGGCACGCCGGATAGTTCTGTCGGCGAGTATATCAGAAAGGACTTTCAGCTGGACGTTATAAGGGGTCTTGTGTAATGTTTCTACCTTGCGAGTGACAAGGACATCGCCGACTTGCTCAAGGATCCAAATTTTTGTTCTGTGATGCTCGCGGCCGACGTCGAATCCGAGATATTTATCACCATCCCCCATCGTCTTGAGGCAATTGGCGTCTTCGCAGCTTTGATACAAATCGTAGGGAATCAGAGTTGAAGCTTCCGCAGACGGTATGCATAGATACTCGCGGCCGAAGGCGTCCTGATTTCTGGAGCGAGCCCTGCAGTATTTAAACAGTTTGTAACGAGCTGAATAACTTACTTTTTTTAACTTGTAAATTTTCTCAGCAAGACCCTGCCGGATGGCATCGATAATTGATATGCGATGATAGCTCCAGTCCAGTTCGTTTTCGGCATCGAAGGTTGTCAGGCCGGCCGATACCTTTTTGCAGACATTTACGAAATTATCAAAGGGAGAACCTTCGCTGCTGCGGGTTGTTAATATGCAGATATTATAATCCCAGGTAGTCGAAGGTGAGGCGGCATCGTACATTTCTTCAGGGTTGTCGTGCCAGTCGAACTCATCGAGGCATATATCACCGCCCTTGGAGCGGAACCGACGCGGGTTGCTGGTCATGCAGTTGATGCGGCTGCCATTGGGAAACTCGGTAATGTAATTATTGTATTTGTAACCCTTTTCGTCTTCGAGCTCTTTGACAGTGTATTTAACGACAGCTTCCATCATCTCACACCACATCCGACAATAGAGGGCATATTCGAAGGCCGAAGATTCATCTGCAGAAGAGAAGTAATAATGACGTGCATAGTCGATTTTGTTTCTTAATCGGCAGGCCTTGTAGCTTTCAGCATAAGTTGCTCCGATGCGGCGGGATTTGTCCCACAGCGACGCCTGAGACTGATCGTTTATCCATTTGTCCTGATAGTCCAAAAAGTAATCGTTCGGATCGAGAGGAACACCCTCTCGACAATCGCCCATCAAGAGCTCGTAGATCTCGGCCTCCTTCGCACGGTAGAGAAAGGATATATCAACGTCTGATATATTTTTTGCTGCAATTACGATTATACGACTCCTAAATGCTCATCTATAATTTCCTGAATGAGCTTTCTATTAACGCCGGCCTTAGTGAGCTTTTTCTTTGTCGATTCTGCGGCCTTCGAAATCTTTACAGTGAGCTGCTCGCGGATGTATTTGTCGGCGCTTATAGAGACTGCGGTGCAGTCCCTGATCGCACGGGCGATCTCTTTGATCTCCTTGGCCGAGAAATTGTCGTTCTGACTGACGAAATCAATTGTCGTTGCCGTTATCATTTCGGCAACGGCCTTCTGAGTTTCAGAGGCCTTCTCGGCAGTCAGGTCCTTCATCACATCGCGGACCACAACGCCGGCGTTTTTCATTCTCGCTAACATTCGCATTCGCATTCCGAACCGGCCGATGGCAGAACTTGAGACCCTAAAACCTTTCTGCCGACAGTACTCGACAAGGTCCTCGTACTTAGGTTTGCCACTGCGGTCGCCTTTGAAATCATCCGGCCACTCGTCATCAATAATCATTCGCGTCAGGGCGTCCCGCAGTCCTGCCGGCAGCCTGTCAATCGTGCTGTGCGTTCGTCTGTCCTTAGCCACTCTTAAATCTCCAAAGCAGGGTCGGTCTGGGTCTTTTCGGCGATCTCTTTTCCCTCGGGTGTCAGCCTGGCAACCTTTTTCTTGAAGGGCATGCCGCCGATCCTGTCATCTACGAATTCGATGTAGCCCTTCTCGTGCAGGTAGGTGACATCCTTTGCGAACAGCGATTCATCGTAAGTTAGATCGATGTAAAGGACGGTCCGGTACAACGAATCGAGCTGCAGACCGGAGGGGTACATCATATTGAGGTTCTGAAGGATCGCTTTTCGGACCTGCTTGATTTTAATCGCTTCGATATCGGTCATCTTAATTGACTCCAGGCTTTAACTGGTTCGTGATTTCCCGGGCAATATTACCGCAGATTTCAGGCAGTTTCTCGATTACCAGGAACTTACCCTCGAGCCGGTTCAGGGTGCTTATCACGGCCTCGAGACGGTCTCTTGTGTATCGCTCTGAGCGTATCCATGCTTCGCTTGCGACGAAAGCTGTCTGACACTTTTCCTTGCGGGCGGCAAGATGCTTCTGCTCCGCTTCGAGCTTGTTTATTCGGTCATCATGGGCATCCAGCCGCTTGCTAATTAATCGAAGGTTCCAGAGGACCAGTCCTCCGATCAACGCGGCGGCTGCACTTAACAGGATCCCGAAAATCTGTAAAGCAGGTGACATGAAACTCCTCAAGGTGTAACGTTATTTCTGGCCCGGGCCTCACCGATGGCATCGTAAAGCTCGGCGGATACTGCTGGATGGGCTTTCATAAAACCTTCGGTGCCCTGCTTGTGGGCCCGATATTTCGTCTCTGCCTTTAGACCCTTCTTTCGCATGTACCAGGCTAAAAGCGAGGTGAGAACGAGACCGCCATAGCCCCCCACCGCTGCAGGATCCGTCCAGTCGGTTTCGGTGCCCTGCTTAACAATTTGCACACCGGCCTGGCCCTTTTGCAGATTCCGGATGGTGGATTCCAGTGCCTGGACCTTAGCCTGCAGGACCGCCTTTTCGGTCTCGGTCGTTGCCGAATCTAATTGGTCGACGGCGGTCTGCAGCTCAATTAGCTTGGTCTGCCGGGCGGACTCGAGGTCGGCCTGCATACCGGCGATGGTATTGGCGGCCGCCCCGCCAGCTAAGGCCCCGCCGATAGCGGCGGTCCCCGTGCTGCCACACCCGGCGAAAGAGAATGTCAGCGAACAGGCATACAGGAGGATGGTTACAGATAGTTTACGTTGCATTTTAAGACTCCTTTCTGTTTGTGGAATTTCCAACTTCCTGTTAGAATTTAGTTATGACGATAGAATTTCCATATTATGCCGACTTTCTCGTTCGGATTTTCAATTGGCTATTTCTGCCATTAACGAGGGCCGGTGTTGAGTTTTACAAGTGGCATTACACCACTTACGAGCCTCACGTTGCGTTATACGCCTCATCGGATTTAAGGGAGATGGCTGATTCTTTGGAGGCTTTGCGAAAAGATAATAATATCGATAAGCTCGCCGAATGGCTCCAGCACCAACCCATATGTAGCGCAGCAGGCGTAATGGATGCCATTGGAAGGCGAATCGAACAGGCTGAGCAAGAGCCGCGTAAAATGCCAGGGCACCCGGACGGCTGTGTTGAGGCAGTGCGTTTTGCCCTTTTGGAACTTGCCAATTGCATCGATGAGCAAAAGTAAAGAATTCTCTGGCCTGCAGCCAGGCGATGAGGGTGGTTGCAATCCGGCTCCTGCAGATTAGTTTGAGTAGTGATTTCTTCATTTCCTTACCTTTCCAAAGCTAAAAACTTAAAACTCAAAACTATAAAATTTTCGGGGTGGGCGCATAGAAAACGCCCGCTACTAAGTCTCACAAACTCAGTCAGCGGGCTGATGGATTCAGACTCGCTTAGGCGAATGCTAAGGACATTCGCCCGTTGAATTTTAACCCCGGTAACGGGGATTTCGGGCAATTATAGGTATTCATTGAGCCAAGTCAAAGACAAATCAGTTTTTTTGAAAAAATTTTACGACCCTAAGAATGGCGGTTGTGGCGAGTTTTAGAAGGGCATCCAGAATCTGTTGTATCAGATAGAAGCTTGAGTGCATGTTGGTCAAGGGCTAAAACTACTTTTTTTGAATCAAAATTTTTGAACAACTGCTCCGCAAGAGGAAATTTTACTTACTAATTCTTTTTCCAAGAAAACAGTATTGGTGAAATTATAAATTTGGCCTTCCACAACGTCAAGAAATTGTGTTGTATGATAGGATTCTAATAGCAAAAAACCATCAATATCATAAAACAGAAAGCGAGGGCACACTTCACCACTAACGAGACTATCGAACCGAAATTTCCACGAAATAGTGCAGTAATCCGAGCCTTTTTCTCCTTCAGTTATTTTCCAATCAGAAGAACTAACAGCCCCCGTTGAAGTGGGTATCGATTTTTGGAAAGGATAAGCATAAACTAAGTCCACATCGTTAGTTACATAAGGATCGTCTTTGGGCTTCTGCTGACCAAACTGCCTCTCGTTATCGATGCCAGCAAAAAAGCCGGAACCATACCCCTTGCTGTACCCCTTGTTATAACCTGTTTTTCGACCGTCCTTGCGAGCAAAATGAGTAGATAATAAAGATGCTATCAGGAGCAGGATTATCACAGAGATGAAAAATAAAAGATGCTTTGATTTGGATATCAACGGCGTTGCTTCAACAACAAAGGGGGTTTTACAACTCATACACTTAATTTCTCTGTCCGAGTAAACTTCCGGCACGTCCTGTTGGGCCTTGCAATGTGGGCATATAGTTTCCATAAAAATTCTCAAAAGATTTTCCGGACAGCAAGTTATTGCAGGTACAAGAATTACACAATTCACGTCCGGTTGTCAAGGATTTTATTGTTGATTTTGATTTTATCTATAGTAGAATTGGTTTATTAGTTGTCGGTTGTGATCCAAACGAAGGCACGGGGGCCGGAAACCGCAGCGAGGCAGCATAAATCCTTAATAACAGGGAGGTTATAATGGAAAAAAACATGCCCAATGCCGGAATCGTTAACTTTCAAAAAGAACTCCAAATCCAGCAAATCAGCCAGCTTTTGAGGATTTGCGACGCCCCTTTTGTTTCTGCTTTGCAACATCGGCTTCGGCGCCGGAGACAATTTCATCTGCCTCAGAATCTACCGATTTCAAATTGTGAAGCTGTGCAATTATCCTCTTTTGCTCGGTATCGGATAATTGGTTAAAGAGCCATAGACCTGCCGATAAGACATTTTTCAACCCATAAATCGGGGTTAGTTCCTCCTTGATTTTTTGGACACTTTCGTCCAAACGAACAGTAGTTGGATTGTCGGCTTTCATAATTCCTTAAATTTACCAAAAAATTATTCGTTTGCAAGTCTTGTGTATATAACAATTTAAGTATTTTTTGTATAGTGTCGCTATATTTCTATGTTGACGATACGTAATTATGCCGTATATACTAAACAGACAGTTAGGAGTTTGGCATAATGTCAGTATCCAACAAAAGCAACATTCAGTTAGAGAGCCGAGACATTCGCGTCAAGAACTCAAAGGAGCAATGGGCAAGGTTCGATACGTGGCTGCTGCGGCGAGGCTGTCAATCCTTAGCCGAGGGCGTCCGTGCCGCAATAACCAAAGTTGTTGAATCGGAAGATGAATCCTGTCGGAACTCACAAGCTCAGTCAGCGCGTGCTGGCTGAGTTATTTTTTTATAAATCCCTGCGGGCTAAGGACCCGCAGGGTTTGAAATCTCGCGGAAGTCCGTTTCCGAAGTGAATAAGAGGTAAGTATGGGAAACTATAGAGCAAGAACCGGATCTGTCAAGGAAAAAAATGTCCGGAAAACACAAAACTTTTTCAAGCTACACATAGCGCTCCTCCTGTTTCTGTTTCCGTTTACCGCAGGCCGGCCCCGCACAGCCGGCCTGCAGATTGACCCTGTTAGAGGTAAGACTGCAACCTCTAACAGGGTTGACAGCAATCCCGCCATCGAGCGGGCTGATAATACTCATGTTTCTCCCTTAATATACCGGTCGGCCTTTCACGCTGGGGGCCGGCCGGTTGAATTTTACAGCAGTAGACGGGACAGGGAGGTGGCCGAAAGGCCCGGCGTTAATTCCAGACCGTTCGCTGCATTTTGAAAAGTTGATAAGGGCAGTGGCGAAATTGGCAAACGCGACGCCGCTATGTTGAGGTATCGCCGGACAGCGCTGGGGCGACCTCGTTGCGGGTTCGAACCCCGCCTGCCCTTTTGAAAAGTGAAGAACCGGCGGCGGCTGCGGAAACTGGCCGCACCGCATAAGCAAGGCCCGAAGGTTGTAAAGAAATAAAGAACCAGCCCGCCGGTTAAGTGAATCGCGAAGCGAGGTAAGTTATGGTAGCGATAAACAGACAGGCAGAGACGGGGACTGTGAAGGATATAGTATGCCCGAAATGCTTTAAGCCGCTGCAGTATCCGAAGGTAAAATTCAAGTGTACGGACAGATACGGCAGGGTGACTCGGGCCTGCTTCGGCTGGTGCTTCGAATGCAAACTCGGATTCGAGGTAATTCAGTTCGCCAAAGAGGACCGATGGTTTATTCATAAGTATCAGGTTTATACGCCGTTCGGGCCTACCTGCCAGCCGACAGGAAAGTGGACGGTAATTGACGAGCTGCCGGAGCCGGCGGCGGTAGTTGTCGGGCCGGGGGGCGACTTCGATAAGCAAATCGACCTTGCGAAAATCAATCTCGACATCCTCGCAACGCTGCACAAAACGCTCAAGGCGGTGACACAAACGGTCGGGCGCCTGTTAAAAGCTCTGAGGGTAAAACATGAATGATCCTAACTTGGTAACGGCAGTGCAGGAGGTCGCCAAGCAGTTAGATACAGTGACTACACTTTTATATTTGATTCTGTTCGTTACTGCTACAACACTTGTTCTGTGGGGTCTTTCCGGCCTGTTTAGCGGGGTAAAACATGAATGACTACGTCGATATTAAAAAGGCCGCCCAGCTGCTCGGGTATACCGAGCAATATATTCGTATGATGTGCATCAATGGCAGATTGGCCGGTGCCGTTAAAAACGGCAATCGGTGGAAAATACCGTCCGCTGACGATCCGAAACTGCTCGCGGCGGGGACGGAAGGGACTATGGTAGATAGTGGTGAACTGTCGGGTGTGCCTGCCAATAAAAGAAACGATGCCCTGCAGCGGTTGGGAATCATTCAGGATTTCGAGAAGTTCGTTGCTGTCTTTGTTAAAAACGAGGGGACATTCAGCGATGCCTTCGATGTATATATCTCACAGCACCAAAAGCTCAGTAAGCGATCGCTTCAGCGCTGGATAGTCCGGTACCGACGGGAGGGTCTGATCGGCTTAGTCGATACGCGGGGCGGGGGTAAATTTATCAGTCAGATGATTTCTCCGGATGCCTTAGAATTTTTCAAGGCGATGTACCTTACCCAGCAGCAATTGAGCGTTAAGACCTGCTGGCAGAATGTATCGTTTGCCAATAGAGACCAGAGAAAAGGCTGGAAGATTCCATCTCTGCCATTTATGTATAAATACATCAAGAGTCACATTCCCTTGTTTGTCGAAGTCCTGCATCGCGAGGGGATCGCGGCCTACCAGGCAAAATGTGCTCCTTATATCCAGACGGACCCTGACAGTGTTGCCCCCGGCAGCGTGTGGGTAGGTGACCATTCGCAGTTTAATTGCTGGGTTCGACATCGGGGCCGATGGATTCGGCCCTGGCTGACGGCGTGGCAGGACATGAGGAGCCGAACGATTGTCGGGTGGACGATCTCGGCGTCGCCGAACCAGACGACTATCCTGTCGGCGATGAAAAGGGCACTTGAAAAACACGGGCCGCCCGATATGGCAAAAATAGATAACGGCAAAGACTACGACTCCGAAATGTGGACGGGGACGACGAAGGTCAAAAGACGTCTGAAAAAAGGCTATGTCGATGAGCAAATGGTGGCGGGAATCTACGCTATGATGGACGTAGCTGTATCTTTTGCTATCAAGTATCACCCTCAGAGTAAGATCATCGAGCGGTTCTTCGATACGATCGATTGCCAGTTTACTAAGACGGTCCCGACGTATTGCGGTAAAGATACCGGGCGAAAGCCGGAACACCTAAATAATATGCTTATAAGCGAAAAGGCTATAAACGAGGCTTACGATCTTGAAAGCTTTGCCGAGATTGCCGGTAAATATATCGGCATCTATAACAATACCGCTCATAGCGGAGTAGGTATGGCCGGCCGCTCACCGGCTGAGGTCTTAGCTACGAGAACCTCACGGCGAGCCCTGGCCGAAGGGGTGCTGGATTTGCTGCTCAGGGTATGGAGCGGCGAATTGACGGTCGGTAAAAACGGAGTCCCGTTCAAGAAGATGTGGTACGGGCAGTACGATACAGAACTGCTTGTACGCCGGGGCAAAAAGGTCCGGGTCGCATACGATCCTGATGACCTTCGAAGTCTATATATCTACGATGCAGTGACGTTTACGCTCATCACTATCGCCGAGCAGAACCAGCTTATTCAGTACGGCTCGGCGGTAAATGAAGACAGCTTGCGAGAGGCAATGAGGCAAAAATCAAGGGCGATTCGGTTGGCCAAAGATTACCGCGATTCGCGATTGACGGCGAATATGGACCTTCCCTCACTGACTATAAAGGCGATGGCCGAAGGGGCAAGAGAGGAACCGGCGGCTCAGCGGGCCGGTACGGTTCGGCCGGTCAGGACGCCGCTCGA
>SDBT01016065.1_pt1 | contig 11870 bp, 13 predicted proteins | sample 2277101 | NCBI WGS metagenome assembly SDBT01 (sample SAMN10404973, study PRJNA504765) | marine sediment metagenome | isolation source: marine sediment core GS10_PC15, 103 cmbsf | place: Arctic Ocean: Southern Knipovich Ridge | collected 2010
GATCACACCAGGCCAGTCCACGATATAATGAAAGCTCTGGACAGGGGTGTGCCGGAAGTCCGAGATGCGGTTGCTGCATTCATTCAGCAGTGAGCTGGGGGAGAGAGTGGTATTCCGCGCCGGCGAACAACCCCCTAAGCCGCTTCCTGCCCAGGTGCAGGCGAAGGTCACCCAGTTGCTGCGTTGCCACAATGTATTCGGCACGGCCGACGACCTCGGCATGATCGCCACCGTGCTGCAGACCGCTCAAAAGCAGGGGCACGATATCCTCACTACCCTCACCTCAGCCCCGCAGCCCTCCCCCCCTCACTCTCACTGAACGCACTTGAGCTCATAAGGTGAGTGGTTACCTCTCGTTAACGAAGCAACGCACTCATTGTGGCTATCAGTTGCGTGTCTGCCCGGCATTGACATATAATTCCATATATAGTAGGATAAGTTAGCACTCGGTCCAAGTGAGTGCTAAAATAGGTAATGGACCTGATACTTTAGCAAGCTTATAGGAGGTACACACTTAATGGGCCTGAAAATACTGGGAAACCGCGTGATGGTTAAGGTGGCCGAAGCACAGACTACCGAAGGGGGTATCCACCTGCCCGAGTCAGCCCAGGAGAAGCCCCAGCGCGGCACCATAGTAGCAGCAGGAGAGGGGCGCCGCCTGGAAGACGGCAGCCTGCAACCTCTTGAGATTGAGGAAGGCGATGAGGTTCTCTTTGCCCAATATGGCGGAACAGAGATTGAAGATGAAGGCGAGGAGTATCTCATCCTGGACGCAGACCAAATATATGCCGTAGTTACTTAGACTTAACTCGATACCATTTGGAGGAGGAGAAATGTGAGTTATGCCAGCTAAAGAGATATTATTTAACGAAGAGGCGCGCCGAGCGTTAGAACGGGGAGCCAATGTCGTGGCGGATACCGTAAAGGTAACCCTGGGGCCGGCGGGCCGTAATGTGTTGTTAGAGAAGAGTTTTGGGGGTCCGACTATCAGCAAGGACGGGGTAACGGTAGCCAAGGAGATTGAACTGAAAGACAATATAGAGAACACTGGTGCCCAGTTGCTGGTGGAAGTCGCCTCGCAGACCAATGATGTGGCCGGTGATGGCACCACTACCGCCACGGTATTAGCCCAGGCGCTGCTGCATCGGGGGCTAAGAGCAGTGGTTGCGGGAGCCAATCCCATGGTCCTGAAAGCGGGCATTGACAAGGCGGTGGCGGCGGTGGTGGAAAACCTGCGCGAAATGTCCATTGAAGTCAGTACCTCGGAAGAGATGCAGGCGGTGGCTGCTATTGCGGGCAATGATGAACGAATCGGAGCGATAGTAGCTGAAGCGATGCAGGAAGTGGGCAAGGATGGGGTGATTACGGTGGAGGAATCCCGCGGCGTTGAGACCACCCTGCAACTGGTGGAGGGAATGCAGTTTGACAAGGGCTATATGAGCCCCTATATGGTTACCGAGGGTGAGACGATGGAGGCGGTTCTCGAAGAGCCGTTAATCCTACTGTACGAAAAGAAGATAAGTGCCATCGCCGATCTGGTACCGGTGCTGGAAAAAGTAGTAGAGGCAGGCAAACCCTTGCTGATAATAGCTGAAGATATTGAGGGTGAAGCTCTGGCCACTCTGGTGGTCAACAAGCTGCGGGGGGCGGTGGACGCAGTGGCGGTGAAGGCCCCCGGCTTCGGTGATCGGCGCAAGGCAATGATGGAAGATATGGCGGTATTGACTAATGGCACCTTCCTGGCTGAGGATCTGGGGATAAAGCTGGAGAATGTCACCCTGGATATGCTGGGCCAGGCAGGCAAGGTGGTAGTCACCGCCGACGATACCACTATTATTGAAGGTGCCGGCAGTGCTGATGTCATCAAGGGACGCATTGAGCAGGTACGGCGGATGATCGAGGAAACCGACTCTGACTATGACCGGGAGAAGCTGGAGGAACGCCTGGCTAAGCTGTCGGGCGGAGTAGCCGTCATTGAAGTAGGCGCGGCTACTGAAACCGAACTCAAAGAGAAACAACACCGGTTTGAGGACGCATTATCGGCCACCCGGGCGGCGGTGGAGGAAGGGATAGTGCCCGGTGGTGGAGCCAGCTTGATTCACGCGCGGGGGGTACTGGATGAGGTGAAAACCAGCCAGGATGATGAGCAGGTTGGGGTGAACATCGTCCGGGACGCACTCGCTGCCCCCGCCCGCCAGCTTGCTAATAATGCCGGCTTTGAAGGCGCGATAGTGGCTCAGCGCATCGCGGAGGCCGATAGCAAGATTGGCTTTAACGTGCTTACCGGAGAATACACTGATATGATAGCGGCCGGGATTGTGGATCCGCTCAAGGTAACTCGGGCGGCGCTGGAGAATGCAGCCAGTATTGCCGGAATGCTGCTGACCACGGAGAGCGTACTGGCCGATATTGCGCAGGAAGAGCCAGCTCCGGCTATGCCCCCCGGTGGCGGAGGTATGGGTATGCCCGGTGGTATGCCGGGGATGATGTAAGAATAAATAGACAGCGCAAATTGAAGTAGGGCAGAGGTCCTTGGTCGGGCCTCTGCCCTTTTTTGTGCCCCGCTGGCTGTGCTATTGACCAAAGCCGACGATGAGTGTCGGCCCTCGTAGCCTATCTGGTCCCCGGTTAGTTTTTAGTTGCTTCCATTATCAGCCGGGGTGTGACCAGCGGATTTCGTAGTGAACTGGAGCTGACCGTTGGGTTCCAGACTGAGCACAATATCGGGGGGCAGATCAACCACAGAGATGTGGGCCAGCGAGTTACTGATCAGCTCGCGGCTGGGCCGGCTGGCCGGCAATAATTGGCGCAGGTCGGGGTCCAACAGGATCAGATGACGTACCCCACCGAGCCTGACCGGTGGCTTTACCCGACCACTATCCAACTGGTAGCCGTAGTTGGGGGGATTGCCGCACCTCTTAGCCAGCTCCAGGGGGAATATATATATAGGTAGCTGGGGTGCTAAGTACATGGCCCAGCGGAAGTCCAGAAGAAGTTGCTCCTCGTGCGGCTGCCCGAAAACCGCTATCCCAGTCAATCCCACACTCTCAGGACTTTGATAACTACTGAGGGCGGCGGCAATCTGACGCATATTGGCTTGCTGCTGCCGGTCGTGAGTAATCAACACCGACCAGGTAAAAGCACCATTGAGAACCACTACCATAGCCAGGGCAATCCATAGTTGCCATCTGCTTATTGACTCGGACAGTCGCACTACTCCGACAGTACTAATCAGCACTGCCGGCGGCACCAGTAGCATAACATAACCAGCCTGGCCCAAATGTACAGTGAGGCAGAAAAGCAACGCTGGCCCGGTCCACAGCAGCAGGAAGGTCCAGGAACGCGGCTGGTGCAATGCCCGGGGCAGATACCTTAGACCGGCAAACAGTGCCAGTGGCCACGCGGACAATAGAATACTGAGAAAGCTCGCCACCAAATAAATCCCGAATATCTCTAGTCCCTTCGGATTGCCTAACACCGGAGAAAGTCGCCATACCATATCCCTTAGATCTCCCGTTACCGCCTGATACGCCCGCCAGCCACCTGTACTCCCCACTGTCGGTATCAGCCACGCAATGGTGACAACCGCGAAAATAGCAAGTCCACCCACCATCTGAGGCCGCCGCCAGGCGCACCATAGCCACAAGGGGAATAGAAACATAGCGTCTGAAGGGCGCAGTCCGCCCGCTATCCCTAAAGCCAATGCTGAAGGCCAGAGCGGCTCCGCTTCACTGGAGAGCAATCGCCAGCACAGGTAACCGACTATAGCTGAGGAACAGGCCGAGACGGCGTAGGTATCGCCGTGGGTGGAGTATAGCCAGGCCAGCGGGCTGGCCAGAGCCAATATAGCTGCCCCCAATATTCCCCGGTTGCCCAGCAAACTACCTGCCCACCATGTAACCAGCCCCACGGTCAGGCCCCCAGCCAAGAGACTAATGCCCACCAGTGCCGTATATGGCTGTAGTCCAACGGCAGCGAGCAATTTGCCCGCATGGACGTACAAGTAATAGCCGGGGGGATGGGGCTGGTGGAGGGCCACGTCGTAATGAAGAATCCCCAGTACGTACTGAACACTGTCCCAACTTGGAGGCAGGTGCGTCCGGAAGGGCAGGCGCGCTGCCATCGCTACCAATCCGGCAGCCACCGGCAGATAGTAATATCGAGCCGCCCCCGACCCCGTCACTGAGTTGTACGTCGGTTCCCTCATGAGCGCTTATCTACATATAGATTCGCCGTGCCCCCCACTTCTCCTGCCCTTCCCATACAATCGGTGGTGGTGAGGCGCGCGGCATCTTAAGCAGTGGCCCCGCTGGATTTTGTCCTGTGTCAGGCTGATACTTCCCCCCTACTTCTGGGCTTTCCTGCTGGTTGATTGATGGCGTCACTAAAGAGGAAGTGCGCCGATGTTTAATTGAGTTGGTATTGAGGTATAATAGAGCATACTGGATAAATACCTTGAGAGACCCTTGACAAACTTTTGCTATTATGGTATAATGCTCAATAGTTACTCAAGTTGAGCCTGTATAAAGCTCCAGATAATTGCCATGAGCAAGTAGACAGACCACTAACCCCAGTTGGGGGGATAGCAATGAGTGAAGCAATAGGTAGTGCGATAGTAGGCGGTGGAGTGCTGACCATCACCCAGTATGTGATGATGATGCCGCTGCTGATTACAGCGGTCTGGGCTGGTTGGCGAGCGGTGGGCAATGTCCGCGGCTGAAGTTGGCAAAGTCGCGTAAGGTTTGCCGGGGTCGCCTCCGCATAGCGTAGAGCACAAGTCGGCGGTGCTCCGGGAGCGACTACGTACGACAATATAGGGAAAGGAGGGCGCTATGATGATCAATACTCTATGGGCTGATGAGGAAGGTCTGACTACAGTGGAGTATGCACTGCTGCTGGTCCTGTTAGTCATGGCGGCCGTTGGGGTGTGGAGTGCTTTCGGCACCAAGATCCAGAGCTCAGTAAGCAGCTCCACCAGCGCCTTTGATACGGCTACTGGGACTGGCGGCACCCCGTAGTTTGCTCAAAGGCGTCGAGCTGGCTGCGGCCAGTTCATCTGAGAACCGGAGTCGGACTGATTCAGGTTCTACTCCGAGAAGCGCAGCTAAAAATGATGTACAAGACGCTGCCGAGATCAACCCAACAGGAAAGGAGGGCGTTATGATGATCAAGACTCTATGGACTGACGAGGAAGGTCTGACCACCGTGGAGTATGCGCTGTTGCTGGCCCTGTTAGTCGTGGCGGCCATTGGTGTGTGGAGTACTTTCGGCACCAAGGTGCAGAGCGCAGTAACCAGCTCCACCAGCGCCTTTGATACAGCTACTACCACCTCGTAGCTTGCTCAAAGGCGTCGAGCTGGCTGCGGCCAGCTCATCTGAACCGGAGTTGGACTACTCTATGTTCAACTCCATCAACGCAAACCGGAGCTATAAAGGTGTACGAGACACTACAAACGCTAATCAAAGACGAGGCAGGCCTGGCGACGGTAGAATACGTGTTACTCATAGCGCTACTTGTCGCCGGTCTTGTCCTTACCTGGCGCGGCTTCGGCTGTACGCTGAAGACGACTATATGGCGGAGCTCGAACGCCTTTGACACTGCTTCTGGCGGAGCGTTGTAACGAACCATACCCGGCAGGGGCTATGCTCCGAAATGGGAGGAAGGGCCGCAGGTACGAAGGCCCGGGGGAGAAAACCCGGATAGTTGTAGCGGTCCCTCCTCCCAACATCGCACTAATAACTGGACATGGGCGACAATAGATATTCTCTTTCGCCCTCACACTCTTAAACATATTATCATAGGGAGGCGGCCAATGATAGCCGGGATCCTCGGAGCTATTACCTTAATTGTGGCTGCCATAGCCGTGTACACTGATGTCCGTTGGGGCAAGATATTTAATGCAGTCACTGTACCAGCTATGGGGGTGGGGTTGATACTGAATGCAGTCGCGGATGGCCCAGCGGGGCTGCTGATGAGTGTCGGCGGGATTGGGGTGGGGCTGGGGTTGTTTGTGATCAGCGGATTTTTGGGGCGAATCTTAGGTGGTGGGGACATTAAATTGCTTATGGCTGTGGGGGCATTGCAGGGCCCGGTTTTTCTGCTGTGGACAATCGTGGCCACCGCCGGGGTGGGAGCAGTTCTGGCTATCGCCATTTCACTGTACAATGGCATTCTGATTAGTAAACTCAAATCACTGGTGACCTCCTGCTATCTGCGAGTTGCCTGCAAGGTGCCTATGCGTATTGAACAGGATGCAGGTGGACCTCGGTTACCCTATGCAATTGCTATTGCCCTGGGGACAGTTGTAAGCATGATGATTGTGAAACTATGACCATCCAGTACCAGAAAGGGGTGGGGAGAATGACAATTCTTGATGGGGCGCAAGACAAAAGTGGACTGAAAATTGAACACCGTCAGACTCTCGGAACGGTCACGGTGGAGATGGCCATTGTGGCCCCCATCCTGTTGGTACTACTGTTTGGCATCATTGAGTTTGGGTTCCTGTTCCGGGATGTCCTGGGTCTGAAACAAGCAACCCGGGAGGGAGTACGGATAGCTGCCACCGGCGCCACTACCACTGAGATTACCGACCGCATTGAATCCAGCTCACCGCTTCAAGACACCGAGCAGTTTCAGATAGATCTGAAATATCGGCTTTACGCGTCGGGCTGGGGTGAGTGGTATGCCCTGGGTGATATTGGTAGTGGGGCTGATGCCGAGAATAGTGCTCCCCAAGGTGCTCAGGTGCAGGTGACGGTTACCTATCCGCATCCGCTGGTGACCGGCGGGTTGTTTTCCGGGTTGGCTGATAGTCCCGATAGCCAGACGGTGACACTGCACACCCAAGCGGCAATGCGTCGGGAATGATAATATGGTCAGTAACCCAGAATTTGATGACAGCAGTACTAAGACTAAGAGAACCCCCACGCCGCTCCGGGGCGTCATTATACCTTGTTCATGGCACCGAAGTGCCGCTCCGGCGTGCACTTTTAGGTTCCAGATACATAACATCCAATCAACACAAAGCGGACTTAACGGCTGCCAAAAGGGAGACATCTGACGGGGCGTATAGGCACAATAGTGGTGTAAATGAGCGAAACTGTGGTATAATAGTAGCAAGAGCGTAGATGAAAGAGATGTCACAGTACTACATCACAGCAATTGAAAGAAGGTATCGCTCATGAGAATGACTCGACGCCTGGCAATCACCATTGCAGTCCTGTGCGGCTTGCTGGCCGCGCTGTTGACCTACGTCTACCTTAGTAGTCTGCAGCGGCAGCCAGAAGAACCGGTAATGCCACCGGTGCAGGTAATAGTGCCTGTTGAGACCATCAATAAGGATGCATTGCTGACCACTCAGATGGTTGAAACACGGATAGTACCGCAGGGTCAAGCTCCGGCGGATGCAGTGCGAGATCTGAATGCGATTCAGGGTAACATTGCCCTGGAGGAGCTACCTGCCGGCCAGCCGATTATAAGGAAGCAGATTAGCGAGCACAACGGACCCTTGGGCCTAGCGTATGTGGTGCCGCCCGGGATGAGGGCCGTGACCGTGGCGCTGGATCCGATTATCGGCGTGGCTGGCTTCCTGAAGCCGGGGGACCGCGTGGACGTCGTAGTCACCTTTAAGATAGCTGATAAGGTGATCACTCGCACGGTCTTGCAGAATGTCCAGCTACTGGCTCTCGGCGAGACGACCATACTTAGCCGAGAGCGGGGTGTAGGGGAGGAAGAGGGGGCGGAGCCTAAAGCCGAGACCCAACCCAACGCCACCCTGGCGGTGACGCCCAAGGATGCCCAAAGACTGATTATTAGCGATGGCCAGGGAACCATCCGCCTGGCGTTGAGGCGCAGGGGTGAAACAGAATACCAGGCCCTGCAACCTACTGACCTGTTTAGTATCACCGGCATCGAGTTCAAAAGAGAGGAGGTGGAAAAAGAGCAGCCGCCGTCAGAGTTGGCTCAGCCTGTGCCCACTGAAGGGCTATTAGCGCCAGCGGGACCTCCTAAACCTACAGTGGAGGTAATCCGCGGCGGCCAGCGAGAAATTGTAACGCCTTGAGCAGCTACAGGTATGCCAGCACTAACAAAGGAGGCTAACAAATTATGCAATACACTCACCAGTTACAGCAAAATCTAACAACTCAACGGACACACTCCTGGCGCTTAGGGGCCACATTGTCGCTGGCGGTACTGCTTCTGGCCGCGACAGGAACTGCCTACGGCGAAGCGGTAGTCCTCAAAGAGGGAGGCAGTACCATCCTGCGGTTTCAGCGGATGCACCGGGTAGCGGTAGTTGACCCGAGCGTGGCTGATGTGGTGGTCTCTTCACTGGATGAATTGTTGCTTTACGGCAAGCAGGCTGGTAAGACTAAGGTCTACGTGTGGGATCGCCAAGGACGTCATGAACTGGCCGTGGTAGTAACTCCCGCTCAGCAAGCTCAGCAGCTCGCGGCCAGATTGCGGCGATTGCTGGGGCCCCAATTCCACTATGAGGTGATTGACAGCGGGACCCTGCTGATCGACGGGCAAGTACCTAACAGCGGCGAGTTAGAGCGGATCAACCGAGTAATTGAGGGCCTGGCGGAGCAGGTTGAGGTGGTAAACCTGGTCACCGTAGAGGGAGCTGGTCTCAGTCCATCCCAGCGGCGGGCTTGGGGGCTGCGGGAGTTGCTGGGGGATAAGTTTACCTATGTAGCTTGGGACGATACCACGCTGCTGGTTATGGGAGAGGCCGAGTCCCAGGTTGAAGCCCAAAGGGCCAGTAAGATCCTTGCTGCGGCGGAGAACGGAGTCCAAATCAATAACTTAATAACCGTAGGCCCGGTCACGGCCGCGTCGCCAGTGGAGGAGATCGCCGCGACTATCGGATGGCCCTACCAAGTATGGGGTCTGAAGGGTCGCACTGTGGTCGTGGAGGGCGAAGCCCCCGATCAGACGGCCAAGCAGCGCGTAGATTCGCTATTGGCGGCATTTAGGGAGGATGCTGATGTAATAAACTTGGTTACTGTCTCCGACCAGCCGCGGGTGCCATTATTCGCCCAGCGCGACCTGTTGCAAGCCGCTCTGGGTAACCATCTCCAGGTGAAAGTAATTGAGGGCAAAGCCCTGGTGGTGGAGGGCGCAGTAGCTGACGAGGAAGAAGCTAAGCATGTGGAGAAGCTGATAAGCTTGTTTGAGCCAGATACCAAAATAGTCAACCTCACTTCCGCAGCCGATCCCCGCAAGCGGCAGGTGCTGGTCCGGGCCAAAGTGGTGGAGATCAACCGGGGTGCCCTGGACAGGATGGGGATAAACTGGGGGCAAATTGAGGAAGACGAATCATTCCGCAGCCAGCCCTTTGTCGTGCAGATAGAGAACGCTCGCCGCACTGGGGTTGACCCTGTGGGTCTCCAAATAGAGGCACTGGCCACGCGGGATCTGGCCAAGATTCTCTCCGAACCCAATCTCCTGGTGGACGACGGAGAGACGGCCGAAATGGTGGTGGGCGGTGAAGTGCCCATACCCGTCCCTCAAGTCCAGGCGGGGGTGGCCACCGTCACCATCCAGTACAAGCTGTATGGTGTGGTCTTGAAGATAACCCCCGAGATTCTGTCGGAAGATAGAATCCGGCTACAGGTAAGCCCGGAAGTCTCGTCAATTGACCTGGCCACCCAGGTAGCCATTGGGGGCATAAACGTGCCCGCCTTCCGGACGCGCAAGGCTCAGACCACGGTCACTGTTGACAACGGCACTCCCCTGATCATCGGAGGATTGGTACAGCACGAGCAGTCGCGAGTTGTCCGCAAGATTCCAATTCTGTCAAGCATTCCCATAATTGGACAGCTGTTCAAGCACAAAGAATTCAAGGAGGGCAAGACCGAGCTAATAATTGTGGTTACCCCCTACATTATGCCCGGAGGGCCGGAAGGCGTTCCCGGGGCTACTGAACCGGAGATAACCGCCAACTAAGAGCATAAAGTATAGATCATTATGATAAAGCTGCTGATCTCAGAAAATGAACCCGGCCAAGCCGAAGAGCTAGCCAATAAGCTGGATGGTATGAAGGAGGTAGAGGTCGTCGGCTATGCCCGCGACGGGCTGGAGGTAGCCCAGATGGCGGCGCAGTTAACTCCCGACGTGGCCCTCGTTCATGCTGAGCTACCCGGCATCAGTGGGTTAGATGCTTGTCAGATGGCAGCCATAGCTTCGCCGGAAACAGCATGTGTAATCCTGACCGACGATGGCGAAGCGGACAAAGAAGTTCTCCATCAGGCCATGCAGGCCGGCGCCCGGGCAGTGTTGCCGATGGCGACCTCGGCCGAGATGTTGGAAAACACGGTACGAGAAATGGCAAAGCTGAAAGAATGCAAGGACCGGCCCGAGTATGAGCTGATCATCGACCCTGCCAACATGCCCGGGACTATCGCGGCCACCGGCGGCAAATGAGGAATAGGGAAAACTACTATCGCCACCAACTTGGCAGTATGTCTCCAGCAACAATTTACCGGTGAGGTAGTGTTGGTGGACTTTATTGGTCAGTACGGAGACGTTTCCCTGATGTTAGACCTCCCCCAGAATGGGGGCCTGACTGAACTGGCAGCGCATGACGAATTAGAACTGGACTTAGTTGAGTCATATTTGGAGACACATAGCTGTGGTCTAAAGGTATTATCAGCTCCTCAGCAAGGTGAAAACAGCAACATCAGCACGATTACTACCGCCTACTTGGCTGAGTTGCTGGGGGTACTGCGGCGCGGCTACCGGTTCATAGTGTTTGATATTCCTCCCCTGATTGAGCCGCTGAGCAGCTATGTCCTATCCCGGGCCAATCTGGTAATTGTGGTTACGTATCTATTGGACCTGGCCGCAATTCGTGGCACTGCTGCCCTGCTGGATAGCCTTATTGACAAGAAACTACCCAGCGAGCGGATTAAGCTGGTGGTGAATCGCACTGACAGTCGCAACCCGTTTAGCATTGCTGACTTGCGCCAGGTCACCAAGTGGACGCCCAGTGCTCAGATTCCCGAAGATATGTCCACTGTCGCTGGGGCTGTAAATGAAGGAATTCCCGTGATACTGGGAGCACCCAACTCGCGCATAGCGCAGAGTATTAGCAAGCTAACCAAGGAAATAATTGCCGAATTACCGGGCCCAACAGGAACATAATAGATGAGACTGACGGCAGTTGAAACAACCCACGAGATAGAGACTTCTCAAGCCGCTGATGACGTGGACAAGCTCAAGCGGCTGGTCCACCGGAAGCTGCTTACCGAGACCGAATTTTCGGTACTGGAACGCATGAATGAGGATCAGTTAGCCCAGCGGATTGAGTATCTCACCATCCAAGCGGCGGCTGACAGGGACCTGTCAATTGGTTCGCGAACTCGTCGGGAAGTCCAGCAGCAAGTCATCTATGAAGTGCTTGGTTATGGGCCTATTCAGACCCTGTTAGATGATCCGGACATCACCGAGATTATGGTCAATGGGCCCCACCAGATATTTATAGAGAAACAGGGAAAGATCCAGCTGAGTGACTGTCGGTTTATAGATGACGGGCACGTGATGCGGATTATTGAGAAGATAATCTCCCCGTTGGGAAGGCGACTGGACGAAAGTATGCCTATGGTGGATGCTCGGCTGCCGGACGGGTCGCGGGTTAATGCCATCATTCCTCCCTTGTCGATCAATGGACCCTGTGTGACAATACGCAAGTTCGCCGTGGAGCCGTTTGCTGCTGATGATCTGGTTTCGTTTGGGACTTTGTCTGAGGCGATGAAAAAGTTTTTGGAGGCATGCGTGCAAGCGCGGCTCAATATCTTAGTGTCCGGAGGTACCGGCAGCGGCAAACCCACGACCCTGAATGTGCCATCTTCGTATCTTCCTGCCC
>SDBT01016066.1_pt1 | contig 11870 bp, 6 predicted proteins | sample 2277101 | NCBI WGS metagenome assembly SDBT01 (sample SAMN10404973, study PRJNA504765) | marine sediment metagenome | isolation source: marine sediment core GS10_PC15, 103 cmbsf | place: Arctic Ocean: Southern Knipovich Ridge | collected 2010
TTGTTGTCGTAATCGAGATGTTCGAGAAGATCGTAGCGGCCCACTAATTGTTTTATACTCTTGAATCCGAGTTTCCAGCATATGTACTGAAGTTGTTTTGTCCATGAATGGAAAATGTTTATAAGCCTTTGTGTTGACCAGTCTATGTCAAACATTTGCGAAAGTTCCGGATCCGTTGTTGCGATACCTCTTGGGCATCCTCTTCCGCTTTCACATGCACCGCATCTTATACATTCAAGTGCGATAAGTTCGACCGTTCCAACTACACAGCCATCGGCTCCAAGGGCTATTGTCTTGGCGAGATCCCATGCACTTCGTATCCCTCCGGAAGCTATAAGAGTAATCTTATCGCGTACACCTTCGTTTTTAAGGAAGTTATGCACCTTGCCGATGGCGTATTCGATTGGCATGGCGATGTTCTTCTTGGCTATATCGGGAGCGGCACCTGTCCCGCCGTAGCTGCCGTCAAGATGAACGATATGGGCGCCTGCATAGTAACTGCCGACAGCGACCATATCGACATCGCTTGCGCCGGATACTTTTACAGAGACGAGAGTCTTTGAATTAACCTGCTTAATCCAGTCCACGTGCTTTTTATGGTCCTCGACTGAATATACCGAATGGAACGGGAAAGGTGAAAACAGTGCAGTTCCCTGGACGGCTTCCCGCATTTTGGCAACTACTGGTGTGTTTTTGTCACCAAGCAAATGACCGCCAAGACCGGGTTTTGCGCCCTGTGCATATTTGAATTCCACAATCCGCACACGCTTAATCGTCTCCTCGCTAACTCCGAAGAGACCCGTTGCAATCTGGGTAATGACATTGTCGTCGTATTCTTTTAGCTCTTCGGGATAACCACCTTCACCGGTACATGTAAAGGAATTATAGGCCTTGTACGCCCTGGCTCTCGAAAGCATCGTTGCAAGGCTGATTGATCCATAGCTCATACCGCCACCGTAGAACGGAATACCGATCGGAACCTCAGGACGCCCGTCGCCACGCTTGTTAAGGGTAATACCAAGATCGACGTCTTCGGGTTTGAATGATGTGTCAGGTGCCTTGTCGGGTATGAGAATTTCTATCCTGTCAAAACCGCCTCCGGATGCACCGTGCTTGTACTCGATATCCTTGTCGGGTGGCATTGCGGTTGTCGCCTGCTCCCATGTGCTCGTCAAGAGGTCCGAAGTCCAGCGGGGATCGCCAAAAGACTTCCACATCGGATCCGGTCCGACGCGAAGGGCTTTTACCGGACAACTGTTCACGCAGTAGGAACCGGCAACACGGCATACTTCGGAACCGCGACAGAGATGAGACTTCGGAGCAAGCATTCTTTTGCCAGCTTTTACATGAACTCCGTACTTGCAGACTTCGGCACACTTGCCGCAGGATATGCAATCAGTTGTCCGCACGACCCGATATATCGCCAGGGAGTTTCTGAATCTCGACGGACAGGGTGCCGCGAGTCTTTCATCTTTGGCTGGGTAGTCTGCCTGAATCTTAGCTTCCAGAGCCATATCGGTGCCCTGGTCATTTGCAGCCGATTCGAGTGACTCCTCGAGTGAGCGGATTCTCGTGCCGAAAAAAGGTCCAAGATTGTCGTTTTCGAGATCTTCGAAGAACATTACCCTTCCAAGTTCACCGCGCAGACGGCGCACTTCGCGCAGACCCATCGCACCGAGCACCTCGATCAGTTGAGAATGCCACGAACCGATAAGATTAACTATTCGCTGACAAGCCCAGCCGTTATCGGCAGTGTCAATTTCTACCGGACAGCTTTTTCTCTCGGAGCAGTTTTTACAAACTTTGCATCCCAAAGCCACCAGCAATGCCCTATCTAAAGTGACGCCATCTACACCACAGGCGATAATCTTGGCTACGTGCTCGGCAAGTGCCATGCCGCCGGTGACAAGGACAGTCACCTGGTCTCTGAGAGAGTTTTCAAGAAGGGCGAAATGGACTTCCTTTGTCAGTTTGATTATGAAATCGTCGCTTCGCTTACCGTAACCTCTACCTTTGTTAGTCGCCTGGAGGTGTATAATACCCGGGCCCCGAGTGGCAAGTTTTGTTGCGCGTTCGGCGGCTTTTTCATCGAGCCTCAATCGTACCGAAATTATTATTTCAGGATTAGCTGAGATTATCGCATCGATTGCGGCATCAATATCTTGAGACCAGGCTAATTCAACAATAACGACACCGTCAAGATCATGAACATCGTCTTTATCAGGATCGAATCGTACGATAAGATGATCTTTGTGTTTTACAAGTAAACCGTTGGCGTCCTTAAGCGAAGCAACTGCGAACGAATTAATTTTTACCGCGGCGGTGGTTATTGCCTTTTTTGTAGAATCGTTTACGAACTTGTTATCGGGAAGATCGAGCACTATAGGAATTGGTATCTCAGTAAAAGCAGGGATGTCGGTGACAAGGTCACCGTCTTCGTCGAATTCAAGCCGTTCCGGATGCCTTCCGAGTTCTATCGACGTCGAGATGTACTCCCGACCGTGAATTCCGTCCCTCGTAGGCCTTACAATTTCAGACATATCGGTCCACATACTATCGAAACCGACATTGGCAAAGAGCCCTCTGTATCCGGCTCCGGAGACGGGAATTTTTCCCGTTTCGGCTAGATCCCAAATATTGCAGATGGTGTCCGGTCGCCAGTATTCGTCACCGAGTTTTTCATATTCCGGATTGGGCATACGAAAGAGAATGTTCTTCTTGCATTCCTGCACACATCGCATACAGCTTATGCACAGTACATCAGCGGTATCAACGACCTGCGGAGTATCGAACATTCTCTTTTTATAAACGTCATAAACACATGCGTCTCGCTTGACACATCTCATGCATCCGAGACAGCCGTCACTTTCGATTGCGCTAAACCTGGGCACCGGAAAGAACCTTGGCTCGGTAGCCTTAACTTCAACGTGATATTTCGATGCCATATTTTTATCTCACATTTAATAAATGCGCGGACGCGGAAGCAGTCCTGCCGCTTTTATCACATCCGGTAAAAGTTCTTCTGCTTCGATCGCCTGGAGATGAACACCCTTAATGCCGCTCATGTTCTTCACGGCGTCAATAAGTTCAAGGGTTATCTCGATGCCTTCGGACTTGGGATCTTTAGCGTCTTTCATTCTCTTGATCATCTCGTCGGGAACTTCGATCCCGGGGACGTTGGCATTCATATACTTGAGCATACCAGCCGAACGTGGCACGATAATCCCCGGCAAAATGGCTGTCCGCTCGGTGAGGCCCATGTCCTCGGCACGTCTTAGGGCTTCGGAGAAACGCTTGATATCGTAAACCGCCTGGGTCTGGATGAAATCCGCTCCGGCGTCAACTTTCTTTGCAAGTCTTATCGTGCGAAACTTTTCAGGAGGACCAAGCGGTGTCCACGCCGCACCGATAAAAAACGGAGCCGCCTGCGTGATCGAGTCTCCACCTTCCTGGACGGCCTTGTCTCCAAGACCCTTGACCACGGATATCAATTGGATCGAATCGATGTCAAAGACGTTCTTTGCTCCGGGATGCCCCTTGAGCTTGCCGCCTGCACCTGCTGACTGATGATCGCCGGATAAACAAAGCACGTTTCGTATTCCCAGAGCCCATGCACCGAGAAGGTCCGACTGGATAGCGATTCGGTTCCTGTCACGGCAAACCATCTGCATTACAGGTTCCAGACCTTCCTGCAGAAGGATCTTCGATGCCGCAATACTTGACATGCGAACTACGGCAGTCTGGTTATCGGTTACGTTGTATGCATCGGCAACTCCACGCAGCGTCCAGGCTTTGGCCTTTACAGCACCAGGATCAGGTCCTCTCGGTGGTCCAACCTCGGCTGTTACTGCGAAATGACCGGCTGCGAGTCGGCGTTCAAGATCACTTCCTGCCAGTGTCTTCATTGTCTAAGATCCTCCCGTATTACTCGTTTTGGTCCACCATGACGCGAATTAGACCAGTTTTTCGTCTTCTTAACCCTGGAAAGCGATTCAAGCTGGCCACGGGCGTCGGCACGTTCGACGATAAGGTTCCAGACGCAATCTATATCTTCGTGGACTTCACACTTTCCATTAGTCCGCGTTCCCCCGCAGGGACCGTTTAATAAACTCTTTGCACAGCGGGCGATGGGGCAATACCCGAAAGTCTCGCCCAGCACGCAATCTCCACATGCGGCGCATCTTGCCGTCCAGAGACCCGGCTCCTGGCGAATAGTCAATGCCGATGTGTTTACGCCAGGATAAACAGGTAAGGGATCGAATCTTTCTGCCAGGGCCTGTATCCCAATCCCACATGCGATACTCAATATTGCATCTACTGATGCTGCTTTTTCGGCAAGCTCCTCGACGAACTCCCATTCGCACTGCTTCTCAAGCGTTGCCGTTATTATTTCAATGTTGTGGCCCTGCTTTTTCAATGCCATGCGAAGAAGCGGAGCGAGTGTTTCTACTTCTTTTTCGCCACCTGCGGAACATTCGGCAACACATGTAGCACAGCCCACCAGGAGCACCTTCTTATGTGCCTTGAGTTTTTCGCAGAGTTCCTCTACAGGTTTCCATTCTGCAAATATCACTGCTGTTCTCCTTTCTTCATCGGGTTTATCCCAAGAGGCCGGACCGCTTCGGCGCGGGCTCTCGCTATTTCTATAAGTTTTTCAGGTGATTGTGATAATTTGCGGCTGATGCCTACACGCTCGGGATCGTATCCGATTTGTTCAAGCAGACCGCGGACGTACTCAATCCGTTTTTCGGCACGGAGACTACCAACGAGAAATTTGCAGCTTTGTTCCGGACAGGCCACGATTTGGACCGCATCTGCCCCGGATTCGAGTATTTTAAGGATGTACGGCACTTCGATCTTACTGCTGCAAGGCATCATTACCGCTCGAAGCAAAATACCCGGTACCTGTTCTGACCATGCCGAACCTTGTGCTTGTTCGCTAAGTCCGTGCTGACAATAAAGAACTACTACTTCGAGATCACCTTCGGGTTTTTGTGATTTCTTAGTCATACAATTTTTCCAAAAGTTAGTCTTACTTTAACACCCATGTCATTTCGAGCAAAGCTGCAAAGACGTAAATCGTGCATTACAATATTGTAACGGTATTGACAAAAAATGCAACAATATTGTTTCTATTTTTGAAATATCATTTTAGGCAAGCTATTTATTAGCGTTGTATGCACATTTCTGTGCTTACATAAGTGTATTCTACAAAAGCAGTTACGCAATACAAGGCTGTTTTTCTGGTTCATAAACAAAAAACATTTTGCAATACGAGAAATACATGTTACAATATTGTCACATATTAAATTAAGGAAGGTCCGACAAAAATGGCACAAAAACACCCATTATGGCAAAATGACAGCATTTATGGATCAAGGCATGTCGAGCAACTTCAAAGCTTGAATGAGATAAGCCGTATACTTGCTGCCGGTTCACCACTTAAACAGGAATTTAGTGAAGTTCTGGATCTACTCGATAAAGAGCTTGGTCTAAACAGGGGAACGATCACACTGCTTGGGCCCGATGACAATGAAATTCGTATTGAAGCTGCCCACGGTCTTTCCAAGAAGAAAAGCCGAAGTATAACATACCGAATGGGAGAAGGCGTAACCGGAAAAGTGGTAGAAACCGGCAATTTAATGATCATACCAAAGGTTTCACAGGAACCTTTGTTCCTGAACCGATTCGAGAGATGGAATGTAACCAAGCAGGATCTGAGCTTTCTTTGTGTTCCGATTGTGATTGGAAATAATGTGATCGGGACAATTTCAGTTGATAAACCTTTCGATGAAACAGCTTCTCTTGAGGATGATGCGCGAATCTTAAGCATCGTAGCTAACTTGATAGCGATCGATTTAAAAACCCGGCGCCAAGCCGCGGTTGAAAAGCAACTGCTCGAAGACGACAACATGAGATTACGACAGGAGTTGGCCGGTAAAGATATGATTTTGAACAATGAGCCGGATGCAGATGGACATCTAATCGAATCAATGCCGCAAAACCCGGATTCATCCTCAGCCATTGGCAATGGTTCTTTAAAGGACAGTATTAATGATTTTGAACGCAACCTGATTATTGAAGCACTTAAACGCAGCAACGGAAATCTGGCGGCGGCGGCACGAGATCTGAGAACAACCGCTAGAATAGTACGATACAAAGTCGAAGAATTAGGGATAGATAACAAGCAATACAGCAAAAAAGGGGTTGATTTATGACATCATGGGCGAGCACCGGAATCAAAGGTCTCGACGAGACGCTTTGTGATTTGAAAAAAGGGGACAACGTAGTCTGGCAGGTTGATCGGATAGAAGACTATAAACGTTTTGTCACCCCATATGTTGAAAAGGCACTCAAAGACAAGCGGAACGTTATTTACATGAGGTTCGCCGAACACGGCCCTCTTATCGAAAATAATCCGGACGTCACAGTTTATCAGCTTGATGCAAAGGGTGGATTTGAGGGCTTTTCCAGCCAGGTTCACACTATAATTTCCCGCCAGGGTACCGAGGCCTATTATGTATTTGACTGCCTTTCAGATTTGCTAAGCGCCTGGGCAACGGATTTGATGGTTGGCAATTTCTTTATGGTTACATGTCCCTACCTCTTCGAGTTGGATACAATCGCTTACTTTGCCATATTACGAAATCATCATTCTTATCAAACCGTTGCACGCATTCGCGAAACAACCCAACTGCTCCTTGACGTTTATACCTTTGAAGACAACCTTTATATCCATCCGCTGAAAGTATGGCGGCGCTATTCACCAACGATGTTTCTGCCTCATTTGCAGCAGGCCGAAGAATTTACGCCGGTAATAAGCAGCATTGATGCGAGCAAGCTATTGTCCCATATTTCTCAGAAGGGCCCGAACGTCTCGGCAAGGTCACTCGACCACTGGGACCGGCTGTTTATGAAAGCTGACAACCTGACAAAGGCACCTTCGGATTCAAAAGAAGTAAAAGAGCTTGTTCGTGAACTGTGCAGAATAATGGTTGGCCGGGAACAAAGGATTTCAGAACTTGCTCAGAATCATTTTTCACTTGAAGATTTGACGGATATAAAGAGCAGGCTGATTGGAAGCGGTTTCATTGGCGGGAAGGCTGCCGGAATGCTGTTGGCACAAAAAATCCTGGCCCAGGACAAGTCATTCGACTGGAACGAGTATCTCGAGCCGCACGATTCGTTCTATATCGGTTCCGACGTATTCTACAGTTACATAGTAGAAAACGGCTGGTGGAAACTGCTTATGAAGCAGAAAACAAAAGAAGGCTACTTTGAAGCCGCCCCTGAAATGAAAGAAAACTTACTTCGTGGAAAATTTCCTCACCAGCTTCGCGAGCGATTCCAGGAGATAATAGAATATTTCGGACAGTCTCCAATAATAGTTCGTTCAAGCAGTCTGCTCGAGGATTCTTTCGGTAATGCCTTTGCAGGAAAATATGAAAGCTTATTCCTTGTAAACCAGGGAGATCCCGAACAGCGATATCGAGAATTTGAAGAGGCCGTAAGAAGGGTCTATGCAAGTACCATGGACCGTAACGCCCTCGAGTATCGTCTGCAGAGGGGGCTTGACCAGCGGGACGAGCAAATGGCATTGCTTGTACAGCGAGTTTCAGGCTCTTACAAAAAGCATTATTTTTTCCCAAACCTGGCAGGCGTAGGTGTCTCGTATAACACTTTCGTCTGGAAGCAGGAACTTGATCCCAAAGCCGGGATGCTGAGGCTTGTTTTCGGCTTGGGCACTCGAGCCGTAGAACGCGTTGAAGACGATTACCCACAGATAATAGCACTGGATCAGCCACTATTGCGTCCGTATGCCGACAGGGAAGGTGCGGCCCGATTCTCACAGCACAATGTCGATCTTCTCGATACCACCGAAAACCGCCTAAGAACAATCAGTGCAATGGACCTTTTGAATGACGATCTCGATTTGAAACTGGATCTCATTGCCACCCCGGACCGGGAAACCGAGCAGAAAATGAAAGAGCTGGGCATGAAAGGCCGAAGGGCATGGAATTTATCATTTGAAAAACTCCTGTCACAAACCAATTATCCACAAGTAATGCAAAAAATACTCAAGACCCTGGAGGCCCATTACAACTACCCGGTGGACATTGAATTCACGGTAAACCTGGCAGATGACGATACCTTCAAAATCAATTTAGTTCAATGCAGGCCCCTGCAAACAAAAGGTGTCAAAGCAAGCGTACAGCTTCCGGAAAACGTCGAATCTGAAAAAATTCTTTTTGCATCGGAAGGCTTTACCATGGGCGGCAGCATCTCGCAGCCGATTACAAGAATTATTTATGTTGACCCCCGGGCGTATGTGGAAATGCCTGTCTCACAAAAATACAGTATCGCAAGGCTTATTGGTAAACTAAACAGAAAGATAGCTGACAGAGAAACAACTCCTACGCTTGTTTTTGGACCGGGAAGGTGGGGGACGACAACACCAAGCCTTGGCGTTCCAATCAGTTTTTCCGAAATTAATAAGATTACCGCGCTCGTCGAGATTGCTTACGAAGGCGGCAACTTAATGCCAGAGCTTTCGTATGGTACCCACTTCTTCCAGGATCTGGTTGAAAGTGACATATTTTATGTGGCCCTTTTCCCGCAGAAAGAAAACGTGGTATTCAACAAAGAAATTCTCCTGAAAATGCCCAATCTGCTAACAAACTTTCTGCCCGAAGAACAAAAATACCAGGACGTAGTTAAGCTCTATGAGTTCGGCTCCGACAAGCTTCAAATTATGTGCGACATAGTCTCCCAGAAAGTTATCTGTTTTTTAACTTAAAATTCGCAGAAGTTTTTTAGAATGAATTGTGAGCATTAATGGCCGTGAAAAAATAACTACTAAGTGCTTGCGCCAATTACAGATTGATTGTGATATGCTCTTACAAATAGTGGCGTCAGGATATGTGCCCCTTGGCCTTGTGCAATAAGCAGTATTTCGAGGCTCAATACCTTCACTTGCGTTGTGGCTGACAAACCGCCTTCCCTTTGGCTTCGCATAATTCCTTACCTCTTTGTACGCAAAGTTCCGTTCTGACCTGGTGGTTAGCCTTTTTCAAGAGTTTCGAAAATTTTGGAGTAATTGAATTAACATCCGCATATTTGATTTGTCCATTAACTATTATATGAGATGGAAGTGAATAGGTCATTGAATCCGTGTGTCTTTGAGTTGTATACCGCCAAGAAGTACGCCGACATCAGCTTCGAGGACATGCAGGCCGGGGTGAATGGGTTATACCGCGACCGGAGTGTTAATTCGAAAACAACTCATGTTTGAAGACAACCTGCAGTACTTCATCGGATATCTTATGTTCCTTATGTGTATCATCCAGGTATATCTCGAATTTACCCGTACCTAACCTTTTGACAGCTTGGCTGACGGCATTTTCATAAGTCCTGTACTTGATTCCCGCAAAACAGCACGAGTCATACTTATTAAGTATTTGAAGCTGACGCCTGCACTTACCGAAAGAAGCCATTATATAAAGTTCAGGATAATTGGCGATTTTATACAGATCTGGAAGTGTCTGCTCGTAATCACCCCAGTCTCTTCCCGAATCGGAACGCAAATAAAGTGGAAATGATCCTGCAACCGGATAGCTATGCAAAATCCTCGGATCGATAGCTGCATATAATGTAGTAGTCCACCCGCCCCCCGATATGCCAATCATATGTATCTTCTTATATTTATAACTTTGGGTGTGATTTAATGCTACCGCTATCGGTTCCAAAAAAAAGCTGATCGGATTCTCAAGAAGCTTAAGATGTGCGTGTTTAGTAACATGGAATCTGCCGAACCGTTCGAGAGTCACCACAGGCTGATTGTTCATTCCAAGAAGCGGCATCGAAACACCCATGACAGCGTAACCTTTTTCCAAAAAAGCCTTAATCGTATTAATCCCTTTAATAAAGTCCCCCCTATGACCCTGGTGATAAACTATCAGTTTCTTATTGCTTTTCTTAGGGTGAAAATGATAAATAACAGACTCCAGTTCATAATCCATATCAACCGTTATTTTATCTATATGTCCAAGGCTGCCCTTGAACAATTCCGCATATCGGTCATCATCAATTTTTTTCTCAACCTTACCAGGCAGCTTCTCAGATGGAAAACCTCTCGGGCCCCAGATAAAACGAACAAGCTCATTGCGCTTTCTCGCAATATCCACGGCACTTTCAATACTGATCAGGCTGTTAACGTCGGTTTCACGATAAACCTCATCGATCCTCTCAAACTCCGATCCTTCTTCAGACACCGCCCCAAAACAAAATCCCATAACCAATATCTGAAAAAACAAAACAAAGCTGCTAATCCCACTAATAAATTTCATTCTGTTTCTCCTGCATCTATGTAACCTGCTGATTCTAACAAGCCAAGCTAATTCAATCTTGTTGTTTTTGTTCACCGAAGGATACAACCAGCCCCCTGCGTTACATGCTCTTCGTTTTTTGGTGCACCATTTACCATTCTTAACTCCCCGAACTATTGATAAAATATCAAATCCGAAGAATCATAACATAACAATTTTCTCATAGCAAGTCTTATTTAGACCGGGCTTACCAGCCACAAAGACCTTATTTCTGGCACGCGCGTGCCAAGTGTGTAAGTTTTGGTATTGCATTTCAGACGCCCGTAGCGATTTTCTGTTTAAACAAGACCGGGATTGTTTCACTCGATGCATTACGCAGATCGCGAAAGTTTGTTTTACTGGGTATTTTTATAATAGCAGCTATGGCCACTCCTCCCGATATTATTTCTCAAATAACATTAGCAGTACCGCTATATTTTTTATTTGAATTAGGTATATTGTTGGGTCGTTTTGCAAGTTGATATTGAGATGTTAATTTTTCGCTAAAATACTGGAGATATGGTCTTAAATATCCTTGCAAAAACACGGTTTCTTATGTTAAAATCATATTTGGTTAAGCTGTTGATGTGCATCCATGAGGTTATCGGGAAATTTGTCGAGGGCAGAACTATTAACAAGGCGATTTTGCGAAATCTTGTTTTCCTGCTTGTTTTGTGGCCTGCGCAACTAAAAGCAGCGCCAACAACTACAATTCAGGCTGAAAAAGTTGTAGCGGGCTGGCTAAAAGTCGATGCACAACCTCTCGGAATGAGCCTTGGTCAGCAAGTTACGAATGTTGAGACTTTCTCGGATGCTAATGAGGAGCCGGTTTACTATATAGTGAATTTGCGGCCTAGTGGTTTTGTGATTGTTTCTGCTGATGACATGATAGAACCAATCGTAGGTTTTGTAGCGGAAGGTGCCTATGATGCTTCCCCCGATAATCCTTTAGGCGCATTGGTTAGCCGGGATATGCCAAACCGCATTGCTGGAGTCCGAAGAAATATTCAGATAACCAAAAGTGACGATTTGCAAAAAGAGCTATCTGAACAACAAGCAGAGTTTCAGGAGGTCAAGGATAAGGCCCAAAACAAATGGACCAGGCTTGAGAATTATGTTAACGCTGCCGATATTACGAGTACATCCGGCCTTGTCGAAGCGCTTGAAGGTGCTGAGATCGCCGAAGGTCTATCCGGCGTTTCTGATGTTCGCGTGTACCCACTGGTACAAAGTAAGTGGAACCAAGGTCCTGTATGTGGTAACTACTGCTATAATTATTATACTCCAAATCATTACAGTTCTGGATGCGGCCCAACTGCGATGGCCCAGTTTATGCGGTTTCATGAATATCCTACCAATGGAATAGGTGTACTTGAATTTACAATTAATGTCGATGGTGTTCTGCAAAGCCTATATACACGAGGTGGTGATGGATCTGGCGGTCCTTATAGCTGGAGCCAAATGGCGTTTGAACCCGATTGTGATACGAACGAGACACAACGACAA
>SDBT01016067.1_pt1 | contig 11870 bp, 24 predicted proteins | sample 2277101 | NCBI WGS metagenome assembly SDBT01 (sample SAMN10404973, study PRJNA504765) | marine sediment metagenome | isolation source: marine sediment core GS10_PC15, 103 cmbsf | place: Arctic Ocean: Southern Knipovich Ridge | collected 2010
CTCAAACAGTTACCTACACGGTAGTTGGAGAAACTTTTGAAGTTACAGATATCCCTGATGGATATACTTTAATTTATTATCCAAATACTGCAGAAGATATCTTTACAACTAATGTTGAGAATGTTTTAGTATACGGTAATCAATTTGAAAATCTTCCAATTGAATTAGATGTTGGAGATGATTATTGTAATAATGGAAACAATCCAGACGCAACTCAATGTGTTGGAGGAAAACTTTGGTTAATTGAAGGAGATGAAACTGTAGCATTAGCAAAACTTAATAGTTGGGATGCAAGCGAGTTTTATTTTGAAACCGAATTAATCCAATACAGCGAAGACGGAGTTATTGTTTTAAGTCCCGGAGCAACTTTGGTAATTACGCCAATTTATAATGTGGATCCAGTAAGTGACTCAACAGAGATTAACATACAAACAACTGTTGCCTAAGCAGTATAATTTATTTTTATTTTTTATTTAGGTTTTTTTAAAGGAGTGAATAAAATGAAAAAAACAAAAAATTATTTAGATTTTTCACCAGAAGAAATGGAATTGGTAAAAAACGTAGAAGAACAATTTGGAAAACAAATTGCAATTGGATTTATTGACCGAATTATTGTATCTAAATTATTAAATGGATTACCTAAATGAAAAACAAAAAATTGGAGATGAATTAAATATGGGTATTGAATACAGAGTAGATTGGATTGTGGTTTTTTTGGTTTTTGGACTTGGTTTTTCAACTATGGGATTAGTTGGGAGCACTATTGACCGTTATCAAATTGAAATAGATCAAGAAGTACTAGACGATGTTTGTCAACAATTAACGGAAAATAAAACTGCGATTGGATTAGTTGAAGAAGGTGGTTCAAAATTAGTTTGTGAGTTACCAAGTTTTGATTCAACACATAATATAATTGTTAGGGAGAATGGGGGAGAATGAAAAATCGTAAACCAAGGAAACTACCAAAGTGTGTTAGACCCGAAGAATGGGACAAACTTGTAAAAGTAATTAAGAAAGATAAGGTTGCAACAATTGCATTCCTATTAGCTTACGGTGCTGGAATGAGGATCAGTGAGGTTCTAAGATGCCGAAAGGAACATTTCCTTTCAGATAATTCTATTATGATTGAAGAAGCGAAGTATGGTGTTGAAAGAAAAGTTCCAATTCCAAAAGGTTGGAGACAGGATTTCTTTAAACATTTACCTCTTAACAAGTGTGAGAGAACACTCCAAAGAAAGTTCAAAGCTTATGCAAAACAAGTCGATCTTAATCCAAAGTACACGTTCCATAGTTTAAGGCATGGTTGGGCCACTAGAATGCTTGAGAGTGGCGTTCCAATCAATCAGGTTAGTTTAGGACTTGGACATGCTAACATTGCTACTACTTCAATTTACACCAAAGCAGCACCTCAGGATCTATTAAAAAGCTATGAGGAGAAGTTTTAAATGAGTAGATTAGATTGGATAACTCAAGTCTACCGGACAAATTTGGCTCTTACATTTTCTGCAGGAATAGTTTATTTAATCTTAGAGGTATTAATATGATAAAAAACTCAACAAAAACCGACAATCAAAATGAAACACTACACAAAGGAATTAAACAATAAGTCGGTGTTTACATGAAAGCCGACAACATTAAACAATGAAAAATCAACTAAGTAAATCAGCAGCTCTTGAAGTGTTTGTACAAGCTACTAGCATAGGAATTAGTTTCTATCTAATAGATCTGAGGGGGTTACCCTTTTTGGCAGACAGCATTAATCCTAACTCCAATGTACTTCGCAATAAGATTTGTAATCAGCAAGTATTGGATATTTAAAAAATGAACTCACAAGTTTGGATATACTTAGGAATTGCAGTAATAATAGTTTTGTTTAGAAGGAGATGGATGGAACGTAAGAGAATAAAAAAAGAAGATGATAAAACAGATATTTAAATTGGTGGGATTCATTGGAGGATTATTAATTGGATTCATAACTGGAACTATCTTTGGAAATAAATTAATACAATTAGTTGTAGATTATTTAAAAAAATTATTGTAATGGACAAACAAACAAAAATAAATCTAATTGAAGCGGTGAAGAATCCTCCACCTGAAAGATTGGCAAAGATTGAATATAGAAGTCACCTTCTTCAATCATTTGGAATTGCGTTTGTTTGTATCCTATTAATTATGAAAGGATTCTGGTACATCATTTTTGCTTTTATGTTCGGTATTGGAATATCATACTCTCAAGGCATGAGTGCCTTTCAGAAGTATAAAACTATAATGTCCTTGAGGGACCCGGAAAATTTAGAAGACTACGACAGAGACGTTTCTCCTTCTCGTAGGAGAGGCAAAATTATAACTTCGGTTATGGGGAAATGGGCAGGTTGGGGATCGATCGTTGCATCTGTGGTTACCACAGTGTTGATTGTGAACCCCACCCTGTCTAGGTGGATATTGATGTTGCTCTACCCAATACTCTTCGTTACGTTTTACATCCTGTATTACTTCTTCGTATGCTACTGGATTGCCAATCCTAAATATAAAAAGAGGATCAATAAAAAATGATTAAATTAGTTTTGATTGCCTTATTCTTCCTGGATATGACTTTTTCATATTTCTATATCAATTCATTTAAGCAACGTCACCCAAAAAAAGATTGGAGTGTTGTTGAAAGAAACTTTATTATAAGAACCTCAATTAAAAAACTAGGTTTAGAAAAAGGGATGATGGTTGGTGGAACAATTGTTTTCGTTCTTTTAGGAATAATAATTTCTTTATCCAACACAAACTTTATTTACTTTCTTTGCGGAATGTTTTTTATGGTGAACATTCAACACTGGGTGAATCTTAATTCAATGAAATATTTAGAGAAGATAAAAACTCCCGTTTTTAAAAAATCTGATGAGGTGAAAAATGTTAAATATTAAAGAAAAAGAATTTCTGCATAGTTGTGGTTGCATAACGATTAAGTATCAAGATGGAGTTGCATTTAAAAAAACTTGTAATCATCATAAATTAAATAGCACTAAGAAAGTCTATGTTGCACTTCAGTATCCAACAGAATGAAAATTAAAAAGATAAAGGGAGGTAATCAGAAATGAAAAATAGAATGTATTCGAAAGAAGAATTGAAGTGGTGGGGAGATGTTAGTTATTTGGTTGGAATCACAGCAATGATTTTGTAACTCTAATAGCAATATTAATATTAGTAATTTAAAATGAATTGGAAAAAAATACTTGCACCGAAAGATACAGAAGAAGTTAGGCCGGGCCTTTATGTTAGGACAATGTACAAACCAATTTATCATAAAGGAGATATGATCGCAAGGGAGCCAATTGGTTATCGTAGGGTTGAACCGGTAGTTTGGAATGGAGAGTATAGGTGGAAGGAACAATTGAAAACAGTTTTTAGTTTGAGAACAATATTCACCATTGCAATAATATGTTTTGTTGCCTGGAGTTATTATCATGACGTTGGAGAGTACAAGGGATTCTTTGATGACGTTACAGGAGATCCTATTACTTACTGTGATAGAATATATAGTTTACATTCGGAGGACAATTTAAAAAGTGGTGAAAATGAATTCAAAGGAGTTGAAGGATATCCCCTTACCTTATCAGATTATTCTGACTAAGCTTTGGTGTTATTCTTTTAATGGAGAAATAGGATTACCTAAATTAAGAAAGTTACTTGGGAGTACATGCAGAATTCCTAAGAACTTTATAACCCCTATTATTAATGACATGCAATCTTATGGTTATGTTGAGATACTTAATTGTAAGAATGCGTTAGTTAAAACCAATCCTGGGCTGGACATACTATATAGGCACAACAATCAAATGGGTAAAATAAGTTTGAACTAAGGGAAGATATTTTTTTATTTTTTTTGATTTAATACTATTATATAATATATTAAGCGGCTTGCGAAAGTGCGAATTCTCGTGATTTAGCGGCTATTTTGCATAGAAATGTGTATTCTATGGGGTCATTTTGTTCCTTTAGGTATGTTTCGAGCTCCTTAAAGGTCATCCCTAGCTTATCTTTTGCTAAATTAGCTAATATCCCAAACCTGTTCTGATATTTATCCTTCTTTTCCTCTTCTTCCTCATCAACCAATGATTCAATCTTCTTCTTACGGTATGCTTGCTCATCGATAGGGTATTTACCATAGAAACGATAGCTCTTATTAATGAATGGTTTAGAATAACTGTATAATTTACTACCTGTGAGGTACAGTATCTTCTTATTAAGGGTATTATAAATCCTATAGTACCCCCTCCTACCTGATGCAGGAACATAGACGTGGAATAGGCACTTGGCCCTGAACAAAGCAGCGTATTTCTGCAACATAAAGATGGTGGGTAGCACAATTATAATGAATAGGTTCTTCTGCCTACACTCCATAAGCTTTCTTACTACTAAACGATTCAATTTGGAGGTTGCACCCGAACTTGATAGTCCATTGAACGCTTCATCAAATATAATGCACTGACCTTTCTCTGCTTTATCGATTGCTTTACTTAATTCTTCACCAGAAAAAGTAATTCTATCTAAACAAAGTGTTGGATCTAGTTCATAACCAAGTTGTAATGCTAATAAACTCTTACCACTACCCTCCCCACCATCTACAAGGTATACTCGGTCCCAATCCTCTTCGAGAACTCTCTTTTTTGCAACCTTTAACATGCCTTTTATTTCTGGAGGCATATAGTATCCAGAATCATCCGGATTATTCGAATCCTTCACTGTTTGCATCGACATATACTCCTGCCTTCCCTACTAGATCTTGTAACTCTCTCATAAAACAGTGCCTTTTCATTAAATTAGTATATAAAATATATCTATTTTTACTTTGGGATATTTTTTCCATTAATATTTCATTTTTTTTCATTAGTTTGTCGGAATCATCTTGACGAATAACATCAGTGATTAATTCCATCCAAACATTATCCAATTCTGTTTTCCAACTGAATAATTTACCTCTTCGGATATAAATTTTACAGAGTAACCAACTCTCATGTAACCTAGAAACAGAAAGACCAGCATCATTGTATTTTGATACTTGTGAAGAATCATCTCCACCTTCACCATAACCGTAATTCGAATTCATGATCATCTCCTATTTTTAACAAGCTAAGTTCTTTTTTAAACTATTCGGATTACTCTTTTTGGTTAATAGTTTAAAAAGATAAATGAAGTTATACGAATAAGGAGTTTATTGAAAAATGGCGTTAGGAAGATTACTTGAAGGATTTATTACAATCCTTATTGGTGTTAACTTGATTCCCTCGGTAGCAGACCAAGTGGTTGCTGCACAGAGTGGTAATGTTACAGGATCATCATCTACAATCTTAGGACTAGTTACCTTGTTCTTTGCATTGGGAATTATGATCGCAGGTGTAAATATTGCAGTTGGGGGTCTCCAGGATGTTGGATTGATTTGAGACTACGGAGTAGTAACAGATAATTAATTTATTTTTTATTTTTGTCTTGTTTCCTCCGGGGAAAAATTCATATGAAAAAAGGAAGAAGCGGATTTAAGGGAAAGAAGCATTCGGAAGAAACAAGAAGAAGGATGAGTGAAAGTAGGAAGGGACCTAAACATTCTTTTTACGGTAAGCACCATTCTGAGGAAGCAAGACGTAAAATTAGATTAGCTCGTGCTAAACAAGTTCATACAGATGAGTCTAATAGAAAGAGAAGTGAAACACAAAAAGGAAGAACTTTCTCAAAAGAAAGCTTACAAAAAATGAGTGACCATGCTAAAAAAAGATTCGCTAATAAAAAAAATCATCCAAGCTATGGAAAAACACCCTCTAAAGATACTAGAAAGAAAATGAGTATTGCATTAAAAGGAAGATCTTACGAGGACCTACACGATATTGAAACAGCACTTAGATTAAGAAATTTAGTCAAAGAACAAAGAAAGAATCAAACATTTCCCGTAAAGGATACAAAGATTGAATTAAAAATACAATCATTCTTAAAACAATTAGGTATTGAATTTGTAACTCACCAATACATGAGAATTAGAAATGCTTACCAGTGTGATATTCTAATTCCATCTATGAACTTAGTAATAGAATGTGATGGGGATTACTGGCATGGTAACTTAGAAGTATATGATAATTGGAACAACTTGAATCAAAAGCAAAAGGTTCAAAAAATTATAGATTACGAAAGAACAAATGAACTAGAAGAAAAAGGCTACAAAGTTTGGAGACTTTGGGAAAGTGACATCAATAAAATGGGGGTCCCACAATTTGAAAATGAACTTAAAAACAAATAAACTATTTCTCTTATTTGCACTAATGTTTTTAGCAGGAACTATCTCTTTTGTTTCTGCGGAAGTAGAACAGAATTTTCAGTACCACGACCAATTTGATTTAAAGAGGCCGTGCTTTAATAATGGAACTTATTGTTCAGCAAGTACAAGTTGCAATATGACTATTTCATATCCTGATGGGAGTTTGTTAATTGACAACCTCCCCATGACATTAGGTTCTTCGTTTGCTAATATAACTGTTCTAGAAGGACAGGCAAACAAGCTAGGTTTCTATAAGGCAACACAAATTTGTTGCGATTCAGGTTTTTGTGGTAAAGATACGTTTGACATTGGAATTACTGGCGACGGTAATCCCTATCAAGTTTTCCCAACACAGTTCGTTGTAATAATTTTTGGTTTCGCACTAATATTTTTTGGATTGCTTAGGGATAGTGTTAAAATGTTAAAAACAATTGGTTCATTAATTATATTTGTAATGGGAGTTCTAACTCTCTATCCTGGTTATTCTTTTATTAACTATTCTAATCTTCTGGGTATGGCACTTGGGTTTACTTTTATAGGAGGCGGTTTTTATTTCATGATACATGACGCTTTCTCTAGAGACAAACAGACGGAGTATTATTCTCAGGAGATAGAGCGTGAATTCTAAACAATTTAAAGAGCTAAAGGATTACATCTCTGATACTTTCTTCCATCTTGGAATGATTATCTTACTTGTAACTTCATTAATTTTATGGGAGTTAACTACTAGCATTGATTATATTTTTGCTATGATTTTTATTTCAGGTGCTTGGATATTGGTAGTCGCATCTAATTGGGTAAAAGGAGGTAAAGAATAATGGGTTATTATGATAACGGTGGTTTTCCTTGGATAAAGTTTGGAATTATTACAGTTGTGTTTATGGTTTTAATTTGGAAACTAGCAGGAGGATTGGATCTTATGTGGAGAGTTATGTTCACACTTTGTTCACCAGTTGGAGTTGGGTTAGCTTTAGCAGGTAAATCAATGAGGAAACGAAACCGATGGAAATAGTATTTGATACTGGAAAGGGTTTACTAAAGTTTAAAGTAAATGGAACGGTAGTTGTAATTGAAGATATAGTTACTGGTGGTTTAACTCATATAACCCCACAAACTTTTGAAGAAAAGATTCAATCAAATAATGCGGCCTCTAGATTAAGAAGAAAGAAAGGAGAAAAATACTTTGCCGAATGGAAAAAAGATTTAGAAAAGTATAAAAGTTTTACAACTGAAGAAGAAATAGTTGAAGATATAATGAATGACTTCCACAAGAAAAGGGGGCTTGCAATCATAAGTAAAAAATGAAAGAAGAAGATAAAGATTACATTATGAATATTGTTTACTATTATACTTCCTCAATATGTAATCAAATATTTTTTTATGTTTTAGCTATTACTGGATTAATAACACTATTTTTCTCTTCGATCATGTATGAACTTAGTCACGACCCCTATTGGATTATCGGAATAGTTGTAGGATCAATTATAATGTTATTAAGTTATCCTTTACATTCGTTGTTAGACAAAAAATTGGATAAGGAGATGGAAGAATGACTCTTGTAGATGGATTAATTGTTCTTTCAATATTCGGTATACTTTTATTTATAATCGTAGCTAAACTAAGAAAAGACAAACCAGAATCTGTTGAAAAAATCTTTGAATGGTTCGCAGCTAAACCTAAGGAACTTCCAACAAGTAATTTTAAAGAACACACTGAACAAATCTATGAAGAAAAGAGGGCAATAATGTAAAATGGATGAACAATACGCACCAACCGAAGCTGAAATGGAAGAAATGGAAGTTATGAAAGAAGACGATAATGAGGACTCTATTGAACAGAACTATGGAATAACTCAGGAAAACATGGAAGCGTATGGGGTTCCTCAAGAAGAAGAGAAAGTAAATCAACATCAGTTTATTAAACAATCAGTATTCAATCTTTCAAATAAAGAAGCCGTTTCTTTTTTACAACCTGGAGAGTTGGGTTCAGGATTATTTACTGTTCGTTTTCTTTTGGATATGGAAAAGATTTCTCAGTATTATTTGGATGAAGAACTTAAGAAGATAGACGATGGAAGAAATGATGGAACTAAAATGCCTAATGAAATATCTTCTTACTTTAGAAATAAAATAAACAATATTTGTGATAGTGGATTAAGTAATGAAGGATTCATTCAAAAATTAAATGTAACTCGGAAGATGGATACAACTCGAACAAGAGTAAAGAACTTTGAAGAGTCAAATAGAAAGAGATAAGGAGGTAATTATGGAAGAAAATAAACAAGTTATAGAAACAGCACAAGAAGAAATTCAAGAGGTTAAACCAGTAGAGGAAAAACCTGTAGAAGAACAACCAGTAGAACCAGTTGTTTATGAAGTTAAGAAAGAACCAGAACGAGATCCAGTTGGAGATAAAAAAATAGAAAAGGGAATTGTAACTAGTGAGAAGAAAGGTTTGTGGAGTAAACTTTTCAATAGAAAGAGATCAATTAAACCTGGACGGTTAGCGGTTCTTTTCCTTAGAAATAATGGGAATGCAGAAACTTTAGATGTTCCAGTTAAGGATGGAATGTTTTCTCTTTATGGAAACACATATCATGAAAAAACTGATTGTATATATACTATGGGTAAAGATCGTATCCCCTTAGCAGTTCTTGAAGAATGGAGTATGTTTCCAATTGGTACTAGAATTTATGAGGATCAGGATATTCGTAGGAAGTCTTCTCAACTGCAAGAACACTTAATGAAAGGAATTAGACACGCAGAAAAGGTTCGTTTGGAGGGCGGAGCAGGAATGGGGCCACTTAATATGAAGCAAGTAATCCTTTGGGGAATAATCATATTAGTTGTAATTGTTGTACTCATGAACTATATTTAAGATGAAAACTAAAAAACATCAAAGAAACGGGGAAGTTTCAGACATGGCTAGTTTAACTTTTCATGACTGGTTTGGAAGACTTCAGAATAGAATGAAGGCTAGAGTTACTGATAAGGATAAAGGAGTTATGATGATTGAACAAATACAAACTAAGTTCGGAATCACTGAAGAGTTTTGTCGTAGAAAGTTACTTGAGATAAGAATGAGAGACATTGAAGATCAGATGGAAGGTCCTAAGTGGACACGAGATGAAAAGGGTCAGATAGTTTCTCCTTTTAAAAGTCGAGAGTGGAAAGACGGAATGTAAGAATCTTTGTTAATAGTTTAAAAGATAAAGTGTATATACATTATTATGAAGCTTACTAGTAAAACCTGTATTAGATTAAGTGAAGCAGATAGAGAGTTCTGTAGGGTAAATAGGATAAACAAATCTAAAATTTTACGTGATGGAATCAAGAAAGAAAAAACAAGATTAAAATCAACTAAATTAATAGGAATAAAAAATGAAAGAAAAGGTAAGAAAAATTTTCGTTAATTCTAAAACAAAACAAATGAGTGTTATACTGCCTAGACTTAAGGAGAAGTCTACAACCATAACCGCCTTTAATGATAAGTTTGAAGCGGTTATAAAGTTAAGGAGAAAGAGATAAGATGGTAAGAACAACTGCCTCACAGATAAGGCAACAGGGTAGACTATCGTCTCAACAAGATGTTCTTAGAGGTGCTCAGCAACAAGCACAACAACAATCAGCTCAAGCTCGAAGGCAATTAACTGCTCAAGAAAAATCCGTTAAGGAAAGGGAGACAAGTTTAAGAAAGTTAAAACCAACCCGTGGACAAATAAGTAAGAGAGGTAGAGCAGGTTTAATTCAAGCACAAAAACAACAAAGATTAATCTCTAAGGAACAGGTTAAACTTACAAAAGCTAAGGGAAGTATTTCAAAAGCTAGGGCAGAATTAAAAACAAAATTGACTACGTTTGAAGATAAGATTGCAAAAGGATTCGGAGAGATAGAAAAAGGAAGGGCTGCTGTTGCATTAGGTGCTCCAAAAATTTCTGACCTAAAACAATCAATAAGTCTACAAGAAGCGGTTAAGCCAACAACCCCTCAAGCAAGGAAGTTAGCTGCACTTCTAGAGGGCGGAGGTATGAGTATAAAGCAAGAGAGAAACTTTGCTGAGAATATATTTGGAAACATAAGGAATCTTGGATTAGGTGTTTTACAAAAAGGATTAACCCCTGGTTTTGGAGTTGCAGATATTACTGCTCCAACAAAGCAAATTGCTCCTTTTGCAGGTAGGACAGATGTTCAAAAGTTAGCTCTTCCTGCAGAAGCTTTAGAGAAAGTAGTTGGGTTTGGAGGACCAATTATTGAAACAGGGTTAAGAAAACTTCCAGAATCTTTCCAACCAGAGTTTGGTACTGCCTTCGGTGAAAGAGCTGGTGAAAAAATAACTGGGGGACAGGTTGCACAAACACTTTCTTTAGGGGCATTTGCTATTCCAGTTGTTGGAGAAGTTTTATTAGGATCAGAAGTTGCAAAGAATCTAGATACTTTTTCAGATCCAAACGATAGAGTTAATAAAATACTTGACGAACAAATTGCTGCCGAAGAAATAACTAGAGAACAAATAACTCCAGAAATCATTGCTGATATTACTAAACAAGTTAAAACAAACTCCTTAATAAATGCTGGATTAAGTTCAGCATTCTTAGCAGGATTAGTTTTTAAGAAACCGTTTAAGAGTAAAACAAAAGTAAAACAAAACAATGAAGCTTTGGCAAAAGAAATAGATTCTTTTAATACTCTTGCAGGAACTTCTAAAGATAAAGTTGTTAATGAATTAATAGCATTAACTCCAGACATAACTATTGTTAAACAAATAAAAAAAGCAACAGACACTTTAGCATATGAAGTAGTTTTAAAGAATGGTAAAAAGTTTAATTTACTTGAATTTTCTAAGATTGTTAATGGTAGATTGGAGAAACAAATTATTGGTGCAGAGGTTGTTATCCCAAGTGCAACTAAGAAAGTTACACAAGAAATATTCATTGGAAGTGGTAAGGGAGTTGTTAAGGGTGGAAAATCAGAAACTGTTTTTGAGATATTAAAGTTTGAAAAGGTTGGGGGTAGAACAAGAGGAAGAAGACCAGTTAGAGGAAGAGAGTTAACTATTCTAGAAAAATCAGAACTAGAGGTTGCAAAGAAAGCTGAAGATAAAATACTAACTGTTACCGCATCAAATCTTAAAAGTGCAGCAGTAGTTATAAGAAATACTAAGGCTAAAAAAAGCTTGCTTAAGGAAGCAGATAAATTCATAGAGAATATAAATAATGGAGGTAAGGTTTCAACATTACAGTTAAAGAAATTAATGAATTTAGGTAGAAAGGCTAACGGACAAAGAGCATTTACCGAAGCTGAATTCAATGCAATAAATCTTCAGGCTCTTTCAAATACTCAAATAATTTCTATTGCAACACAGTTTAAAAAAGTAGTTCAAGGTTTTGATACAAAGCTTAGAGAATCATTAGTAATAAAATCAAGTTTTCTTGGTAGAACAGAAACTAAGGGAGTGTTCAAAGATACTGGATTAAAGGTTAGTAAAACAAAAACACCTTTCAAAACTACCTTTCCAAAAGAATCTGCAATAGTTAAGAGAGCACAAGAGATAGCAAAATCAAAACCATTGTCTAAAT
>SDBT01016068.1_pt1 | contig 11870 bp, 12 predicted proteins | sample 2277101 | NCBI WGS metagenome assembly SDBT01 (sample SAMN10404973, study PRJNA504765) | marine sediment metagenome | isolation source: marine sediment core GS10_PC15, 103 cmbsf | place: Arctic Ocean: Southern Knipovich Ridge | collected 2010
GTATTCACGCCAGAAGTGAGTCAGACAAAAATCCAAATTGAGGCATCTGACGGCCCTAGTGTTGATGCCTTTGGCCGCTGGCGGGTGTCAGAACCACAGACGATCTTCGACAGCAAACTATTGTACGGGGACAATGAGTCGCTGCTCTGGGACGAGGAGCTTATCTCGGGGACCATGGCCACGTCTGGCCCGACTGCTGCGAAGCCGTTTATCGATTTCACCTCAACCAACACCACAGCCGGAAGGCGTGTTCGCCAGACGTTCGTGAGGTTCAATTACCAACCCGGAAAGTCCCAGATGATCCTGATGACCGGGATTCTCGAACTCGCTTCAGGCACGAAGACGGGATGCCAGCGCAGGATCGGCATATTCGATGACGATAATGGTGCGTTCTTTGAGTCCGACGCGGGCACGGTCGGCGTCACGGTTAGAACCAACGACACTGGTTCGCCGGTTGACACGACGGTCGCCCAGACTTCATGGAACCTCGATACGATGGACGGCAGCACTGATTCTTCCAATCCATCTGGGTTTACTCTCGACATAACCAAGGGTCAAATTTTCGTTATTGACTACCAATGGCTATCTATCGGGCGGGTGCGGTTCGGTTTGGAGATTGGTGAGCGCATTGAATACGTCCACGAGCATAGTGTCGCGAATTCCGGCGTCGTTCCATGGTCTTCGACGCCCAACCTGCCCTTGCGAATTGAGATTGTAACCACTACGGATTCCGGCGTCTGCTCGATGCGGTGTATTTGCTCGACGGTGATTTCTGAGGGCGGAACGGATGATACGGGGATTGTTCATCATAAGTCAACGGCGGGGGCTGGGGTTACAACCGATACTGAAAATCTTTTGTTCGCCGTTATCGGGCTTCAATTAAAAACAACACATCTAGGGGCGAGCGTCGAAATCCTTGAAGCGATCAACCAAATACACACGACGAACGAGTTTATCGAGTGGGTTTTGCTGCATGGCGTAAAGGGTAACGCGATCACAGTCGCGGGTACATTTACTTTTGGAGATTTAGCCAATTCAGCCGTGCAATTTGCGCTTGGTGCGGGAGCAACCAATACGGTGACGGGTGGGGTTGAGGTTGGTGGTGGCTATATTGAAACCGGTGGCAATCAGGCCGGTGGCAGTTTAGCGCGCGGGCTTCTCCATACTGAGCTGAGTCTCGGGGCTGCTATAGACGGCACACGAAGTCAGATTGTATTGTGCGTGAGGCCAATTGGGGGCATATCGGCCGCAACCGTGGAGGCGGCGCTGACTTGGCGTGAGACGACATGATAACTGGGACGACTCTTGCACAAGTAAGACCTGGAAACACGACGGCAGTTAGCGTTTATTCACCGCCGAACACAGTACAGGCGCAGATCACAAGGGTCGTTGTTTGCAATACGGCCTCGACCACCCGGAAATTCCGCATCTTTCTCGACCACGACGGCACGACATATGACGAGACTACGGCGCTATTCTGGGATATAGTGGTGCCTACCGATACGACAGTCGAGATTGATGGCGATTGGTGGCTGACCGATAGTGCGGGGAACCTTGCGGTGAAAACGGACAGCGCCAGTGCCTTCACGTTTACCGTTTTCGGAGCGGAGCATCAGGTATGAGTAGCACCAGCCAACTGACGGATTTCAGCGATTTATACTCCGACCTCCAGCAACGTGTGCGGGTGCAGTCGGGGATTGCAGCAACCGAGAATCAGGCTAAAAAATACTGCAATATTGCCTTACACGATATTCACATCGGTTTCGCAGAGGGGTTCACCTGGGCCGAACGTGTCGGCGAGCTGGTCACACAGCCACAATACACCACCGGGACGCTTTCGGTAAATCAGGGGTCCACTACCCTGACAGGCTCAAGCACGCTCTGGGACACCGCCAACGCTTTCTCGATCAAGAACATGCGCGCCGGGGGCAAGATTGTAATTGACGGCGGGGTGGAGGTGTACGAGGTAGCGTCTGTCGCCAGCGATACCTCTGCGACCCTGACGGCAACTTACATCAAGTCCGACGCCAGCGCGGTTTCTTACGTTTATTTCGAAGACGAATACGCGCTTGATTCTGACTTTCTGCGCCCCGTGAGCTTCAACAGCTTCGACATTAATGATGAAGTAACCCTGATCGGCCGGAACGAATTTCGCCTCCGATACCCGAGGAGCAAAACCACCGGCAAGCCCATGGTGGCAACCATCGTGGATCGGGAGTTTTCGGGCAATACCACTCCAGTCAGAAAGGTCAAATTCTGGAAGCCGCCGGATGAGGCTTATCTGTTCAGGTATCCGTTCATCACTAGCAAGCTGGCGGTGAGTTCGGTCGGGGTGGCACAGACCGATATGTCTGCCGATGCAGACGAACCTATTATTCCGTTGCAATATCGCCATGCGATTGTCTTTCATGCGCTTTACAATTGGTACAGAGACAAGCGTGACGACGACCGCTCCCAGGAAGCCAAGGCGGAATACACCGATATCATGCTGCGGATAACGGGCGACCAGGAGATCGGAAGGTCGCGTCCCAGATTTCAACCCATTACCGGGCCTTATGTGTCAAATGCCAAACGTCCCTACAAGGGGCGCCACGCCGGCCGGTATGTGGTTGGAAGCAGATTCGACGAGATTCGGTAATGGCAACCAAAACACAATACGTGAGGCACCTATTCGCGGGCGGCTGGGCAACTGACTTCGGACCAAATGCCGATCTGGTTGTGGATCAAAGCGGCCAGATTGCCATTCCGTTTCTGGTCGATGCCGAAAACCTGCTTTACGAGTTTGACGGCGGGCCACACAAGATGCCCGGCACGGCGAAGCTTAATTCCAGTCAGATGGAATCGGGCGCGGTGGTCAAGGGGCTGTTCGATTACTGGGATACGGGAACGGGGTCGAGTTCAACCCAGCATCGCATCGTTCATGTGGGAACGACGATCAAGCGCGACGACGCTGACGGGACGTTTACCGACCTGTTCACAGGGCTTCAGAGTGGTGCTGTGCCCAGCTATTCGGTGCTGGAAGACCTGCTTATCATGGCAACCGACCATGTGTCGGACGTGCCGAAAAGCTGGGACGGCGCTACGGCGCAGAACTTGGCCGGCAGTCCGCCCAACTTTGCTTTTTCGGAGACACACAAGAACCGTTCATGGGCGGCGGGTGTGGAGGCAAATTCGTCGCGGCTGTATTATTGCGTGCTGCTTAACCCTGCCGATTGGACTGGTGGGGGTTCGGGCTTTATAGACATCGATCCGGCGGATGGTGACCGGATAACTGCCATAGCGTCTCACAGGAACGAACTGTGGGTCTTCAAGGGGCCGTATAAGGGTTCAATCCACCGCATTACCGGCTCGGCGCCCACGGGAGCGGACCCCTTCGCGCGCACCACTTTTGCGAAGGGTGTAGGAGCTGTTGGACATAATACGCTGTTCCGCTTTGCTGACGATCTGGGCTTCATGTGGTCCGATGGGAGTATTCGTTCCTTGGGCGCGACCGAGAAGTTCGGGGACTTTCTGGAAACCGCCCTGTCCCGGCCAATCAACATCGGCTTCATGAATCAGAGATTGAATTTCTCCCGCCTCAAGCATGCTTGGGCGGCGGTGGACGATATCCGTGGTCTGGTGGTCATCACTGTGCCGATTGACGCCAATACAAACAACAATGCCGTGTTGGCGATGGACTTTCGGTTCAGTCCGGTCAGGTGGTCATTTCTTTCAGGACTGGCGGCCGGCTGTGTGGCATCGGTGGTTGACCAGACTAACAACGACCGCCGAATTATCATGCTGGGCGGTAACGATGGCCATGTTCGCAAGTGGAATCAAAGCACCCGGACCAATGACGGCACGGGCATAAGCTATAAGTGGACCACGCCGGTCATGAGTTACGGGTCGCCGGTCGTGATGAAGACCATTTCGGTCGCGGCCATCGGTTTACAGCCCAAAGGCAACACGGACATCACTTTCGGATGGACGCGGGATAACAACGCCCAGCAGACCCAGACGGTCACTCAAGGCGGCGGTTCGCTGCTGGACAGCTTCACGCTCGACACAGACAGTCTCGGCGGCGGCCAGTTTATCGACAGGTTCTTGGAGCTGGAGGAAGGTGGCGAATTCCGATCAATTCAGTATCAGGTAACCCACAGCACCAACAACGAAGATGTCGAAATTCATGCACTGACGGCGGCGATCACAGGCGGAAGTATCAATACGGAGAATTAGAGAATGAGTGTTTCACGGATTAAGAATTGGATTGTTGAAACTCTGACGGCTTCGGACCTGAATGCCGAGTTTAACAACATTCTCAATAACGGCGAGGACTTGGCTTGGCCCGCTACCAAGGCGAAGGACTTAAACGGCAAGGAATTGATCTTGGATGCTGATGCTGACACTTCGATCACATCGGATGTGGATGACCAGATCGATTTCAAGATCGGCGGTTCGGACCGAACCAGCGTGGGCATCGAGGGCTTTCAGGGCCAGGCCGACATCCTGCTGGCATTTCAGGTATTTGGAGACTAGACCATGGCACAGATTACGAAGCTCAAACTAAGTGGTTCGACCAATGGCCGGATGATTAAAGTCGCTGCTACGTCAACCTTGGGAACGACAATTCACGCTGCCCATGCTACGTCGCTTGATGAGATTTACCTGTGGGCCGTGAACAGCGACACGACCGACCGGAAGTTGACCATCGAATTCGGGGGTGTATCATCTCCGGATGATTTGATCGAGGTCACGGTCCCGGCCGAAGACGGCCTTTACGCCATCGTTCCAGGGCTCATATTGACCGGGAGTGTGTCCTGCACAGCATTCTGCGCGACCACGAATGTAGTTTCAATTGGTGGCTTTGTGAACAGGATTACCTGATGTCCAGACGCACACTTGGTACTATCAAACATATAGACCCCGGCAAACAAGCCGATGTCATCACCACGCGCGGTGATATTATTCGCGGGTCTAGTTCTGGCGTTGCCGAACGCCTTGCCGTTGGGGCGGCTGATACCTTCGTTGGAGGTGACGGTACGGATACAGTGATTGTGGCTGCGGCCACGCAGGCCGAGCAGGAAACGGGCAGTGCCACCAACAAACCCGTCACACCAGGTCGTCAGCATTTTCACCCAAGCGGTGCAAAAGCATGGGTTGAGGCCGGCGCGGTCGAGGCAACGCCAGCCGTTCGCAGGGGCTATAACGTAACCACCATTACAAATACCGCAACAGGCCGAATGACCGTTAACTGGGTGACAGATTTTTCCGATGCCGATTATGCAGTAACCTGTGTTTCCGGAATGGATGATGAGCCCACCACGAATTTTGTCGGCTACGCGGGGGATACCAAGGCGGCCGGAACTTGCGAATTTCAATTCTTTGATAGCACCAACACTGCGGCCGACCCCAACGATTTTAGCGTTGTTGCCTTTGGAGATTTCGCATGAATAAACGGATAGTCTATTCCCGGCCCGGCGGTGCGGTCGAGTTTCTTATCCCAACTTCCCTGGAGGAAGTGCAGCGGTTCGTTTCGATTGGGTTGCTCCCCCCTCCGGATGGTAAGTTAGCGGCACAAGCCAAAGAAATTACCGAAGATCAAGCCATGCAATTGTTAGCCGATAAGGACGTGCCATTTAATGCACTGAACGTGGTGATTGTTGACATGACGGATTTGCCTTCAAAGGCAGATGGCTTTTTTAACGCTTGGCAGTTATCCGGAGGGGCGGTTTCTATAAATATGCCCAAGGCGCGGGAGATTCATGCAGGGAGAATCGCGCGGGCACACGTCAAGGAAATTGCCCACCTGAAGGTAGAAGAACGCAAGGAGCGGCTCAAGTCCAATACGACCAAGGCAGACGCCCATGCGGCGACCACCACTGCCCTGGAGGCACTCGATCTCAACGTGCTGGCCACGCAGATTGCCTCTGCGCCCAATCCCGCGGCTTTGAGTGAGGTCTGGCCGGCGCAGGTGCCACGATAGAAGCCTCGTGAAAATCCGCCTTGCCCAGAATGAGGACGGCCCTCGCATTGGTGAGATTGCGAAACATTCCGGTTTCACCGTGGACATGGATTGGTCCGAAGTTCACCCGTTTTGGCTCGTGGCAGAGGATGAAAAGATCATCGGGGCCTTGCAGATTATCCTAGCTAAACCAATAGGTTGGCTTGAGATGTTGGTTCTGGACCCCGGTTTGACCCAATTGGCCCGTGCCAGAGTTGTAAAACGGCTCGCATCCGCTGGTATGACGGCCCTTAAACGCTTCGGAGCGCAGATTGTGATGTTTTCCGTGCCCTTCGAGGAAAAGACCTACAAAAAGATTCTGAAAAAGCGCGGCGCCGTGGTAACCTCTTCCGGGAATGTTCTGGCAAAGCGTCTATGATTTGGAGATTCACATGAGCAGCAAGACCACTGTACAGCCCTCCCCGCCATCCGCGGAGGAAACGGCCCTTCAGGGCAAGCAGTTGGAACTGGCCACCTTCCAGCTTGAGGAACTCCGCCGCCAGTCTACCTTGCAACAGGAGTTCGCCGCTGATATCGGGCCTTTGCTGGAACAGCAGACCGCCGATGCTCAACTTGCGCGAGAGCGGAGTGAACAGTTATTCCCCATCCAGGAGGAATTGCTTCAATTGGCCCTGGATGACATCCGCCGGGGTGGAGCAGCCACGCCCGAGCAGATCGAGCTGATCCAGCAGGCCGGTGATGCCACGCTGGAACGGGCCGGGGTCGATATCGAGCGTTTCCGTACTGAGGGCCTGACGGCCCTGAGAGAGGAGTTGGCGCCATCCTTGGGTCTGAGGCCGGGTGACACCCCGATCCTCGACAGGGGGGCTCGTGTGGCTGCGGAGGCCACCAGGCAGGGTGGTCAGTTGGCAGCGGGCGTTCGCGGTGCCGAAGCGACTGCACGGCTCAACCTCCCGTTAGCCCAGAGCCAGCTTTTGCAATCGTCAGCGCAGGGCCAACAGAGCCTTGCTCTAGCAACTCAGCAGTTTCAGGATAATTTACGTCAAGCTGCCTTCACCAACCGGCTAAACCTTCAGAGCAACGTCGGCGGTTTGGGGCTGGGGCTGGCAACTGGAACAAGCGTGCCGTTCCCCGGGTTCCAGCGAGGTCAGACCACAACCACCAGCGGGCTAGGGCAGACCCTGAGCAGCATTGGAACTCTGGCCAGTGGCGCAGGCGCTGTTGGTGGGCTGTTTGCAACTGGCGGCGTGTTCGGTCCTTCGTCTCGCGACTTCAAGATCGACAAAACGCCCATCGACGAAGACGAGGTTCTCGAAAAAGTCGCGGGCCTTCCCGTCGAGGCGTGGCGGTATAAGTCGGAATTGGGGCTTACCACGGAGCCTCACATTGGGACATATGCGGAAGACTTCCAGGAGAGTTTCGGTCTGGGAGATGGCAAGACACTCAATCTCATGGATACCACAGGCGTCTTAATGGCCTCGGTCAAGTCGTTGAGCAAAAAGGTCAAGAAGCTGGAATCCTTGGGTTTGAATGATAACATTGGACTGAAAGATGCCGCATAACGTACCAGGGTCTCCTAAGCCAAATGGTCAAGCTGGCCTAGCCATTACTGGACAGACGCCCGGCGGGTTAGAAGTCGGAACTCCACGCGAAGTCAACACGGCTGCTGCTGCCAAACAGCAAGTGCCCGGCGTTCCGAAGTTCGATGATGATCCCGTTGGGGCTATTTCTTTTGCACTGCGCGAAGTTGGCGCAGCGTTACAGGGTAATGAATTGCCGAGCGAGCGGGCCAAGGCGCAGGCTTTTCAGCAACAGGGCTTTCAGCTTCAAAAAGATGCTCATACTTTGAAGGCGATTAAATTTGGCATCGAACAATTCGAGGCGTTTCCGGATGGAGATAAGAGCGCTCTGGTCTCCACCATTTCGAAGATGTCACCCGAAGCTGGAGCCGTTCTGAAGGCCATATCAAAACAAGCCACGGAAAAATCACGGGTTCTGCTCGATTTTATCGAGAAAAACCCCGAGATGGTTCCTGGATTCAGTAAGCTTTCCAAACTTATTGGGGCTGAAGGAGCTATAGAGGTATATGGCGATGCTGCGGCTAAGGTTGTTGAGCGAGAAGCCTTGGCTCCTAGCGAGGTGGATTTGGCGGGGAAAAAGGCAGCGGCAGTAGCGGCGGCGACCCCTGACAAGCCGGACGTGCGAAAGGGTATTGGTGGTGCGGGGTTTGATATTAAAACTGGCGAAGTAGTCACGCCAGGCACCTACAACGCCATAGATACGACGACAGGAAGCCAAGTTACGATTCCCATTCGGACTAAAGCCGAGGCGGACGACCTCCTCGACCGCCTTGACTCGGGCGATTTGGTCAAAGGCAGCGTGCAGCGAACCAAACAAATCGAGGATGTCAACGGAGCAATTCTTATTTTGTTTCCTGACTTGCCGAGTACATTGACGGCGGAACAGGCGCGAGCCGCAGGTATTAATATTGATTTAAGCGACGCTACTTTTGAAGGCCTTTTGGAGAGTCACGGTGAAGTTACGCAGCTTAGCAACAAATTTACCGAACTCCAGGGAATAATCACGAAAACCCCTGCGGCTGTTGGCACCGCCGGCTTTATCGCGCGTGTAGGGGATTCACTTTTGGCACAGTTGCCGCTTATTGCACAATTGACTGGAATCGAATTTGACCCCAAACTCCTTCTCTCTGAGAACTATGAGTCAACATTCAGAGAGATTGGAATTGAAAGTCATCGTCTTAAATCGGCGACCATTGGTGCGGCGTATGCTTTAGCCCTAGCCCAGCGGCAGCGGGGTGGGCGTATGGCGCAACAGGATATTGAGCGAGGTATAGTTCAAATCAGTGGCCAAGACCCGGCAGCCACGCTACAAATCCTGCAAGACTTGAAAGTACGCACCGCCGAAGGTTTCCAGACTCGGGTAACAAATTTGGTCGGCAAACGCCCGCCGGGCATTGAAGTTACACCTAGCCCGGCCCTCCCCAAAAAGGAAACATCCGCCCTCCTCGAATTTCATGATCCCTCCGAAGTGAACCTTTTGTCTCCGGGAACCCATTACATTTGGTTGCCGGACGGCAAGGAGTATGTCAGGGAGTAGGCCATGCCGCAAAATCTACCTCCCAACTCTCGCCTGGCCGAACCTGCGCCGCCACCTGGCTCCCGCCTAGCCACTACGCGGCAAGCACAGGTTACATCAGGCCAACCAAACGTTACGCGGCGCTTTCTTCGGGGGTTTAACAGTGAAATAGCGACACTGGTAGGGGCGCCAGTAGAACTTGTTGACCAAGCATTGAGGCTTGCTGGCACACAGCTTCTCGATAAGCCCGGCAATGCGGTGGGCGCAGTTCGTGACGCCTTTAATAAGGTTGGTATCGACGCGACCAAGGTTGATTCTTTTGCTGATAACGTCGGTCGCGGCTTCTTCCAAGGGACGCTGCTTTTGCTCGGCGGTGCCGGGGCCGCCCCAGTCCTAGCTAAAGCCGGAGCGGAAGCCAGTGCTTTAACGCACGCAGGTGCGACACTCACTAGAGGGATTGTAACCCGACCGGGCGTGGCCGTTGCGACAGAGATTGGCGGTGTGGCTGGAGCGGAGGCCCTCGCTGGAATAACGCCCGATCCGTTCAAACCACTTGCCGCACTTGCGGGAGGGGTAATTGGGGGCGGAATAGCTGGAGGGGTTGTTGCAGCTAGGCCGCGCGGCACCCCAGGATTGCCGCCAAAAGATACACCGTCGATCAGACCTGAAGGTGATCCGGGTGCGGCGCGCAGTCTTATTAGCCAGCGGTTCACGCGCCGAATGGGAGCACTGGACGGCTTGATTGACAAAACCATCAATCGCTTCGCCCGGGTCGAGCCGGATGACGTGTCGGAGGCGGGCAAGCGGGAGATCAATACTGCTTTTGAAACAGCTAGAGGGTTGCAGAGCGATCTATGGAGGGGTGTCCCCAAACGTATCAAAATAGACTTCGACGAATCCGGGTCTCTGATGGACAGCCTTGTTAAGAACACGCCCCGGGCGCAGCGTGTCGATATTCCCAATATAGCGCGGAAGTTATTGAGGCCCAAAAAGCGCAGATCAATCGCCGGCGGCCTCGTCGTTCGAGAAGTCCCTATCAAAAAAATAAACGCAAGAGAGATGCAGGGCCTGCGCAGCAAATTGCTCGAAATCGCGCGCAATTCCAGAAGTGGCCCGACGCCGCGCCGCAACAAGGCGCGCATTGCCAATGACCTCGCCGAGGCCATTAAGAATGATATCAACGCGGCGAATGTTGATGACGAAGCATTCAATGCCGCCCGTGCGTTTTCCAAGCGGTATAACGACGCCTTTACTCGCGGCCCTATAGGACGGGTTCTCCGGATGACCCCGGAAGGCGGCGAGAAGGTTCCTGCGCGTGTTGCAATGGAGCGACTGTTGCGCGATCCTGAAGGGCCAAAAGCCATACGGGCGCTGGGCGAGCAACCTGAGTTTGGCCGCCGTGAGTTGATAACCGAGGCCGAAAACGCCTTGCGGGCCGATTTTGGGCAAAAGGCAGCCGCGGGTCGCAGACCTGTTTCGCTACAGCGACAACGCCGCGCCTTGCGCGAGTTTTCGGACGTAGGCAAAGAATTGGTTGAGGCTAACGATTTGATCCGGCGTTCCTTGGCGCGGAGAAGGGAAGTTGAAACAGGCGCGTTGGCGAAATTCGCAGACGCCGATCCGCAGGTTGCCGCCTCAAACTTGATTTCCTCGCGCGATCCTGCCGGAGACGCCCGGCGGTTGGTAGCAACGGTTCAAGGAGACTCGTCTGCATTAGAAGGTTTGCGTACGGCTGTAATTGAGGAACTGTTTAAGCGTGGCGGTGGCGATGCGAAGGGATTTGCGCGCATTCTCAAACAGCCCAAGACAGAGCGGTTGCTACTGGAAGTGCTATCACCCCAAGACCATCAGCGGCTTACACGCATTGCGGCCGCGGCGACTGACATTTCAACCAAACAGCAAAGCATTGCGCGCACTGTTTTGACAGGTACGGCGCGTATTGCGGCTCGTATCGGGGGCGCTCAAGTTGGGCGGCAGCTCGCAGGAGTAACCGGCGGCGGAACAGTGCAGACCCCAGGTGTTGTCTCCAGGGCATCAGCGCAAACATTCGACCGCTTGTTTATGGCAATCCCACCTGAAGAACTTTTGGCGCGAGCCGTCGTTGATTCCCGTTGGGAACGCACTATTCTAAGCCGCGCCCCAAAAGACTTGCCTGAGATGCGGACCCTTCTCCGTCGTATGCGACGACTGCTTGGTGTTGAAGCTGGGGCACGAACGGCTGTGAAAGAAGAGAACCGGACGGGTTTTGAGTTCATTGTGCCGATAGCAAATTAGAGGAGCTTTGATATGCGAGTCCCTTTTCCCTGACGGCCCTACTGGGGGCCATCCTCCTGTCCGCCTGCGCCACACCGGAGCTGGCCGCCGTGCCCGTGGCCCCCATTGCCGCGCCGCGCCCTGCCCAACCGATGGCCTGCTTCCCACGGGACGCCGCGCTATCACGTCTGGCCGCCAAGTACGGCGAGTCCCTGGTAGCTGTGGGCGTGACCAGCAAGGGCGCTCTGGTCGAGGTCTTGACCTCCAGCGACGGCGGCACCTGGACCATCATCCTGTCGATGCCGAATGGCACCTCCTGCCTTATCACCAGCGGCGAGGGGTGGCGGAACCTGAAGCAGGCCGAGACGGGGCCGCAGACGTAATGGCCACGCCGTACGACCGCTCAATTGAGGACGGCTTGATGGACAAGCTGTCTGAACTGTGGCGCGAGGCCGGGCTTAACAGAAACCAGGCCGCCGCAAAACTAGGCATTACGGAAGCTTCCATTCGGTACTGGGAACACGGTCTTGGGTTCCCGCGTACGCTGGCCCGGCTGTGCCGCTGCGCTGCCATTGGCGGC
>SDBT01016069.1_pt1 | contig 11870 bp, 17 predicted proteins | sample 2277101 | NCBI WGS metagenome assembly SDBT01 (sample SAMN10404973, study PRJNA504765) | marine sediment metagenome | isolation source: marine sediment core GS10_PC15, 103 cmbsf | place: Arctic Ocean: Southern Knipovich Ridge | collected 2010
CGTCTGCCATAAGGATAGATAAATGTTTCCTATGACATCTTCGAAATCAAGAGTGCCGTTTCCGATTCTGTCAAGGACTACAGACCTAATCATAGAACCGTACTTCTCAAAAACCTCAACAATCATATCCTCTGCGTTCTTCATGTTCGCAATCGTTATGTCTTGACTCCTATCTTCCCACCCTCGGCCATAATCTTCTTCCCACTGGGAGCAAGTGCAACCAGCGTCCTACTGACTTCTGCCAATCTCGGTTGTTCTATCTTGACTATCGCTTCCCTGACCGCACGAAGTTCTGCCTCAATGGGTGCAATCTTCTTCATGATCTCTTGCGCCTTAGCTTTAAGGGGCTTGACTTTAGCTAAAATCTCCTCTTTTTCCTTGAACGCTTTTTTATAGAGTTCCGATATTTCAGACATTAATACCTCCTTTCTTTCCTCTAAAATCGTAAAAGCCAGGTTCTACCTTGAGTATTCTATGCCTGCATTTACAAACCCTGCAGGTAAGAGTAGTCAATGGCCCAGCCTTGCTCTCGTCAAGATTCTCATCTCGTTTACAACAGTCCTTTACCGATGGTTCCTTTTGAAATGAATATGTCGGCATTATGCTATCGTCATAAGGCTTGCACCAAAGTCTACGGTAAATGTCTCACCGTTAGCCAAGCTGATTGAAGAACCGTAATCCCACCATGCCATCAGTTCATCATTCGCAGCAGTCTCGTTGTAAACGACAACATATTGAAAAGGCCCAACGGCTCCTGTTGCCGTGACCACTACATCAACTGCCGTCATCGTCCCCGTCCCACTCGTTTCCGTATAATCGTTTTGGATGTCTGCTGCTGCATATCCGTTCTGTTCGGTAGCTCCAGCAAGGTCAGCTTTCACCGAGTCGGCCGCTGCGCTTGGAGCATTGTTGGTCAGGTAGACTTTAAACTCATGTCCAGCCGCATGGAGTTGATGAGTACCTTTCCCTAGTTGAAAAACGAAGTCTTCAAATTTGTTGTAAGATGCCATTCCAAAGATGAACAGCGTAAAGAAAAGAATTGTTAGGATGTCCATTTAAGCCTCCTTTATGGTTTTCTCCATATCGTTGATTTCTTTTCGTTCTTTCCGAATGTTTCATAATCCCAGTTATCCACTAAAGTAAAAGCCTGTTGATATCGCTCCCTCTGAGAATCATCCAGCATCAAGTAGCCACCTGATTTTAAGTATGGGATTGCTGTCTCTATGGACTTGACCCTGCCTCTACCGTCTATGGATATGAAGTCGAACTCGTCCTCAAAATAACCTTCAAGTCCTTCTGTTGGATAATTCTCCTCATGATATAAAACAACATTTCCAATCTCCTGTCTTATTAATAAGGCACATATTTTCTCATACCATGATTCATCATGCTCGATAGAAACGACTTTTTTTACTCTATTTGCATACCATACTGTAGAACTTCCACAGCCCGTCTCGAGTACTATCCAGTCAAACTTTAGCAATGAAGCCACGTACTTCAAGGTCTCAGAATTAAACCAGGGAGTACCGGCATTAAGCTTGTGTGTCATTTTGCCTTCTCATTAAAAAATGCGATGCGGGTCATCCTCGTTGCCCGTCCGTGTGTAGTCCACCAGGTATATTTAGGTGCGTCAGTAAACTGTCGACAGCCTGGAGTTTGCCCTGGCAGGTAAGATATCGGCACACCGCAGTTGTCGACTAGCTTCTTGAGGTTTTTTAAATTCACAGGCATACCATCTACTTCCTTGTAATCAACTACGTGAATGAACAATCCGCCTGGAGCAAGCCGTCTCGCCAACGACGCCAGGACATCAATTCTTTCCTGTTCGCCTTCAATGTGCTCTAGGACGGAGGCAGAGAATATGACATCGAACGTCCCTAGTGACCGCCTTATCCTATCCCTTTTGATGTACGTTACAGACGACCCGTATTTCTCGTTGTACGCCAGCTCGTCAATACTACGATGCCACCCTTTAACCTTGTCCAAGCAAGTCACGTCCTTATACCCGATGTGATTTAGATACGCAGGGAAGGGAGAAACGCCTGTCCCAAAATCAAGTACGGATATGCTCTTCTTGTACCCGAAGTGTCTCCTTATTTGACGAAGAATAGTCGACAGCTCCCACGCCTTCAGTATTTCCTTTAGGTTTGGCGTGTTGAGTTTTTCCCTGTAAATCTTTGCAAGCTGGGTTATCACTCCAGGGGTTATTTCTTTTTTGTTAGCCCAAATTAGCATTGTAGCCTCCTTGTTTATTTTCTATGTAATCCTTGAGCGCAACCCGCCAGTCACGCATGATATTCAAGCCCAGGTCATTCAGCCGTTTATTGACCAGGCATTCACAGTCGGGGCGTGGTGCATGGTAGGCTTTCTTGAAATAATCAGAGGGAACTCCAAATATTTCTATCTCATGCGCAAGCCCAAGGATGCGTACGATCTCGTTAGCAATCTCCAGCCTAGAGGTATTCCCCAGGTTAGCCATATTGAACAGCCCTGTGTGTCCGCCCTCAATGAGCAGTCGCACGTTCTTTGCGAAGTCATGGGTGTACGTCATAGTCCCTCGTTTATCGTTTACGACCTTGAGTGTCTTCTCGCCTGCCTGAATCTGCCGTAATATCAATTGGACGAAGCCCTTATCTTTCTTGCCACCGCCTACCATCCATGAAGCTCGGCACACAAGAGGCTTCTTTGCATCCTTGAGAACGATCATCTCGCCATGATATTTTGTCTGGGCGTACCTACCCATAGGAGCAGGCTTGTCCTCTTCATCATAAGCATCTTTCTTGCCATCGAAAATACCTGCCGTCCCTATATAAAGCAGGGGGATACCAAGCTCATTGGCGATAGAAATTGCGTTATCTGCTGCCCAGGTATTCGTCTGACCCGCCTCAATAAAATGAGAATTACAATATTCCAGGTCAGTAAGCGCACCTAGATGGAATAGATAATCAGGCTTGAAGTCCATAACCTGAGAGAAATATTGCATATACTCCCTGGCATCACAGTAGCTCAACCACCGCTCATTCACGTCTATGTCCGTGCATTTAAGCTCATAGTCGTCTTTGAACTGAGAGTAGAACGCATCGCCCAGCATCCCACCACAGCCGGATATATAAATTCGCTTCATGGGCGTCCCTCGCCATAAATTTTCTGCACATCATCTCTTATCAACTGCTCTCTAGTCCGCTCTCCCTTATCGGGAAATTTGGCCTCACCTGCATAGTGGATAATGTGAGAGTCAAAGCGTGAGGGGCTTCCATTCCAAGGCTCTGAGAACATGCTCATGTGATTGAACTTGTATCCGAGATCAGCGTATTTATAGCCAAGTCTCATTATCTGATAGGTATAGAAGGGGGAGTCCCAACCCTTGGCTTCCCAGAGCTTCCCGTCTACTCTCTGAAACATATTGCGGTGACACCTGGAGACAACGTAGACCCCCATGTTAAAAAAGCCTTCATTCCATCTTATCTCTCCCAGGTAAGCATTGACCCTCTTTATCCTCGCCAGTCTCTCGTCTCGCCTTGAGCCCTTGTCTTCCATGACGGCACCGACTGTACCAAAGGGGATTATCTCGAATGGGTTAGGGCAGTTCTTGTTAATAATGCAGTCTGCGTCTATGTAGAAAATCCTGTCGTACACCTCAAGCAAGTCGTAAAATATCAGCGTCCTGTAGCACCACATAGCCCTGGTTGAATACTCAGGGTCAGACAATATTAAATAATCCGCTCCCCAGGTCTTTGCCCACCGCTCTTGAATAGGGAGCGTGTGAAGAGCATAGCCATTCAAGTTAGCATCCGCAGACGTAGCCATTAATAATTTCATAACCCCATAATCTCCAACGCTCGTTTTATCCTATGAGTGTACGTCGCATGTGCGTGTACCCACTCGTGTCCTCTCTCAGCTACGGCCTTTCGTTCTTCATCGTGCTCCAGCCACCAACGAATTCTCTGGACAAGATCATCCAGTGAAACGTACGTACCTATGACGCTATTTGCACTCATGGGGAAAATTTCATCCAGGCCTGTCCTGGAAAGCTCTAGAGCGAACCCTCCAGCACCCATTATTTTGTAATTCCTGACGGACGTGTAAGCTTCATTCTCAGGCCAACCCGAACAACAGAGATTAATCTTTGATAGCGAGGCCATCTTATTGTGCTCCTCGTTATAAACCTTTGGCACGCCTGCACATCCCCATCTTCTGAAGTTTATGTTCATTTGGTCTATGGCATTTAGGAAAGGGCGTCGCTGTCCACGATCCCTACCTGCAAAAGAGATGTCACAAGCGTATTTCCTTCTATCGTCTTCAGTTATCTCCCCGGGCTTGTGATATACCTCGTTCTGTAGACCTTGAGGCAAATGAAACGTATTCGGATTAAGCTCTTGCCACTCAGGAATTAAGCGTGAGGCCACAACGAAATAATAGTCAACGAGTTTAATGAGAGGAAACAAGTGCTCCCACTGGTTGATATCGGTTCGGGTGTCGACGTTCCACATGCAGATTTTAGCGTCTGTAAATTTCCGCTTTATCTGTGCGACCTGTTCGGTCAGCTCCGTTGTCCTTGAGCAGAAAACTAGGTCGGGCTTGAACTCCTCGGCTGTAAAAAAGGATGCCTGTGGCTCAATTTTTGCATCTACGCATACAACCCGTTGCCCCAGTTGCTTAAAGGCGTAATTTATCGCCGAACCCGTCTGTCCATCAGCCATCGGGAAGAGCAATAGGACTTTCATTTAATCTCCTTTAACACTAAGATTATCGCCCCTCTTTTTAAGGGCGGTGCGGGAGTTGGCTTATTTGGACGCCTGAGTTTCTTGGGTGGTGGTTTATAACCTCTCATTTAATCTCCTTTACGAAAGCGACTGCCTTACGAATACAGTCATCGAACTTAAAGTCTGTATATTCCTTCTTGTCAATCTCATAGAAACCGACTTTGGTGTGCATCCAATTCTCATCCTGGGTGTGCCTGTCCTTCTGGTGTCCGATCATGAACGCCGGAACTCCCTGCAAGAGACTGAGCTTGAGTGGCCCTGATTGACTGCCAACGGTTGCAACAGCCGACTGGCATCTGTCTATTAAGTCCTGGATGGTCTCGCCCTTGCCGACCCAGTTTATGTAATTAGGTCGCTTGACCCTCATATTGTACGCACCGTCCTTTGTCCCGACTGTCCGCACCGCCACCTTCGGAAATTCATCACAGAGCCGTTTAATCAAGCGCTTATAAAAGTCTTCCGGAAGATTTCGACTGAACACACGGAATCGAGGAAAGACCAAGATTTCCTTACCTGGTTCAGGAGGCTTCGAATATTTATAAGGTGCGTAGATGCGAGTATCAACTTCGAATCGGGTCGGATATTCGTTATATTCCGGGATGCGGAAACCCGAGGGGATGCGAGGCAAGAAGAAAAGCCTGAGTTCATCCCAGCTAACATAACGCAATTTAAAACTGTCCTGATAAAGGATGTTATATTTCTTGCTGAATTTATCGGGGACGGCCATGAAATGATTCGCTATGCCTTCGTACAAGCATTTCCTGTCTGCATAACTAACCACGATCACCTTGGCAGCCGTGTGCTTCTTTATCCAGCGTATGTGCGCGCTCAAGTAAAGACTCCAACCCAGCTCCCCGATGTCTATAAAAGCAAATTTATTCACTGGGCAGACCTCTTGTGCCGAGTTATTTCCATGCCGTGCTTCCATGCCACGTACGGAAGGCTTACCTGGTCTCTGTGTGAGAACCGCTCAAGCTGCTCCCACCACAAAGCCGAGAACTCTTTTGCCCTCTTTGTATGCCGTCTAAACAGCCAGAATGCAGCGTAGAGTCCGTTGTGGATTGGATAGCCTTCGTTTCTGTAGAAATCCCGTTGGCGGATGATCTCTTTTTTATTTCTTCTGTTAGCTCTCTTTTTCAAGAGGTATTCTATCTCGTCATAGACGCAATCTCGCCGATGCTGCCGTATCAGGAAGTCAGACTCGGGATTTGCGTTCAGGCAACGGAGAAGCTGCTCAAGGTCAAATGCAAAGGGACGCTTGCAATCTACGTAAAGGCTGTATTCGTAGTTGTTGAATATCTCATCGGGGATACACAGCTTAACCAGTCGATTTCGCCTCACCGGAGTCAGGGAATCTAACTTCATTTTCTTTACCTGGTAGAAATCGTTTTGAATCCACCGCCCGTTCCTGACTGGTATTGCCTGTCCGATGCCGGGCTTGATATCAAAGTCAGTGAAGCAGAATCTATCTACGTTGGGAGTGCAGACCTCTGGGAAATTAAACCTTGCGGGTTCTCCAAAAATAGCTGTGTAGAGTACAAACTTTTTCATTCTTTTATTATCATCCCTATTCCCATCTGCTTCTTACTGGGTCGATGCTGGTGAATTGAAAGCGTCAAGAAATCCTCACACTCTTTCAGCTCATCCCAGAATTTCCAGACTTCTCTATTTTTTCGGTTATTCTCTATATCGTGGAGTGCAATAATATCGCCACAAAGCGGAGAGTACATCTCGAAATCCTTCTTGACAGCTTCGTAGGCGTGAGATCCATCAATGAAAAGGATGTTTATGAGCCGTCCATTGAGTTTTTTTCTCAGCGTATTTAGCGTTTCAAAATCATGAGTATTTCCATGAATGTCAGGAATACTTCGCTTGGTAGAAGCATCAATGCCTATGTGCTCTGCTCTTAAAAGTTGTTCATAAAACTTTTTTTGCCGATTATTATAAATTCCTAGCTCCACAACAATCGGGTTCTTAATGTCATGTTTTCTCAGGTATAGCTCACAAAGCTCTAGAAACCTCTGCCATTCGGGTAGGTGTTGAGAAGGCCTCCCTCGCTCCCAGAGTTCATTGAAAAGCTTTAAATTCATGTAATCCGCTCCAGAATCTCATCTATCCTGTTCGCTGCCCTGTGGTATTTCATTGCAAACGCATGACCCGCGCGCGCGATGTCCTCAGCGTGGTCAGTCTCTTTCAGGAAATACTCTATCTTCTTTCGAAGCTCCCTGAGTCCTTGGTCTGAGAGGTCGTAGAATATGCAGTGCTTCCCGTCCTCGAGCGGGTGTGTCATTGGCGTGTATATCTTATCAATGAAGACCAGTGCGCCGTTTGCAAAAGCTTCCCACGTCCGGTGATCGCCCTCCCATTTACTAGGATTGCAGGTCACTACAATTCGGCTTCTTCTCAGGAGCCTAAAGTAATCCCGCATGAGCGGGGCGTTAAATCCTCGGGCTCCCTCTTTGTTCAATTCCCCTATCTGCGTTTTGCCCTTGATGGCCATACTGTTCAAAAGGTTCAGGACTCGTTCTCGGTTATAACGCTGTTTCCGACACCTTATCGTGCATGACAGTACCACATCTCTTTTTACATCCTCATCAATTATGAACTCATCCATTATCGCCATCGTCAGGGGATAGAAATTAGAGGGTCGGCTAATGCGCTTTTTAACAACGTACTCTCCCTTCACCACCATCTTTACCCAACTCCTCTTGAAGTACGCCCGACACTTAATAGGCGATACCCAACGGGAGCTGTCACAGTAGTCGATAAAGACGAGCTTATCGGCCGGGAATGCTTTCTTGAGATGGGGATTATCCTCAAGTGCAGAATAGAACAGGAAGACGAAATCAAATCCTCCTCCCCAGTCAACAAGTTCAACTCTAGGGTTATTCACAAGCCCCTGATAGATAAGGCGGTATTCCCTCGTAGCTTTACGGCAGGGAACGTAGTAAATTTTTATCATCGTCTTATAAGCTTAAAATCAATCCCCCACTGATAGCCCTTCTCTTTTCGCCGATCACGCATGGCATGGTCTTCGCTTCTGACCTGCCTTGCTAGTATCCGTGTCTCGTCATTCATCCTGTGGTGTACGACCTGACTTTCTCGCTCAGGCATGTAGGCAAGCACGCCCAATTCCTTTACTGTTCGCAAAAGCTCTGTGTCTGAATGGTAATGTGTATAATCGGGACAAAAAACCTGACGGTCTGGAAAATGCTCTGCCCACCGTCGACCCAGTAGACCAAAGCAACACCTGTGCCTTCTCCCTATACTAACTACGCCCTTGCCATCTGGAAAATGCTGTAGCATCGTTCTCATGGCGTTTTCTATGCAGTCAGGCGGGAAAAATAGGTCGTCTGAGGCATATACGTAATATTCCGAGTCAAATTCACGCAGTACACGATTGACGGAGGCTATCCAGCCTATCCTTTTCGGATTTAAGATGACCGATACGTTATGCAATTTCTTGTTTGCCATGTCCTGTATATACGGATTGCCATCGGCTACGATCACAGGATGCACGTCTTTGTACTCTCCAGCCTGGATTGACTCAACCGCCTTCACGAGTAGGGGAATGCGCTCGGAACTGCAGGTGGGGATGATTATCGTTACTTTCATAGTTATTTCTATGTTTTTAATTTATTCCCACAAAAAGGACAGAAAGAAATAAACATAACTCCTGTCTGGTCAGGATGTCCCATTACCCAACATGGAGCATCACCCAACTTTACAAGACGAATCCAGGGTTTCCATTTTTGAATTGCCATAAATTCATCACAACAATATTTCATAATTACTCCTTATCTCATCCTCACGTTAGGCCTTTCGGCTATCATCTCCATGAACAGCGTCTTCTCTTTCTCGCCACTGTGTTTTTGCCCGTCATCTATCTCAGTGTTGTACCAGCTTTTGGTGGCAAAGAAGTCGAAGCCGTATATAGTAAGGCTCTTGAATTCTATGTGCTTGAGGAGGAAATTGAGAGCCATCATGCCAGTCGTGGGATTTATTTTTAGTTTCTTATGAAGTTCATGCCAGTCCTCCCTCGGATTCTGTATGGCGTTCCTCATAGTCCAATCACTTGCCAGCCTGTGACAAACGGTCATCCAGACAACGAAACGGGGATTGAACGACTTGTAGATATTCTCCTCACTCATATGCGTTGAGAGGAAATGTATGTCCGTACGGCTCCCGATGTGCGCCTCCTTCCCTTCGGGTTCCCCCCTGTTCATCCTGCCGATGACATCAAATGAATCTATCGCTCTCTTCTTGCGAAGGACGGAATCAGCGTTTCCTATGAGGCATATCCTTTTACCCCTACAGAATTCTTGTATTTCAGTGAGTGACCGCCTCATCGCATACCGCTTTCCGGTACTTGGGCCCTTGTATTTCCTGCTCAGTTGGAAATGCTCTACGACGGCGTTGACGCTGCGACGGGCACGGCTATCGAATATCATACAGTATTCAACGGGCAGTGCTTTCCACTTGATTTCCTTCTTATGCCTATCGAATACAGCCCGCAGGTTCTTCTGCGGCATGTGCGTTTTGGGATTCAGCTTGTCTTCCTCTATCCACTTCTCGACCAGGAAACGAGCGCCTTTTGTGTCCCCGAAGTAGAGAGTTCCCGACAGAAGCTCTTTCTCATGGCGAAAATGACAGGCGAAATCATAGTCAAGGTCATTAAACAGCGTGGGATTCCTGCGAATCTTGGCATCGGCGTCTACGAAAACAAGTGAGCGCCCAGGATGCTTGTCCATCATCTCCAGGATAAACTGTGGCTTGTAATACGTGTTTTTGTGCCAACTGCCTCTGTCTGCTATGCCCACGACATCGTTTTCCAGGTTGAACCTTCGGAGCGAAGCCTTTAGGTGCTTTACCTGTTCTGCATACGCAGTTCCCTCAGTGTAGTAAGATACGATCACAGGCCGTACTATCGGCTTTACGTCCTCAAGCCGTCCGAACTCAAAGCACGGCAGGTCACTATCGGGATTAAGGTTTATTACCTCGATGCCTTCCTTGTGTAGTCCCGGGGCAGCCCTTTTGAAATCATTAGCGAACGCCCCGTACACCCTCTCGCCTTGTTTCTCCGGATATCCGTTGTGCCACCAGCCTTGCTTCCCGTCCTTGCCCTTCATGTCAAATCCCAGGAGGTATATCGGATTAGCACCCAGGCAGACAGCAAGATTCAAAGCACCGAACCCCGAGTTAGTCCCGCCCGCAATGCCTTCCTTGAGGGACGTGCTGAGGTTGTGTCCACCTGTTTTATTTATTATGAATATGCCTGCGGGGTAGTCATAGCCGACAGAATCAAGCCAGACGAAATAGCCCTTGAAGTCCTCGAACTTCTCCTTTGCCTCCTGACCTAGTTTCCCCTGTGTTATCCAATCATAGAGAGTACAGTCCATAGCGAAGTTGATCGGACAGTCAATGACCTCGTAGGCGCGGTTCACGCCGACCACCAGCTCATTCCGGAGCTTGGAGAAATCGAATTCCTTCAGGCTTTCGCCTCCTCCGATAATGAAGCACCGTTGGTCTTTCCATGCCTTATCGGGCATAACGTCATAGAGCATCCGCCCTTCTTCATAGTTAAGGATCGCAGGTGGCAGACCGTCTTTCGTATAGCCAAACCCTTTTTCCCTGAGTGTCCTCCAGTTCTCCCGTATCTCATCCTGCTTCACTTGATTAAAGTCTCTCTTCCTCTCCATCTCGTCTACGATATCAAGGACAGCCCTGTGTCTTGTGGTTATCATCACGCTCGTTATTTAACGCCTCCTACTGTTCTACGTTGGATATCAGGCTCATTCAGGAGAACTTGATATACCTCAATAGCCTCACACTTTGTTAGCCCCTTAAACTTGTGATAAAAGCCAGGTGGTATCGCAGTTGACTGCCCTGCTTCGAGAACCGTTACATCCGGTGTCTTACTGTCTCGCCAGATACTTAACTCCAGTACACCCGTAAGGATATAAAACAGGTTGTATTTATGTTCATGATAATGCTCTGAGCAGAACCCACCTTCTTTGATTTCAAGGTGATAGGCACTGACCATAGCATTACGAAAGAACTCTGTTGTGTATCCCCAGGCTTTACCTTGTCTCATTTCACATCCTAACAACGGGTTTAAGGAAAACGAAAACCATCATTCTTTGATTATCCCAAATAGATATAATCAATATTTTCAATCCGACCGTAACTGTAATATCAGATGCTTTAAATGACATTCATTCTCCTTATAGAAAAGAGGAGCAAAGTCTTCGGTCCTCACTCCTCTCTCTAATATCAATTCAATATCGCACTAAGTGGTGTTACACCGTTCCATCTGAGCTATGTCCGCAACTGCACCTGCGAAAGCCATCCATCCGGCTGCCGCATCTGTTCGGGAAAGCATGTCGAAATCAGCGTACGTCTCCAGGTTCAACCTGTCTCCGCCAATGATCTTCTTCTTAGGAAGAATCACCCAATAATGATCTGTCACTGTGAGCATGGTTGTGATAACGGTACTGAAACTGTAGTCGACAACAGGTGGTTTTCCGTTCCCAATGTCGTAGCTGACACCGAGAGCTTGCTTGATCCGTCCTCGTAATTGGAGTGGCGCAAGGATAACGAATGCTACATTCTGTGCCGAGATCCCGTATCCACTAGCTTGACATGCCAGGAGGATTGTCTGAGCAGCAAGGTTCATGGTAGCCGCATCTCTTTGAGCTAAATATCCTCTAGTCGCAACAGCAAGTGTATCAGGAGAAGCCTGCCAAGCAATATCAGCGCCTTTCAACGCCGCCACAGCTTCAAGCAGGGCATAGAACGTGGCTGCTCTTATCCTGTATGCTTCATTCCTGAACTCAATCGCATTCTCTTCTAGCGTCCACCATTCTTGATTCTCAAAGAGTTTCCTGCCCCAACCGAGTGCTCCACCGTAGTAGTCGAAATACACGAACTCCCTATCTCCTGAGAACTGATGGACGTGAAGCTTTTCACCAGTCAGCATCTTCTTGAACGTGAGTCCGCTCTGTATTGTATCAATGGAAAAGCCTTCCCTTCTCGATCCGGTATAATCACGGATGTTGAAGATCTGCTCAAAACCATTGTCATATACAGCCATCTCGTGATACTTGT
>SDBT01016070.1_pt1 | contig 11869 bp, 7 predicted proteins | sample 2277101 | NCBI WGS metagenome assembly SDBT01 (sample SAMN10404973, study PRJNA504765) | marine sediment metagenome | isolation source: marine sediment core GS10_PC15, 103 cmbsf | place: Arctic Ocean: Southern Knipovich Ridge | collected 2010
CACTAAGTGGCTTAATCGACAAATCTGTGTTGTTATTTGTAGGGGCACAATGCTTGTGCCCGGGCACGCGCAGCGTGCCCCTACGGGTATTTTGGCAATACGAACTTACCGATTGAACCACTACGTGGTAGAAAAGAATAACTTCCCACTCGTGAGATAACACTATTCGTCAAGGGAGGGTAAACATTTTCTGATTTCATCAAAAAATGTTTACCCTCCCCTACAAAAAAAGGAAGTTATTTTTTTATTGTCCAGGAAATTATAAATTCCAGTGGGTGAGAGCTTTTGGCAGATTTCTTGTCAAGAAAATGCTCTAAAGCCCTGATTTATAAGGAGCTATGCTACAACGCTCTCGACATTCCGCTAAACAGGGCAGGCAGGATGCCTGCGCTCCCAGGGTTCATCATTCGCGAAGCTTTGCTCCAGGCACTAATCAGATATTCCCAGCATATCGAAAACGAAGGCATATTCGAAGGCGATCTCCTTCAGGTAGTCATACCGACCGGATGCGCCGCCGTGCCCTGCGCCCATATTGGTTTTGAGCAGCAGCACATTGTTATCGGTCTTCAAAGCCCGTAGTTTGGCTGTCCATTTCGCCGGCTCCCAATACTGTACCCTGGGGTCGTTTAGGCCTGCGGTAATGAGCATATTTGGGTAATTTTTGGCTTCGGTGTTGTCGTAAGGTGAGTAGGACAGCATGTAGTCGAAGTATTCCCTGTCGTTGGGATTGCCCCACTCTTCATATTCCATGGTCGTCAGAGGAATGGACGCATCCAGCATGGTGTTGATAACGTCCACGAATGGCACTTTGGCGATAACCACTTTGAATAGATCCGGCCGTATGTTGGTTACGGCTCCCATCAGCAGACCGCCGGCGCTTCCGCCGTTGATGACTAATTTATCGCTGGAAGTATACTTTTCAGCTACCAGATGATCCGCACAGGCGATAAAGTCAGTAAACGTGTTCTTTTTCTGAAGGAGTTTGCCCTGATCATACCAATACCTGCCCATTTCCTGCCCGCCACGAATATGCGCCATGGCAAATATAAACCCACGATCCAGAAGGCTCAGGCGATTTAAGGAAAAATTAGGCTCAATACTTGAGCCGTAGGAACCATAACCGTATAAAAACAGGGGATTTTTACCGTCTCTGACCATCCCTTTTTTGTAGACCAGTGATACAGGCACTTTTGTGCCATCTGAAGTCGTGGCGAAGATTCTCTCTGACTGATACAGCGATGGATCATATCCGCCAAGTACCTCATCCTGCTTTCTCAACTCGCGAGTTCTGGCGTTCATATCGTAATCGAAAACCGACCGTGGAGTAACCAGCGACGTGTAGTTGAATCGCAGCAAATTGCTGTTGAAGTCCGGATTCCAGCCACCTGAGAAAGTGTAGACGGGTTCAGGGAAATCCACGTAATGAACTTCGCCGCTGGCTATGCCTGAAATGCGGATCTTCTTGAATCCATTCTCCCGCTCGCAAACTACCAGATGGTTCCTGAAAACATCTACGGCGTCGATCTTCACCGAGTCGCTGTGCGGAATGACCTCTTTCCAGTTCTTCTTTGCAGGATCCGCCACAGGAGCTTCCATCAGCTTGAAATTCTTGGCATCATCATTTGTCATGATGAAGAATCTTTCATCGTGATGGACAACGTAATACTCCATTTCGTGCTGTCGCGGGTGAATTATCCTGAAATTTCCTGACGGATTGTCGGCCTCCAGATAATGGACTTCGCTGGTGGTTGCGCTTCCTAAATTAAGAATTAAATAAGCCTTGCTCTTGGTTTTATGTGCGCGGAGGAAAAACGACTCATCTGCCTCGTGATAGACTAATACATCCTCGGCCGGGTCAGTCCCTAAAGTATGTCTGTAGAGCTTATACGGGCGTTTGGATTCATCCAGTATGCTATAGAAGATGGTTTTGCTGTCATTAGCCCATTCCACCGAGTAATAGGTGTTTTCGATCTTATCACTGAGCAATTCTCCGGCGCTTAAGTCTTTGACGTAGAGTGTATATACTTCCGAGCCAGTCGTGTTGGTGGAATATGCCAGAAGCTGATGATCCGGGCTAACGCTATAAGTCCCAATCCGAAAGTATTCATGCCCGGCGGCGAGAACGTTCTGATCCAGCAGTATTTCCTCCTGGGCATCCAGACTGCCTTTCTTCCGACAGTGGATGCTGTACTGCTTGCCCTCTTCGGTGCGGGTGTAATAATAGTAGTCATCAATCTTCACCGGGACGGAGAGGTCTGTTTCCTTGATCCGGCCTAGAAGCTCCTTGTATAACTGCTTCTGAAACTCCTCCGTATGCTTCATCATGGCTTCGGTGTATTCGTTCTCCGCCTCAAGATATTCGATGACTTCCGGATTGTCCCGCTCCCTCAGCCAGAAATAGTTATCGACGCGCCTTTCCCCATGCAGATTATCAACTTTGGGGACAATCCTGGCGACTGGGGGAGCTATATCCTGTCGGTTTTTACTCACGTGTAGCCGTCTCCTTTTCACTGTTGAATTATCAATCATTTAGTGGTTTAATCGGTAAATAAGCTGCGTTTTCAAGAAGGGCGGGTTTTAGTTGATAGAAATGACGACCGTTAAAAGCATCACGGTGATGAATCATAGTTAGAAAATCTGTTGAGAAAGATTGAACCCGCCCCTACAAAGGCATTGTTATTAAGCGATCAAACCATTTAGATTGAATGACTCTGACGGAAAGATCATGGAGGACAATCTGCACATATAGATGTGAAAAGCGTGGTACTCAGATAGCGATCTCCGCGGTCGGGCAGTATTACAACAATTGTGCCGGAATCTATGCTCTTTGCTATATGCAAAGCTCCTGTCATTGCCGCGCCACCTGACATCCCAACAAAAATTCCCTCTTTAGTGGTAAGTGTTCTTGTCATACTGAAAGACTCGTTATCATCAACAACGATTTTCTCATCCAGAAGCTCTGGGTGGTAGATTTCGGGAACAATAGCTTCTTTCATATTCTTGAGTCCCTGAATCGTATGTCCCTTTATAGGTTCGACGCCAACAATTTTCACTTCCGGCTTCTTTTCCTTCAGGTATCTGCTGACCCCCATCAGTGTTCCCGATGTTCCCATACCAGCGACAAATATATCCACATCTCCGTTAGTCTGAGAGAGGATTTCAGGGCCTGTCGTCTCATAATGAGCCAGAACGTTGTCTTCGTTCCCAAACTGATCTGGCATGAAATATTTATCTGGCTCCTCTTCAAGTATTTTACGCGCTTCCATAATAGCGCCATCTGTGGCTTTATTTCCGGGAGTAAGTGTGATTTCAGCGCCAAATGCTTCCAGTATGCGTCGTCTTTCCAGACTAACGCATTCCGGCATTATCAATCTGACCCTGTAGCCTTTTGCTGCCCCTATCATTGCAAGCGCGATCCCTGTATTACCGGATGTTGGCTCGAGTATTATTTTGTCCCTTGTTAGCTCTCCGGATTCTTCTGCGCCCTTTATCATGTAATGAGCCGGACGATCCTTAACTGATCCGCTCGGATTGGCGCCCTCAAGTTTCCCAAGAATCCTTACCCGGGGATTGTCGTTCAGATTTATCAGTTCCACAAGCGGCGTATTGCCAATGGCACTCAGTATACCAAGTTTTGAGTTCTTCACGTCCTTCACTTCACCTATAACTTTGGTTTCCATTAGACCTCTTAAATGGTCTAATCGCTAAATTCTGTAAGGTGGAAAATGCCCATCCTGCCACTGGATTCCAGCCTTCGCTGGAATGACAGAACATATTTTATTAAGCGATCAGACCACTAAACTCCTTTCCTTTAATGACTGGAACTGATGCGTCGTTCAATTCGCTCAATGTGTTTGAGTCGCGCTTCCCGAAGCCTTTGCTTTTCGACTTTTAAGTTACCTTCGCGAATGATTTGATCCAGAAGTTCCGCCCCGATCTCTTCCTCCGTTGGGGAATACGGTACCAGGCTGAATAATTCTCTGAAGGGCGCTTCTGAAAAAAGTGTGGCGGGATCGGACGCCAGATAGTCCATATTTCCCAGATAGAGCGCGACGATGAAAAGCGCCCTGTATGGGTCGATCCCTCCGCGCATGAACACAGGCACTACCAGATTATCGCCATAGCCTGCGCTGAACCTGATCTCGCTCACGCCCTTCACGTAAACATCGCCGAAAATGTCGTAGTTGTCTATGTAATACTCCGCCTCATCTGCGATGCGGTTCAGGAGATCATATCCCCTGGGGGTTATGAAATATTCTCCCTCAAGGCAAAGCAATCCCACATCCTCCGATGCCAGATACTCCAGCATAGCCGCTAGATGCTCCATATCCGCGATCCCATTGGGCTGACTACCGAATTTATCCATGAGATACAGAATGAAAATGCCTCTGAAGTCTTTGAGCATGGCATCTTTCTGATCGTCTGTCAACCCGGAGAATGGATCCAGATTGTCATGAACCTCCAGTATGAGATCAAGCAGCATATACTGCCTTCGGCCGTCGTCAGTTGTGCAGATACGCTGATGAAGGCTTACTGGATCAGTAGGCCGGATGTCGGAAGCGCCATAGTTGATGTTATAGCTGAAAGTGATCCTGCCAGCCTCGGCTTGCTGATATATGTCCAGCAGATCATCATATATGTCCAGCAGATCTGGATTAGGCTCTCTAGCTAGTTTTTGCTTAACTCCAAATCTGTCCTCTTTGCTTTCGCAGAGGATGCGCTTCCTGATCGCGTCTTCTATAGACAGACTGGCAGTGTCCGCGGGCAGGGAAATGTAGAACCCGTTGATCAATTCCATATCGCCCAGAGTAATCCTGAGGACAAGTGGCGTTCCATCCCCGTGGGATATGGGCGGGAATCCTAATGTCTCATAGAATCGGCGCTGGAATGTGCCCTCTTCTATGCTTTTTCTGTAATTGCCCATTTCTAATACAGTTTTCGACTAGACAATAAAGCTTCGGCTGTAAGCGGGACCAACGGCGCTGCCGCCCCTTCCGCCGCTGAAGCCTCTTGATACTCGCGAACCCCAGCTTGATCGGGAACGGCTAACGCTGCTTCGCCGACCGGCACTCTGGGATGTCTTGGTAGCCTTGTTCAGATTAACTCCTTTGCGCGTCGCCCATCGCTGCCTGCTGGCACTGGGACTGGCTTTCCTGTAAGTTGCCCCATGTTTCGACGACATCCGGGACTGGTAGCGCCTGTTAGTGTCCACTCGATTTCTGTAACTCGGCGTCTTTCGGTAGTTATCCCGGGATGTTCTTGTCGACTGACGCTGAATTACAGTGGTGTGCGTCATATACATGGGCTGCCTCAGCGCACTCACCAGCATATACGTTGAGAGCATGTTCATCCCGTATGGATACGGGTGATAATAATACGAGTTGACCCCGTATCCACGCATCGCATAACTGGGATTGGGCTTGTTCCCTTCGTACCACCTTCGGAAGGTGAACAGCTTCTCGTCCGCATTATCCTTGCTGCCCTCAACATAGTCAATGTTAAGATTATTGTTGAGATCTGTATACCCGGAGACGAGTTGTTCGCGACCTTCATTTTTGACCTCTATCAGTACCATCTCCTCGCCCTGATAGATCTCATTCACGCGTTTCTCGAACGCCGAGACGTCTTTGGACTTCTTCATCGCCTCCTCTACGGCTTCCAGATTGATCTGGCCTGCCTGCCCGCTGGTCTCAGCCCACTGCTCCCTCCGACCACCGCACGCTCCTAGCGTGACTATACTGCCGCCTGCAATAATACCGGTGGCGGCGACACTTCCATACTTGAGCATCAGCCCTTTTCTGTCGGGGCTATATCTGCCCGCTCCAGATTTTTCCGCCATCTGCGACACCTCCTTGATGGCACACCCGCAGGTGCGCCTTGCATTGGGCACACACACAGGTGCGCCCCTACAATGGGCGAATACGAGATTCGCCCCTACGATGGATCATTTGACAACTGATAATAACTCCTTGATATGTTTGGATATGGGTTTGTTTAGTTCTGCTGAACGAATCGAATCAACTCTCTCTCCCGGAAGCGGATATGTGAAAATATCCCTCAATGCCTCGCGCCTTATCGACACAAGCAGATCGTCAAACAGCCGGGCGGATTCCATCCTGTAATCTGTCAGTGCATCACCCCTTGCGTAAATTCTGAGCGAGAGACTTCTATCAAATTCGCTCTGAAAAGAGAGATAATCAGCCCAGGCCGTTTCCAGTGCATCTACCATAACAGCTTTCCCCAGCTTGCGGGAAAAATCTACACCCAGAGCGCGCTCCCGCCTGTCATAAGTTTCCTCGAAGGCTTTTGTTATCGCTTTCTGTATCTCCTCAATGGACATTTCTGCGCCCGGCCCCGGAATGTGAACGCCAAAACTGGTCATGCAGTGTGTTGTTAATTCATCCAGATTCCAATTATCCGCCGGTCGCTCCTGGTCCACATATTGTTCACAGTCAATGAGATCCGCTACGTGATCCGCGATAAGTGACTGAACGCGATCCTTTGTCCATTCGCCGGTCAGGATTTCCTCCCGCATCCGGTATATGGCTCTTCTCTGTATATCGGCTATGTCATCACGTTCGATAAGATGCCTGCGAATATGGTAGCTCATCTCCTGGGACTTTTGCTGCGCCCGATAGGTTAGTCGCTCCAGATCACGGCTTCGCGACCGATCAAAGGCTTTTACTATGGCTGACATCTCCTCGCGCCCGAATATTCGGAATAGATCATCCTGCAAAGATAGATAGAAGCGTGAAGAACCGGGATCGCCCTGCCTGCCAGACCTGCCTCTCAGTTGCAGGTCAATCCGTCGAGCGCCGTGCCGCTCAGTTCCTATGACGCGCAAACCCAGATCTGGATCTCCCAGGACAATGTCAGTGCCCCGTCCTGCCATGTTTGTGGCGATGGTTACAGCATGAGGCTGACCGGCGGATTTGATTATCTCCGCCTCCTGCGCGTGGTTTTTGGCGTTCAGCGTGTTATGCGGTATCCCGCGCTGTGCCAGAAGCGCACTCAAATGCTCGGATTTCTCCACGGATCTGGTGCCTACCAGAACGGGTACCCCGGAGCTATGGCAATCCTCTATATCTTCTATTACGGCCTCTAGCTTCTCCTCCTCGGTCCTGTAGAACCGATCCGGGAGGTCAACTCTGACTACCGGTTCGTTGGTGGGAATTCTGACGACATCAAGATTATAGAGCTTCCTGAACTCCTGCGCTTCCGTATGGGCTGTGGCTGTCATCCCCACCATCTTCTCGTAGAGTCGGAAGTAGTTGGGGTGCGTTATTCTTCCCATCACGCGGTTTTCCGGCGTTATCTGCAATCCCTCCTTGCATTCAATAGCCTGATGCAGCCCCTCTTCATACTTCTTTCCAAAAGATAGTCGGCCTGTGAACTCGTCCACTATGACGATTCCGCCGTTGTGGACGATGTAGTCCTCGTCCCTCCTATGGAGTATATAAGCGCGGATAAGCTGCATGAAATTACGAAGCTCCTCGCCTCGCTCAATGTTTGTATTGCCGAGAGTCATGAATCCAGAGCCTAATTCCTGCTCCACCAGATTCATCCCCCGATCCGTCAGCTTTACAGTTCGGCGCTTTTCGTCTACGACGTAAAACAGATCGTCCTCCAGCTTATACTCTGATCTGGCTGCCGCGAGGCTGCTCTCTATGGCGCGCATTCCTCTGGAGGCATCCCTGTTATCGCTGATGTAATTCAGCAGTTCGGCATTCCACGGGTCAGCTTTCGCGGTCTGAATTAGCTTTATGAATCTCATCCGCGAATCCGTCTCCACCTTTGCCTCACGAAGAAGTCGCTCCACCAGTTCGTCCTGCTTATCCAGCAGTAATTCTACAACGTGTCTGAAATTCCAGTAGCTGCTGGAGTAGCTCTCTGACGCGCCTGAGATGATGAGCGGCGTTGTGGCCTCATCCATGAGGATGCTGTCGATCTCGTCAATTATGACGTACCCCAGTTTACTTTGCACCCGATTTTCCAGCCTGTCCTTTGTATTGTCCCTCAGATAATCGAAGCCAAACTCGTAATTATTGCCATAGACGATGTCGGCTTCGTAGGCCTGTCTGCGCTCAACGTCCGGCATGTGGCTCAGTACGCAATCCACGCTGAAACCCAGAAATCTGAATACCGGCCTCATCCACTCACAATCCCGGAGCGCGAGGTAATCGTTTACGGTTGCTATATGAACCTTTTTCCCACTCAAAGCCCAGATGCAAGCAGGGAACACAGCCACCACAGTTTTGCCCTCGCCTGTTCCCATCTCGGCAATTTTGCCCTCATAAAGAGCAAGCGCGCCCATTAACTGCACATCGTAGGGCCAAAAGGTTAATCCATCGCCCGGCTGACGCATCTCCCGTGCCGCCTTGTAGAACGAGGCCTCCAGGTGGATCTGTGAATCGTCAACCGATTCGCGCTTCTCCTGCACGACATTATATATTTCCTGTAGAGGAGTTAAGCAAGTTTTGGCAATGTTTCTGGAGTTTATGGGCGGTGTTAAAAATCCCCCCAGCCCCCTTTTCAAGGGGGAGTAGCGGGCTTCGCCCGCAGAAAGAAAGCTTGAGAACTTTTTATCAAACTTGCTTAAGTGAGTATCAGTAATGTTTCTGGAGTTCTTGGGACGTGTTAAAATCCCCCCAGCCCCCTTTTCAAGGGGGAGTAGCGGGCTTCGCCCGCAGAAAAAACTTGAGAATCTTTCTTGGAACTTACTTAACGTCCCCGCGTCCAGATTGCCGTCAAACAGCTTCCAGATTCCCAACCGCCTGTCGGCTACTTCCCTGATGACGGCAAAGGCACACGGGAGGATGTCCGCAGGTAACTTTCCGCCGCGCAGATCTGCTCTGAACTCGTCCATGATAGCCGACAGAGCGGAATCGTCCAGCTCACTGAAATCGAAGCTGTTGATCTCCTGAATGATCTTAACATATTTCTGAATTCTTCTCATTTTTTGATCGCATCTATGAAGAAATAGGTTCTCGGTCTTTGTGGATCATCGAAAAACTCAAGTATGCTGAATCCTGTTTGCTTCACACTCTCGATAAAATCCCGTCCATGGGGCATAATACCCAGACGGCGCAGTATGTCAAATTGCTCATCATAGAATAGCCCAATCTGGTTAGGATGTATAGACCGCGCGGCTTTGGTTTCTGTAGCTACCAAACGTCCACCAGCTTTCAGCACCCTATACGCCTCGCCCAGCGCTTCTACATAGCCATGAATATGGTCGAACCCATAGCGAGTATAGGCTGCCGCCATGCTCTCATCAGCAAAAGGAAGATGCTTCGCATCAGTGCAGAATTCCATACTGCGGTGGCTCATTCCTAGAATCTCAGCGCGCTTGCTGGTAATTTTCGCACACTCAAAGTCGATGTCCAGAGATATGGAATACACAGATGGCTGAATTTCCTGTAATACGCGTTCAGTTGTGAAGCCTCCGCCACAGCCAATTTCCAACAATACGCCGCTTTCAATTTCGCGCAATCGCTCAACTATGATAATGACGTTAGAGTCACTGCTGGAAGTTTTAACTCTCTTTAATAAGTATCTCTGCCAGCCAGCTTTACTCATAGTGCGCTTAATTTGCTTTAGCTCTTCTTCAGATACGGGTGGGCCGGTTTCCTCCGCCTGTTTGTCAAATTCGCCGGCATCCAGGGCCTCCATCAGCTTTTCCCTTCCATGCTGTCGGAGAAACATTACCCAGCGCGGCAGAATCCAGCGCGCCGGCTGTCCCGGTGGTAAAATAACCGGAATACCATAAATGATGGGGAAAACAGCGCACCCTTTTGAGCAGCGAAGCTCGCCCGTTCGGACGCGTCCGCGGCGTCTATAGGGATTCTCAAGCTCAAGCTCACTACGACAAAGGGGGCATACGATCAGAAAGGCTTCGCAATCGGTCATTCCCTCATTTAGGTCTTGTAGTGAAACCATGAATACTATCTCCCCTTACGGAATTATGGGCAGTAAAATATGTGACGGATGATCTGCGTCGTGATATATCGTCTGCGTTGCCGAGATCACTTCATTCCGCCGCCCCAAGATGCAGGCTGGAAGCCTGCGTTCCCAGAAACGTCTGTATGAAATACAAGCTGGTAGCTTGTGGTACTTAAGCTTCCGGGTAAAATGGTTCCAGAGACGCATCAATACGCCTGTATAGATCGTACATCTTATCATACCTGTCTGTCAAGTTATTCTCTGGTGCGCAGCTATCAATTATCTTCACCCAGCTTTCCGCCGCGTCCTCCACCGCTGCGAAGAATCCGGTTCCCACGGCAGCCAGTATTGCCGCTCCCAGCGCAGTCGTATCAGCAATTTTCGGCACAAGCACAGTCCTATGGGTTACATTGGCAATTATCTGACACCACAATCTGCTCTTGGCTCCGCCGCCGGCTGCTAATATATCGCCTATGCTATCTGCGCCGCGATTGTCGATTATGTGCCTGATGAGATATGCGTTGCCCTCCAGAATAGCCCTGAGAACGTGTTCCCTTCGATGCGCCAGAGTGAGACCGAAGATCGCTCCTCTGGCGTTGGGGTTATGCTTTGGCCCCCTCTCGCCCATCAGGTGTGGAAAGAAGATCACACCGTCAGCGCCGGGGTTGATATTCATAGCGGCTTTGTCCAGATCGGGGTATGATCTGGAATCATCAAACATCTCTCTGTACCATCTCAGGCTGGCTCCCCACGTGGCTGTTGAACCCACCCAGCGCGTGGTTCCCTTCTCTGGACAGGTCACCATCCACGCGGCGGTGCCCATATACAGACAGGTTCTTCCCGGAACGTATACATTGGCCCCGATAAATGTGCCGCGTACATCCGACGCGCCGATCACAACCGGCGTTCCCGGCTCAAGTCCTGTCTCCGCCGCCGCCTTTTGCGTGACGTAGCCAGCTACGTCAGTTGAATCTCTGACAGGCAGCATCTTGTCCTCTGGCACGCCAATAAGCCGCAACACCTCAACTGACCAATCTCCTTTGCTTCTGTCAAGAAGCGCCGTCCCGCCCAGGTCGGATAAATCAGTTGCATACTCGCCGGTCAGCTTCAGCCTGACATAGTCCTTGCCGAACATGAACTTGTATGTCTTATCGATCAATTCCGGCTTATTTTCTACTATCCATCTGAGCTTGGGAGCGGAAACAGTCGTGCTAGGCTTGCGGTCGGTGAACTGGCTGACATTATCCGCCATCCACTGGCACTGTGGCTTGCATCGCTGATCCAGCCACAGCATGACCCTGTCCAGCGGCTCGCCTGATCTGTCCACAGGAAGCAGCGCGTGCATCAGTCCACATACACCGATTCCCGCTATGCGCGAGGATGTCACCTGCGACCGATCCAATGACTCTCTGATGCACTCTACCGTAAGCCGCCACCAGTCCCGCGCATCTGCCTCAACCCAGTCGGGATAGGGATGAAACAGTGGCATCTCTCGATAAGCCCCGCCCGCTAAATCACCCGCGGAGTTGAAGATAAGTGCCTTGCAGGCAGCAGTGCTAAGGTCGATGGCCAGGAAGTGATCTTTAGTCATTTCAGAATCCAGCGAATTCTTCGGATTTATTCAGAATAACACGCTCACGCTGCGACATATTATAAAGCCCCTCTGCAGACAATGTCAATAGAAAACGGCAAGCATAGGGGTCTGAAGGGAATCAAAGAAATGCAGAGACTGAATATACCTGTGAACCAAGCATAGATTTTCTGTCCAGAATCTGGCGTAATGGCATGATGGAATGCTTCATTTTGCCAAACGGGACTGGAAAGATACTGATGGCGAATTCGGAATTGCTATTCGGTCGGGGTTGGAAAACCCCGACTATCGGTTAGTGGGAACTTTATCGGTTGTAGTGATATTCTCCATAACCAC
>SDBT01016071.1_pt1 | contig 11869 bp, 10 predicted proteins | sample 2277101 | NCBI WGS metagenome assembly SDBT01 (sample SAMN10404973, study PRJNA504765) | marine sediment metagenome | isolation source: marine sediment core GS10_PC15, 103 cmbsf | place: Arctic Ocean: Southern Knipovich Ridge | collected 2010
GTATAGGTACTTGTAACCTAGCGCTTGTTAAACAAATCCATGCTAAAGCTAAAGTCTCAGCTGAGGCATGTTGTGTTCTTGGATCTCCATTAAGAATTCTTTCGCTGAGATTCTTTAAAATTTCTGAAACAAAGACAATATTTGTCGGGAATTTATTGTTTGTAACTAGTCTGATAATAGTGTTGTTAAAGAAAGTCCTGTCTTCGGGAAAAATGACATCGATAAATCCATGACATTCAACTGGAGTATATGCTCGAACATATTCAAGAAAACTACCAAGAGATTCTTCCCATATTTTTTTTTTGTAACTTTTTTCAAAGTCTTCAGATGTTCTAAGGTGTTTAATATAATCAATGAGTGATATTGAAGGGTCTGGCTTTTCAATTCCATACATCTCATATTTATGTGATTCTGTTAACCGTGGTTGAATTATGGTATTTCCATTTTTTTCAGTTTTTTTGTTTAACCATTTGAAACGATACATAGATGCTGGTTCTAATAGTTCTTTAGGATATTGTTTTCCCCAGTTTTTATTTCTTGTTTGGTCAGAGACTATCTCAAAAAGTCGATATCCAGTCTCGAAGAATATCCATGAGTAGGATTCTCTTTCTTGCCATGGACTAATAGGATAATCGTTATTTAAATCATGAGGATATTCTTTCTCTCGTTCTATTGACTCGGTCAATTTATTTCTAAACAGCAGTAACCCTTCTTTTAAGGAAAAAATGTCAGGATTCATTTGCTGCTCCTGGTGTATCGATTAATTTGTTGCTAGTTTTTTGTAGAATGCTGGCGATATGTTTTTTTGTAAAATGCGCGTATCTTCTTGTCATCAATGGCGAGCGATGTCCTAAAATTTCCATAAGTTCTCCTTGAGTTGCACCAGACATGGCTAGGTGAGATGCTGCTGTATGCCTGAGCGAATGAAAAACCACATCATTTAGACTCAATTGGTTTAAAACAGATTGAAAAGCCTTTCTAATTATAGAATATGGATGGCGCTTGGAAGGATCTTTCGATAGAAAAATGTATCCTTCATTGTTATTAGGTTGGTACTTGCTTTGAAGAAAATTGTATATTTGTTCTGGCATAGGCAGAACTCTGATATCGCGATTTTTTGTGATTTCTAAGGTAATAAGCTTATTTTCAAAATCGATATTTTTCCATTTAAGGTTGGCTATCTCCCCAAAGCGCATTCCAAGTAACGCGGCTATAAGAACCATGCCATAAAGGTTCGGATTTTTACTGTCCTTGCAACTCTGCAGAAGTTCTCTCAATTCCTCCCGAGTTAAAAAACGAGTTCTGCCACTGTTTTCTTTAAGTTTTGAAACTCTTCGGAAAGGATTTTCGTTGATCCATTGCCATTCCTGAAAGGCAAGAGTGAAGGCTCTGCTAAGGCTGGAAAAATATCTATTTACAGTGGCGTTTGAACGATTAACCTTGCGAGAGGTGATGCCGTTGAGAAGCATTTCTTTGGCTTCAGAAAGAAGAGCGGGAGTAATTTCGATTAATGTTTTGTTACCATAATTTTTTTTCCACCAATTTAAATGAGTAATTTGATCTTTGAGACGTTGAGGAAATTTACTGAGATGAAGATTGATATATCTTTCGATTAGATCGGAGAGAATATACTTGCGTGATTTATTATCTAACACTTGTTTACCCTCTAGAATAGAACTCTCAACTTTTCTAACCCAATTTTTAGCTCGAGTAAGAGTACGAAATGAATCTCTAATTGGTTTAGCGTTTTTTCTTCTGACTTCAGCATGATAACTTACTGTGCCATCTTTTTTGATATATTTGCGAATACATCTGATACTGTCTGATTTTTTCATAACCTACCGGAATAAAAGTTAATACTTTAAAACATTTAAGAATAACAAGGAATAGGATTGTTAGTCCGTTGCTCTTGTAGGTTCAGTTCATTGCTGATTGATTCTATTTGATTTATCAAATCATCTATTTTACGCATTTTTTCCGCATTAGAGAAAAGTTTTGATACTTTTTTGATGTTTTGACTCAACATTTGATGTAATAAAAATGATTCTGATTTATTCAGATGATTTGCGTAAAAAATGCGTAAAATTTGTGTTTTTAAAAGTATTGTCATGATGACCTCTGGTTAAAGTTTCTTGTACCAGAGTTACTTAAGGAAATGGGGCAAACAGGACTTGAACCTGTGACCGACGGGTTATGAGTCCGTTGCTCTAACCAACTGAGCTACTGCCCCTAGAAAAGTAAACAACTATAATAAATTATAAGATTCTATTATTCAATATATTTTAATAAATATCGTTTTCTGATATCAAAGTCTCTACTATTGCTATAGCATCTAATAGATCTTGAGCATTAGCTTTAGATGGATTTTTTTGAATTGTTAAAATATATCTATCAAATTCTGAGAAAAGCTTCTCTAAAGCTTTTTTAGTCTCTGGTTTATGATAAACATCTTTTTTATGATTATCTATGTATTGCATCTCTTTAGATGCATTAATTATCATAGACATTTTTTCTTCTAAGGCTTCATAATCGACATCTCTTTTTACTTCTTTTTTGAAATCTATAATCAGATTTTTAAAATACTTATGTGGGTCTTGATCTGGATTTGATGAAAAACTGGAAGGAAGTGACATTTTTTTCTCCTTTTTTTTTATATTATCAAAAAAAAGATATTTCTAAAGAAAAAAGTATTAGATTAGCTATTTAGTTTCTATTTAAAAATTTTGATATATATTAAAAAAGAAGAAATTGAGTTATTATGATTATAAATTTTATTAAAAAAAAGTATGTTAGAAATATCAAAAATTAATTATTTAAAAAAAACGAAAAGAGCTTTAATTTCTACAGCGATTTTAAATGCCCCACTCTTTAGCTTATATGGGTTAACGATATTCATTCTTAGAAAGGATCTAAAAGCTAGCGCTTTTCATTTAGCAATTATAACTATGCTCCGTCCAATGCTTAGCTTTGTATCTTATTTTTGGAGCTCATATGTTTTTAATCGTGAAGATAAACTAAAAATAAACTTTTTGTGGGCTTCTTTTTTATCGTTTTTTTTGTTTTTCTTATTTCCTTTTGTAAATAGTATTTGGTTAGTTATTTTATCCTCTTCTATTTTTATGCTTTTTTATAGAGCTAAAACGCCTGCTTGGATGGAAATTGTAAAACTAAATATTGAAGAGAAAAAAAGAGATCAAATCTTTTCATATACAACATCTATTGCTTATTTCATTGGACCGATTCTTGCTTTTGTTTTAGGTCCTCTTTTAGAAAAAGATTCTTTAATGTATAAAAACTTGTTTTTTATAGCTGCTTTATTTGCTCTTGTAAATATTTGGATTATCTCTAAAGTCCCGGTGAATTTAAAAAATAAAAATATTTTAAATCTAAAAAAAGAAAAACTCAGCATTTTAAAGCCAATAAAAGAGGGGATGTCTTTATTAAGATCTAGAAAAGATTTTGCTTTTTTTCAGCTAGGCTATATGATTGCCGGTTTTGGTCTCATGCTAGTCCAACCAATAATTGCTATTTTTGCTGTTGATAAATTAAATGTATCTTACAAAGAATACGCTTTTGCTATATTAATCTTTAAAGATTTAGCCTTTGTTGTAGCCTCTCCTATATGGGGTAAATATTTTGCTAAAATACATATTATGAAACTCTCTGCAATCATGTTTTTTTCTTTTGCTCTTTTTATGATAGTACTTCCGTTTGCGAGCTATAATATTTTGTGGTTTTATGTAGCGTTTATTTTATATGGAATAGCATCTTCCGGTTCTCATCTTTTATGGAATCTCTCAGGACCAATTTTTGCTAAAAATGAAAATAGCTCAAAATATACTTCTGTAAACGTTTTTATGATAGCCATTCGAGGCTGCGTTGCTCCTGCTTTTGGAATCTTTTTATCTCTCTTTATTGCTCCTGCATATATCTTTTTTATAGGAGCTATGTTTTGCTTATTTAGCTTCTATTTAATCTTTAAAAAACAAAATGTTTTTGCTCACATAAATAAAAACAATTGATTTTAAAACATTAAGTTTATTACATATATGTATATGGATATATATAGGTTGCCCACATGAAATTAAAATTTTGTATTTTCTTTTTGTTAATATCAGCAAATCTTTTATTTGCAGAAAATAAAGATGACATTGTACTAAATCGATCAGATAATATTCCAAAGGAAAATATTGAAGGTGCAGATGATCAATATTTTGAAGGTTATTTGCAAGCTTTAGTCGATATGCATTTTTATGAATATAAAGTCGTAGTTATAGTAAAAGATAGAAATGTGTGGCTTTCTAATGTGCCAAAAAATGCACTCATGGCTTCTAGTATCATTTCTTTTTTAAAAGATGTTCCGGGTGTTAAAAGGGTAGTTGTAATAAATGGAGTTCCCCCTGAAGAGTTAGAAGCGAGAGAAAAATATGTAATGAGACCAAAAGTTAATGGCATTTGGTTTCCGCAAGCAACAGTGCTTTTCCAGCCAATGCTTGCAAATCCTCGTCAAGTAATTTACTCAATTGGTTATAGAGGTGGTGACAGCGTAGCTGGAGAAACAGCTGTTCCGGTATCTCTAGGAGATGACTTTCCAATCTTTAGATGGCTCGATGTTTTTAGGTGGCATGCAGATGTTCAAATAGGAATAGAAGCAGGTATTTGGTCTATTTTTAATATGGACCCAAAACCAAATATCGGAGGAGGAACAGCTCTATTTAATACAGATTTTTACGGAGGAATTCCGCTTGTCTATTCTGTAAATAAATGGGCATGGAGACTACGACTATACCATATCTCTTCTCATTTAGGAGATGAGTTTTTAGTAAACAATCCAGGCTTTGATAGAAAAAACCCGAGTTTTGAAGTTGTAGATCTATTTTTTCAATATCAAGCATATGAGCAGCTAAGATTATACGCCGGAGCCGGAATTATTTTACATAGCGATGGAACTTTTCCTATGAAACACGGATATTTTGAATATGGTTTTGAAGCAAGCTTTTGGGGTTCTAAAATCTATTATCATAATCTTTTCGGAACCTTTTTTGTAGCTACCTATTTTAGAAATTGGCAGCTTAATGACTTTCATTTAGATGGAACTTATCTTTTTGGTTATGAATGGTCCAAACTTCAAGGTGTCGGTAGAAAAATTAGAATTTACGGTGAATACCACCATGGATATTCCCCAGATGGCCAATTCATGAATAGAAGAACAAGTTATTGGTCTGTTAAAGTAGCTTACGGATTTTAATAGCCTTAAAGCAGTTGTATAGCTTAAAAAAGTTATCTATAATTTATTACTTGAAAATTAATTTAAGATTTGCATTTATCTAAAATTTCACTCAGCTCAGGCTCTTGAATATTAAAATCATCAACTAAAGCATCCTTTATTTTTTCTATATCTGTTAGCTCTTTTTCAGGAAAGTAATGACTATTCCCATATCCAATTATAGGTAAACTACCAACTTTGATAATGTAATTATTTGGACAGAATTGTATGTTAGGAAAAGATTTGATATCACCTAAAAGCAACATTTTATCAGCTGAAATATAACTATAGCCATTACAATGAATATCTTCTCTAAAAATAATTTGTTTGCCTTTCAGAGAAATATTACTGTATCGACTTGTAATTTCTGCATTAAGATCTAAACAACCTTTTGACGTTAGCTCTATTGCTTCATCAGAATGAACTGTATTATTTACCAAAATTGATTCGGCAACAATTCTTATTCTTGTACAATCAATTTCACCATTTATAGTTACGTTTTTTGCAGCTATTGTTATTCCATCCGAACTTATAAAAAGAGGACTTCTATATCTTAAGTTTCCCTCTATTATTAAATCAGCATTTGGATCTTCAAAAGAATAATTTTCGCGATTTAAATTATTTTTAATAGTTACTGTGTATTTCATATCTTTTAAATATTTAAAATTAATGTTAGATCAAAAATTTTACAGCAAAAGGATAGCTATAGTAAAGAAGTTAATAATTTAAGCAAAAACCTTCTTGATAAATCGGACCTTTCCTTCCGATAGGTAATTTATTTTCAAAAAAATCTTTGTAAATTTTTAAACCTTGCTCAGCTGTTTGAATTGCATAAAAGCAATTAGAGACCCACTCTGATCCTTTTATAGTTCCGGATTTTAGATTCATCTGAAACCTTGATGTAATTTTCCCCATCCAGTAATCATTACTTCCAAAAAGAAGTATAGGATTAGCTGGAGAAGAGCCTGTTTTTCTATTTACCTCTTCTAATAAAAGTTCAAAATCAGCTCCAATACCTCCCATTAAAAACATTGGAAAATCTAAATAGAATTCAGCTTGTCTTTCAACTAATCGATCTAATCTATATGTCATTTTAGCATCAATGTACGGATTTACCTTTTGCTCGTTTACAACTGAAGATCCATTTGTTCTAAAATCTGCTAAATTAGCGCAAGATAAAATTTTGAGCTCTTTTGCAATTTTATTACCAAGTTCCATAGCTCCAGGACCTCCTCCTGTAACTAAAGCAAGTGGTGTATTTTCACAAAGAAGAGGATGATCTACTTTTTCTCTTAATTTTAAAACTCCATTGAGTAACTTTTTTAGCTCTTCATCAAATCTTCCGGCTATTAAATTAGATCCATAAACCCCAAAAAATGTAGCTTTTCTAAACTCATTTATTAAATTTACCGGAACAAACATTCCAGCGTCTTTTTGAGGTCTTAAGACGTATTGCAAAACTTTTTTACTTGCATTATCTATCCAAAAAACTGGAATTGCAAATTTAGCAAGGTCTAGTAAAAAAGCTCTATCTTCATGAGAGAAAAACTCATCGTTAGATCTAGATGGATATTGAAAATATACTCCTTTAACATTTCCTTGAATTGGATCAGAGAGTAGCATCTTTTTAAGAAGTGGAGAGGGGAAGTGTCTGGTTAATAAAATGCCTTGAGATGTAATAAGGCCATCTTCAATAGCTTTTAAAAAGGGATATGATGGCTGCTCTTTTATATATTTTTCTACTAATTGAGCCTGAATCTCCGGTTCATCTAAACCCGGAAAATCATGTTTTTCCGGGTTTTTAACTATCCAGGAGTTTTCATTTAACTTATCTAGTTCTGTTCCTTTTACAATGTATACTGAAGCTAATTGATTTTCAGGTTTTGGTGCTGTTTCTATAGCATCAAATAAAACTTTGGGATCTTCTAGTTTTTCTTGGAGTTGATCCCGATCTTCAAAAAAGACGTATTCTCTATGTGGCTCTAATGTATAAAACTCTAGAGGAATATGTTTTAATTCGATATTAGAAGATCCATAAAACTCATAGATATCTCCGGATGCTAAAGTATTTGGTTCCAAGATACATGCAGATGTATGATGAAAACCTTTTGGCAAATAGGTTTCAGATACCTTTGCAAAAACAGTTCTAATGTAGAGAGGATCTGTTTTAACAAGTAGACAATCATCTTTTTGAATATCTGTTTTTGTATTAGCTTCAAATTTCTGATAGAGTTTTAAAAGCTCTCTTGTCGGATAATTTTTATAAGATAATATTTTAGATAGCGCCGGCAAGAAATTTTCAATTTCATGTATATAAGAAATCTTTCCTTTTTTTATAGGTAAAAAAGCTATAGTGTATCCATCTTTTTTCTCTAAAATCAGCTCTCCCTCTTTTCTCTCTTTAAATGATAAAAGAGGTCTGTTCAATCTATCCTTTCTTAAAAACATTCGAGTTAAATATGAAGGATCTCTAACTTTTCTTGACTCTTCTTGAACAAATAGCTTGCCGATATAATCATTTTTTCTCAGTAAGCTTATCATTTTTTGAGCTACTGGAGTATGCGCTATTATCTCAATTAATATTTCAGCTGTTTTTTTTGTTTTACTAAGATCTATCTCTTTTTTTAGAGCATCAACACCTAGTTGCGCTAGAGTGCTTTTTAGATTAAATAAAATGTTTTCTTCTTTAGTTTCAAATCCTAAAAAAGCATTGGAGATATCTTTGATTTTGATAGTAGCTAATACTTTTTTTTCATCTATCTTTTTTATATCTACAATAAATCCATCTTCAGTTATTAAATCAAAATGTGTGGATAGAAGATAATTTTTCATAATTCACTCTTTTGACTCCATTATTAAAAATTTAAATTTAATGAGCTAGAGAATTTCTTGTAGTTAAATTTTCGACGATATAAACTTATCTGATTATGGAAAAAGAAATTATAAAAAGAAGCTTTGGTACTCATGATGGGTCATTTCATGCAGATGAAGTTTGCGCATGCGCTCTGCTTCTCTTATTTGATCTTATCGATAAAGATAAAATCTCTAGATCCAGAGATCAAATAACAATAGATCAATGTGAATATGTTTGCGATGTTGGTGGCAAGTATGATCCCAAAATTAAAAGATTTGATCATCATCAAAAGGGATATATTGGAGATTTAGCTAGCGCTGGAATGATTCTTCTTTATTTAAAAAATCAAGCCTTCATAGATAAAACACTCTATGAACATCTCAATTACTCTTTAATTAAAAATGTAGATGCTCACGACATTGGTAAAACTGAAAATAGAGGTTATTCCTTCTCTCAAATTATCGCTAACTTTCTTCCAATCGACTACAACGCCTCTAGTAAAGAAAGATTATCTTCTTTTTTAAAAGCTGTTGAATTCTCTTTTGGTCATCTAAAAAGGATGCAAGAGCGTTTTTTTTACTCTAAAAAATGCTCCCATAAAGTTAAAAAGGCAATGGAGTCTAACAAAAAATATCTACTTTTTGAAGAGTCTATTCCTTGGCTTGATGCTTTCTTTGAGCTAGGTGGAGAGGCTCACAAAGCCCTTTTTGTTGTTATGCCAACACAAAGCCATTATAAGCTAAGAGCTATTCCTCCTGATACCAACTCTCGTATGAAAGTAAGGTTTCCTCTTCCCTTAGAATGGGCCGGTCTTCACGATAAAGATCTTCAAAAAGTCTCAAAAATAGATGGAGCTATATTTTGTCATAAAGGTAGGTTCATATCTATTTGGAAGACTAAAGAAGATGCTATTAAAGCTCTGAAATATGTATTTAAAAAAGCAGGTATTGATTATGGTAACGATCTTTGAAAAGATTATAAATAAAGAGGTTTCAGCAACCATTTTATATGAAGATGATCTAGTTATTGCCATCAAAGATAAGTTCCCAAAAGCTCCTGTTCATTTGCTTATTATCTCAAAGAAGGTGATTGAGTCTTTTCAAGAGATAGAGAAAAACGATCTTTCTATAGTTGGGAAAATGATAGAGGTATCTCAAAAGTTAGCTAAAGAGTTCAAGATAGAAAAAGCATATAGGTTACTTACGAATGTTGGAGAAGATGCAGGGCAGAGTATTTTTCATCTGCATTTTCATTTGCTAGGTGGTAGAGTTATGTCTGAGGATGTGATAGATTGAGAAGCTGATTTGTCAATAAAATATTAAAGCTATTTTTTCAGCATTTGCGTTTCGCTTTTCCGAATTTAGAAGTACTAAAGGACCATGTTGTCTTTGCTCCAGTTGAATGTTGGTTCGGTTAACATGTCGTTCGTTTTACCACATTTAAGTTTCGCTTTTGGAGATAGACTAAACTCCGAAATTGAGGATTAAAAATGAGCATTTACACAGTTGGATTTACAGTCTCTATTTTATTGATCTTATCCCTTTTTAATATGTCTATCTTACTTTTATTCAGAAGTCTCTACCTCAACAGCTTTAGCGCTCTTGATGACCGGACTTCGCAGCTTACGTTTTCCCTTTCCCTTTAGCTCGACTTGGCGATAGACGTCGTCATTAAAGTGATTCTCTTTCATCAATGCTTCCAAAGCTTTTTTCTCATTTGCTTTATTAACAGTAAATGCATCTGATGCTGTGTAAGCTTGTTTCGCCGAGACTTTTCCTGTTATAAATCTTTCAAAGTCAATGTCATCTGATGATGTAGTAGAGTGGCTCGCAGCCGATGCGCCACTAGGACGCTTCTCGAACAGCTCTCTCAAAGCCTTTTCCTCATCCAATTTCAAAGCGCAAAGTTGCTGCATTTTTACTAAGCGTCCATGTATAGCTGCATTTGTTGCTTCGTTTTCATATGTTAGAAGATTCATTCTTTCCGATTTTTTAGCAAGCTTCACTTCGGTTTTTTTCGCTTCAATCATTGATAGCATTTTAGCATCTGGTCCTATTGCAATTTTAGCTTTTGTTTCTTTTATAATTTCAGCTATATTCTCTTCCTGGGTTTGCAATAGTTCTATATTTGCTCGATCATCATCAATCTTTAATTCAAGAGATATATTTTGCCCTTTATTTTCCTTAAGATCTTTAACATAGGTCTCCTTTAACTCTCGGAAGGCTAATATCTTTGTTCGTATGTCTTTTGTAAATTCGGTCTGCTTGGTTAAAAGCTTAGCAAGCCGATCCTTATCAAAAGATATAAGATCTTGTTCAAATGTTTTTACTTCTTCTTTTTTAGATGAAATTGCATCTTTTAATTCTTGAATCTCTTTTTCAAATGCTGTACATTTTCCTTTATCCTTTTCATTTGCTTCTTTCAATTCAGTTATATTATATTCATGGCATTCAATGCGGTCTCTAATTTCTTTTTCTGTTTTTCCTGCAACAATTCTTTCTATTAAAGCAGGATCTTCAGGTTCAACTATAACTATCGCTATGGGCTTGGAGCTGAGGGGGCCAGCAGAAGGCTTCATTCGTATTATCCTTGGTTTGTCACTATTAATAGTATGAGTATCTATAACAACATATTGATGACCTTCCTCACCCGATATTATCTTTCTCTCATTGATTGAAGAACCTATTATCGGTATCCATCTAGCTGCATTAATTATTTTAGCTATTAGTTTTGATATAAAATGATAAGGATTCAGAGTATCGTGGTTATGAGAAACCATTATATATCCCCTCGACTCAAACTCTCCTATTATTTCGCCGCTTACTTTACTCATCTTAACCTCCGAGGCCTTTGCTTTGCTTTTTCTTATAATTAACCTCATTATTATAATAACATATCACTATATAATTGTCAATTTTTATTGATTTATTTTACCGTTTTAAACGTTTGTTAATTAAGTAGTTGCATAAAGATTTTATTAATTTTAAATTAAACATTTAACCATATGATGCTTAGTAATATAAATAGAGAAAAACATTCGGAATAAACTAATATTTTTTGTTCTATATAAAGCTTAATTGCAGCTAATCTCCTTAACACATTCTTAATGAAGATGATAAAATGAAATTTTTCCTTTGAGATGTTTTAGTATTTGGTTATATTGATTTAAAACGAATGAGTATTATGAAGCATTTTTTTGTAGTAGCTTTATTATTAATGCCTTGCATATTTGCTGGAGAAAACTCTCAGCTCGAAAGAATTAATTCTCATATACTTATAGAAGATTTTTCATCAGCTTTGGATGATGCAAAGTTGAGTTTTGATAAAAATAGCGCTTCTAATAAATTAAAGTTAAAATATATAGAGTGTTTAGCTCTAAATGGAGAGGAGCTAAAAGCAATAAAAGAGCTAAAAAGCTTTAAAGAAGATGATTATGAGAATCTAAATTTTGATACTATTGAAAATATCTCTTGGGCAATCTTAAATAAAGCATCAAAATCTACGCAGTATACGACAAGATTAACTACCTTGATAGGGGTGCATCTAACTCAAGATGTAAGAGCTATAAAAATCTTAAATAATTCCATGAAGGATTCAAATGCTATTATTAGAAGTGTGTCTTTACAATTATCTTCCTCTTACATGGATAAGCCTCTAAAAGAGACGGTAAACAACCTATTTTTAAATGAAAAACTCTGGCTTGTTAGATTAGAGGTTATTAAGGCTATTGGTAAAATGAAGGTATTTGA